>Ga0123342_1001495_pt1 | contig 39353 bp, 24 predicted proteins | sample Turbeawhitnodule_FD_89960 | JGI IMG/M metagenome (GOLD analysis project Ga0123342, IMG submission 89960) | Root nodule microbial communities of legume samples collected from Mexico - Turtle bean Mexico white nodule | ecosystem: Host-associated > Plants > Roots > Nodule | place: Mexico: Nepantla...
CCAGCCGCTAACGCGGCCTATCGATCTTAACGCAAATAACTATTCGCTTCGAAACTCAGCATGCGAGGAAGAATCGGAGCCCACGAGGAAAGCAATAAGACAGTGGCTGGGGCGCCTGGATTCCCAGCTAAGGATTCGGTCCGTTTTCAAGCCTTTGAGAAGGTTAACAAATCCTGATCATCTAATATTCGTGTACGACAGGCTTGTACTACACTTCGTTACGACAGTCCGGGGAAATATTCGAATTTTTAGCGGCATTACCTTGCCCCGCGCGATGTCCATTAGACATCAAACGTAGGCACGATGTAGGCGGCCGATAAATCGAAGCCAAGCATGCGGAAATCATTTCCGCCTTGCGCCGATTTCGTTCTCTAATAGATCAAGGACGAGAGCTCGATTTTGATCGCCGCCATCTTTCCCAATCGTCCTGAACGGATAGCTGCCCGCACGACGCCGGTGTTGGCGTAAACTATTTACTGTTGTTCGATATACCGAACAATACTTACGCCTTAGCGGGGAACGGCACCGATGAAATCTCGATCTAGTCATGCACAGCCAGTTACTATTCTTCCCGATCAGACCGTCATTCCCCTTCGCCGAGTAACGCTTGGAACCGACAACGCCGACGGGAAGCGTCGCGAGGCATTTGTTCAGAACCTGGTGCATGCCAACCCAGGGGTTATCCCGATGGCCGACATCGAGCCTGCTTTTATGCCGCTAGTGCCGGTTTGCAAGGAGCTTGCGACCTCAGCGGGGTACCTCGACAACTTCTGGATAACACCAGCTGGAGGCATCGTACTCGGTGAATGCAAGCTGATGCGCAATCCTGAGGCTCGCCGAGAGGTTGTCGCCCAAGCCCTCGACTACGCCCGCGCACTCAGCACGTGGCGCTATAGCGAACTCGAACGTGCTGTCCGGTCTGCGACAAACAACCCTGATTTCTCATTGTGGGGGCTGATCGAGGACCAAAGCGATCTCGACGAAGCACAATTCATCGATGCGGTGGAACGTCGCCTCCAATTTGGTCGTTTCTTGCTGCTGATAATCGGCGACGGCATTCAGGAAGGGGTAGAGGCACTCACACATTACCTCCAACTGCACGCGGGATTGCACGTCGGCCTTGCCCTAGTTGATCTGTCGATATGGCAGGATGCCGAAGAGCGACTACTTGTTGTTCCTCGCATTCCGATGCGAACCGTCCTGGTTGAACGAGGTATTGTCACCATCAGCGCCAACAGCGAATTGACCATCGCGCCACCCTCGCAGCCATTCCTGCGCGGATCATCGTCCAGTCGGACATCGACTACGCTTTCAGAAGCCGAATTCTTCGATCAACTTGAACAGCGCAGACCGGGTCTAGCCGATCTCATCCGGGCCTTCTTGGCGAAAGCAAGCGAAATTGGCATCGTTCCGGAATATCGGCGCTCGCTGCTCTTGCGCTGGAAGCCATCACCGGACTTGACTGCGTCTGCCGGAATTTTCGACACCTCGGGGAAAGTCTGGCTGTACAACGCATGGCAGACCGCCAACAACCTCGGCCGCCCATACGCAGGTGAACGCTATATGGCAGCCGTAGCTGACCTTGTCGGCGGCAGCGTGAAGACCTACACCCGCTCGCCCCCCGAAGTCATGGGGATAGATGGCAAGGCAGTCGACGCCCTCGCACTGCTGCAACGTGGCGAAGCTTGGCTCGCGGTCATTTCGGGCCTGATTGAGGAAACGAGGCAGGCCATCGATTAGCGTTTGGCTCTTCCGACCCAGTTAATTTCCGCGAGGCAAATGCGCATAGCCGGCGTCGACCATGCCACTACCAACTATTCGATGATGGCATATGGTTATCGCTGGGAACGCGGAAGCCCAGTGATTAACGCGGTCCTAAACTTAGTAAAGATAAAGGTAAAGTGCAGACTTCACCTGAGGGGTACATGTGAGCATAGTTGTCTACGGAGAGAAAGCCAGCCGCACCCACGAGAACCAGATGCTCCAGGCCTTCCTTGAGCGACTAGAAGACCGTTGGATAGCTAGTGATGATTGGATTTTCGTCGTTGCCAATACCCTGTGGAACGGCACGGAAATTGACTTGGTATGCATCCTACCATCCGCGATCTTGGTTGCCGACTTCAAAGGCCACGGCGGCAAGCTGACCGGTACAGAGAATGGCCCATGGCAAGCCGACGGCGTCCTGGTGAAGGGAGGCAACAAGGCCAATCCTTATCAACAACTGCGCGACAACAAGTTCTCGGTACTGGATTGGTTGAAGTCCAAGTCATTGCTATCAGGCCGCAACCTCGGGCATATCTCTGCCGGCGCCATTTTCTCGGGCCGAATAGTCGATCAGCTCGAACTTCCGCCCAAGGTTCGCTCGTGGTTGTACCCGACCGACATGGAAGCCTGCGTGACACTACTGGACGGCCTTGCATCACCAGAACTGAAGATCGACCGAAGGGAAGCGCAGGAAATAATCCAGCGACTGGGTGTCCCGCCAATCGAGTGGAAGTCCACACGACCCTCAACGCGTGCCATCGAATCGAGGCTTGCGCAGCCCCAAGACCATACATCGCTCACCCCACATCAACGGGAAGCGCTGCAGACGCTATGCAGCTTCGTTGCCTCGGACGATCTGGTTACCTTTTCCCTCCTCGGAATGACCTCGACAGGCAAGAGCCACCTGCTGACCGAAGTATGCTTCGAGATCGAAAAGGTCGGCAAGAAGCCAATTGTTCTCTCGCCCAACCGCCGCTTGGCCAAGCATCCGGATGCGGAAAGCATCTACTCGCACCTCTACACTGGGGGCAAGGCCGAAGACGAAGAGGAGGCGTCTACAGAAGAACAAACGAGGATGGATGTCATCCCCATGCGCATCTGCGATGACGACGCGGACTGCATTTACCTATTGGACGATGCGCACCTACTCGGCAATTCCAGGTTCACCACACCGGATCATAAACAGTACGGTTCTGGCCATCTGCTCGATGACTTTCTCGCCTTTGCCGAACTTGGGAAGACCAAGCGAAAGGCAATTTTCTTTGGCGATCCCTACCAGATTCAACGGTCTGGCGACGATGAGTCCGCGTTGCTGGGAGAGTTCCAAAAGAGGCACGGGTTGAAGCACCAGTCTCTGGAACTCGACCAACTGATCGATACGACCGGTGGCTCTGCCAAGCTCGCTAATGCAGAGCGCCTTGTGAAGGCGATTCGTTCGAAGCAATTCGCGGAAGTGGAATTGTTAAAGGACCAAGGCTTCCGTCAGGCGGCGAAGCATGAGGCGGCCACAGAGATGCTGGAACACTATCGCTCTGATCCGTTGTCCGTCTGGTTCCTCGCGGAGACACATGCCAAGACGAACGCGTTCACCCAGTGGGTGCGCGAGCGACTGCACGGCAAAAAGCTGCTCGCGAGCATTGAAGCCGGAGAACTGCTGGAAATCTATGTCGTGCCCAAATTCGAGCACTTTGCTCCCGAAACCGATGAGTTCCTGATCTACACCGGGCATCGACGGCGGGTGGCCTCGGTTGGAACCGAGGAGTACTACGCGCAGTCCTTGAGAGGACGCTCGGCCACAGTCCTGTTCCATTCAGTGCATTGCACACTCGAGGGCATAGGGCAGCCTTCCTTGGAAGTCCTGGAGGAGTTCCTGGTCGCGGAAAAGCCTGAACTGACTGCGGACACCGCGATAGCTGAACGGGTTCGTCGCAAATCGAGTGAACATCCGCCATTGCCGCCGTTTACATACGCGCGCTACGGCTACGCCTCTACGGTCCACCATGCCCAAGGCATGTCCCAACCGGTCTGCTACGTGAACTGCGACCATGCAGCCGGCCGCCATTCGGAAGGATACTTCCGTTGGCTCTATTCGGCGCTGAGCGTCGCCGAGCGCAAACTGGTGCTGATTAATTTCACCGACGTTCATCCGTTCGATTCAGCGGTCTGGAATGCGGGTGCCGTCAAAGTTTCCACGGACATCCCGGTGGGCGGGGGCTGGTCGTTCGTGCCTAACGGCGTAGCATCGGAAAAAGATCAGCAACGCGACCTGCCTGGCGGTCTTGATCAATCAAAGGATGTTCTCAAGTCGACTGCAATCTGGCTACGGATCGCCAATGTTGTTGAGAGCCTCGGCTGGTGGGTGGCGAAGGCTGCCTGCCATCCATATCAAGAACAATACGACTTAATCGGGCCGAACGGCGAGCAATGCAAATTTCGCATTGCTTACAACGAAAGGAACGTCGTCACCGCCATCCATGTCAGCGACAGCGCACTCTGGCAGCTGTTGGCAGATGTGGCGTCTTATTGTTGTGAAGCAAATAATTACACGCCAGCGGCGGCTGGCTTACTTCGCTCAGCTCGCTCGCGGTTGGGCGCAAAGGGATGGAAGGTCGTTTCCTCGATCGAGACGGCCTACCGACTGACGCTCACCGTTGCGCGAGGCCATGAAGAGCGCGTTGCCATTGAGGTCAATTTTGATAAGCAAGGGTTGGCGTCCAGCTTGCGTCCACTTCACACCAGTGACTTAGAACTTCTGGGAGAGATCAAAGGGGCCATGCTTTGAACTGGCAGGATGTCAAAAAGCTTCGCGTTAGCGGGCAGCTAGACGAAGCCTGTGAGGCAGCGTTGACCATCCTCGCCGCCAATCCGGAATGCTTCAGAACCAAGTCCCAGTACGAGTGGGTGATCTTCAAGTACATCCAACGCATCGTTGGCAATATCGAAGGAACACTGGACAAGAACCAGCCTATCGACTCGCGCGACTTGGATGAGATGATGAGCTGGATGAGGAAGTACTACCGTCTCCAGCCACGCATCCCGGATATGGTCTGTTCCAGCATCCTCGGCCAAATAAACAAGATCGGTTCGCACCTACCCAAGTTCCCCGATATCATCCGCTGGGTCGGAATCGATGGCTTGAGGTCGGAGGACTGGGAGTCCAATGAATATCAAGGTAAAACATATCCATCGTTGGCGATGAATATCGCCCGCGCCCTATGCAAATGGGTCAGGGCACACCCTGATGCCGACACGAGACAGGTCGGCATGGCGCTGGAATGGGCGGAACGCGTGAGGGAGACGTCCGAGAGCGATGACACACTCTGGCTCACATGGGACATGGCAATCTTATTGCGGCAGATGAGCGAATACCAGCGCGCAGCTGAGCTTCTGGCTGGCGTGATCAAGGCCAAGCGCAACGAGTTCTGGGTCTGGGCGGAGGCAGGTCGGCTGTATCAATCAGAGCAGCCCGAATTGGCATTGGCGTGCTTCTGTCAAGCGCTGGAATGTCCCGCCGAATCCAAATTCCTGGTACGAGTGCATCGCGAGCTTGCCGATTTGTTGTGGCAGCAGGGAGATTACGCGCAATTCAGCCGGGAGGTCGCGATCACCGTTGAAATTCGTCAAAAGGAAGGCTGGCCGATCGGCCGCGAATTGGAAGCGCTGATTTTCAAGCCAGAATACGACCCGTCCGCAGAGGGTGCTGAGGACGCCAAGCGCTTCTACGCCAAGCACTCTTCTGCCGCGCTGGCCCTCTGCTTCGATGTCGTCGAAACGAAAGCTGCGAGTTATCTCGGTTTCCTGATTCCGCATACACCGAAGGAGGCTCGTCCCGGCTGGAAGCCAAAGCCGTTATCGCGGTTCGCAATAAAAAATGCCCATGGCCTTGCCTTTAGTCTGGTGTGCCCGGGAATGAAGGAGCTAAACTTTGAGGTCGGGTCGCCGTTGTCGATCGTTATCGGTCGTCAGAACGGTGAAAATAGGCAAACGATCGTCCACGTTGCGGTCCGACCAAATGGAAAGCGTTGGGATTGCCTGGAACAGGGCATGGGTGTGGTCGTGAAAGAATCTGCCAACGGCAGGCCGGCGAAGGTTTTCATTGCGGGTACCGGAGATGAAATGAACGCCAATGATCCCGAAAGCAAATCCCTGCATGTTGGCGATGCCGTTAGATTCAGCTTTGCCCGCAACCCCAAGAATGAGCGTCTGGATGCGTTCAATGTGGAGCATTGCGAACTACCCGACAAGGACGTCAAGCTCGTGCATGGCGTGCTCCGCCGCAATCCCCAGGGATTCGCCTTCGTGGATGACGCCTTCGTCGCGCCTGCCCTAGTAGATTCCGTCGACAGCAGCATTGAGGAAGTGGCCGCTCTGGCTGTTTACGGAAAACATCCAAGGGAAGACAAGCGCAGTTGGCGCGCCATCTCCCTGAAGGCGGAAGGGCAGTCTGGGAAAGTATCAAACTAAGGGGAAATTATTCCGGCTTGGGCCCGATTGTCGCCATTCGCACTCTTCTGCTGTCGACCTACTCCGCTACGGTAGTAGCCGTGAGAAATAAAGTGTGCAGATGGCGTGGCAGCCATTTTCCACGGGCGAGGCGCTTACGAACGTGGGCAATATGATCGGGAGCTGACAAGGGCAGCCTTCTTCGATGCCGGGACCGATTGCAAAACTGGCAGGCAGCGACAATATTGGACTGGCTGCTACTTCCCCCTTGGTGGCGCGCAACTAGGTGCTCTGCTGTGCAGCGAAAGCGTTGCGCTTCCTTTCGCGACACCCCGTACCGCCGGACGAACAATTGGGGATCGTGTTCCCACATCGGCAGCTCGCAGTAGTAACAAAGCCACTCTTGGCGGGAAGCGGCCCTGGTTCTTGCATTCGTCAGAGCAGTCAAGGTGTCCCTCACCCCGCTTCTGAAGCCGAAGTGCTATTGCCAAAAAGATCGTCTTGAGAATCGTCGAACTGGCCGCGAGGATCGCTGCGCGCGTGAGGAAGTAAGTCGTAGCTCGCAAGGTTGGCCATATTCAAAAAGTACCGGCTCTTGCGTTTCGGCGCTCCACGAAGCCAGCTTGCGAGTTCGGATTGTGCCTGCTGCAGCCATGCGGGAAAGTCCTGAGGGCTATCGTATTCGCCGTCGATGAGGCCGAACAAAGCACTCAGGTAGATAGAACGTCCAACACCGGGAAACTCATAAACTTCGATGCCACGCTCCCCGTTTAATCGTTGTTCCAAGAGTTTGTGGCCGAGACCCAAGATCAGCTTGTCTTCGGGATAGCGTTCATCGAGGAGAAACCAGTCTACGATCTCTCGTCTACGCTCAATGTCATCCGAGCCGTGGAAGGCACCAAGTCCCATATTGCAAATGGTGCAGCATGGAACCAACTTACACTGGCCGAAGTGGCCTTGTATCTCTCTTTTGGTGACGAGCCCACCGTTGGCGAAGCGGTGAAGAACATAAACAGGCGGCTGGTGGTCAACTTTTCCATCGCTTGGCATACCGCAATAAATGCATTGGTCGCCGGCAACGGGCACATAAACCCTCGAAAACCGCTTCTCAGCAACACGCCGACTGTACTTTAACACGCGCCTGGCCCAAGCTCTTTATTAAATTCGATACACCAATCTCAAGAAATTCCTTCCGCTCTGGGTATTTTTTACAGGATATTAGCCAGAGAATTCGAATTATTATTAAGCATGATTAACAACTAACTATATGATTGCCAAATTGTCTGAATATTTCGCTGATCTGCATGATTCATAAGAGGAATGATGGAGACGACACGTCGGCAATCTGGATACCGACACCGCTTGCCTCGATAGCAAATGCAGCTCCGGCCTTGGGGAAATAATTTCCGCGTGCAGCGGCCTATCTGGACACGTTGCCTACCTGTGCGCCATCTTTGGTTTCATTGCAAATCTATCATCTAACGGGAAGGTGGAAAGGCGAGCGTGACGGGCCACAATCACTATAGCGATTGCACCTGCGGCTGGTGTGTGAATTACGGCCGTTCAAGAGCGGCGCTCGCGGACTACAGACAGAGCTTTCGCGAACGCGATGCGCGGCTCCTTCTAAAGCAGCACGGAGCAAATTCGTTTTCGGGGTGCTACGTCAACCCCAACGCACGTTGCCCTTGCTGCGGCGAGCCCGTTTTCTTCTACGCAAACGCTGCGGGGAGCCGCGTCTATTTCGATGATCTCGGCCCCCCTTGGCCAAAGCACCCGTGCACAGATAACCCCCACGCGTCGGTCCCGTTGAGCACCGGGCCAATAAACCGGCCAACGCGGCGCAACAAAGGGGAAGTAAAGGAATTGCTCAGCGCGTCCATCACCGCGGGCCTCTCCAAGTTCCGGACTTTCGGCCGGCGATACGAAGGCGAGTGGACACTTGTAGTCGTTCTAGCCGTTGACCGACGGGGCCACGAAAATAGAGTTGAGGGCGAGTTACTCGACTCCGACACGAATGAAGCATTCAGGTTCACCTGTCACTCGGAAATGCCGCTGTTCGAGGTCGGTGAGTTTATCAGCGTCAATGGCGATCAAATCTCGTTTGTCGAGCGAGAGACTTTGCTGCCCGTGGTGTTCACGGCGGGCACATGGGTTACGTCGGCGCCGGCGCGGTCAGCGGTAGAGCGGCCCGCGGCCATACCGCGTCCTGTCTCCCAACCAGTTAATAGGTCGAACCAACCGCAACTGATCCGGAAGAAACAAAAACCGAACAACGCCAACGGTAAGAAGTATGACATGACCAGGGCGGAGATGGTGCATTTCGACAACAAGAAGGTCACGCTTGCTGATTTGTTCGGCGAGCTGGAGCCGGTCGTGAGGACATACGCAAGAGAAGGAACGAGAAAGCCGAGGGAAGTAGCCGTCCGCCTCAACGCGCAGGGCTACAAAACAGCGTCCAGCTCAAAATGGACGCCCCGTCTCGTCTACTTCTTGTTGGGCCTAATGTTCAATGACAAGGCGACAGCAGCCACAGACAAAAAGCCGCATGGTAAGACCTGGCAACCTGCGAAACCGAAGCCAGATGCCACTCCAATGGCAGCGCCCGGAGAGATGTCTGTTGATGAAATTGCGAGCCGCCTTTCCCACATTGGAAGGGTTGTGAGAAGCGAATCCGCCGAGTGAACGAACTTGATCATGTTGCACAAGGCGAGACTATTACCACAACCAAATACAGTCTCTGGCTGTTTCACTTTAGGGTGCGAACCCTGTACTTATAGGGCGCGCTCTCTTCGACAGTACACGATCCCCGGGTCGAGCAGCGTTGTGGCGGAAGAACGAACCTATCCAACCCCGCGCACGGAAAAACTTCTTCGATCCATCCAGATCGGTGATAACCAACGGACCGCCATCCCACGTGATCGATATCTCACGAGAGGCACTCACTGCTTTGTTCGAACCACCTACGGCACCCTTTGGAAATCGATCGAAAAACTCGCGCAGGTAGATGTGATTGTGATCGATGTTGCCTTGCGTGAGTATGCTTTCACCGATTTGACGCCATGCCGGCTCCTGTTGCGGGTCATCTGCTTCCAACCCGACCACCGGCTCCGGCTCCGGAGGCGGCTGGCGTAGCGCTGCAATCTGATCTTTGATAGCAAGGCTTACACTCTCGCGGAGCTCGACCCAGGTCACGGCATCGTTCGGGTGCTTGTAGCGCACCGGCGTGGGAAGCCTTATGACATCAGTCAGAAACCAGGGCCTGTTCCATTTAGCAACCGCGCCCGAACGGATCATCTCCTCTGGAATCCGATGGTGTTCAAAAGCCTCGACCATCTCCTGCGGGCTCATAGGACCGCCGGCGCCGGCCAATCGTGCGACGCCATAAACACTTCCCATCCCTTTCCATATCAAGTCAAACCATCCGCGATGGCTGGTTCCGGTGGAACGCATCTCCCAGTCTTTCTGACCGCTCAAAATCAAACTGATACAAGGCGCGTCGATAACCAGCGCTTTGCTCACCCACATATCGTTCATCAAAATCTGCCAACCTACTTCAATGGATGGGGTAAGAACCGTCAGCTTCTCGCGGCGGCAATTCCAGCTCATCTCGAGTGAACATGGCCGCCATGGTCTTGCCGAGAGGGTCGGCCTCCATGCCTAGCCGCTCAGCCGCCATGCCCTTCTGAAGGCCAGCCACGTCGTCATCGACGTCACCCATGGGCCAAAGTGCCGAACTGGCGAGCCGACGCTTGCGCATCATCAAGCTCTGGAGGAGGCAGTCGAAAGACTGCTCCCGATAACCTTCATGAATGGCCATGGGCAAATGCACTGTAACAGGGCGAGTCTGGCCGATCCGGTGTACGCGATCGTTGCACTGTTCCTCAACTGCCGGATTCCACCATCGAGACAAGTGGATGACGTTCGTCGCCGCCGTTAGCGTTAGGCCGGTGCCCGCTGCCTTCGGGCCGAGAACTAGCAGGTCGAACCCTTGGTCATCATCCAGATGGCGCTGGAAGCGGTTCACAATCGCCTGACGTTGAGGAATGGGCGTGTCGCCGTTAATGAGATCGACTCGCGGCAGGCCTAATTCACTGCGAACTAACTCGATGAAGCGATACTGCATCTGCCTGTGCTCTATGAAGACAAGGGCGCGTTCACCATTCGCTTTGATGCGTTTCAGGATATCCATGGCAGCCTGTAGGCGCGCTGACGATACGACGAACTCATCGTTACTTGCTTTGATGTCCAGCGCCGGATGGACGGAAACGCTGCGAATGTGATGAAGCATCTTGAGCTGTGCGCCCATACCGCCCCGCGCAAGCTTCAATCGGGCGTCGTCATATGCCAAGGCTTGAACGTCCGGCATCAGACGGGGATGAATACGACGGGATTTGGGCGGCAGATCGGTTGCAACCGTTTCCTTCAATCGGCGAACAGCTAGCGGCGGTGTGTCGCCACGGGGCAGAAAAACCCTGCTGTGCAACTCGGCCATGTTGCCTTCCTCCGGTTTCGCATAGCGCTGGCGGAAGTCTTTGAGGCTATCGAGCGATCCCGGTGCCAGTTGGTCCATGATTGCCCACAGGTCGACGGTGGCATTTTCGATAGGCGTACCGGTAAGTCCAATTCGAAAATCAGCATTGATCGAACGGGCAGCAACCGCTCGGAGGCTAACCGGGTTCTTCAAGGCCTGGATTTCGTCAAAGACAACGGCGGAAAAGGGTATGCGAGCCAGAGAATGCTGATAGTTCGTCAGCGTCGTATAAGTGGTGAGAAGCCAGAAGCGATGTGCCCGCCCCTCTGCCACGGCCTCATGCAGCGCGCCGAGGTCAAGCTTTGCCTCCCCGTCGTCCGTGTCTTTGCCCTTCGCTCCCGTCAGCTTGCGTTCCCCGATGCTCGATCCATAGAGGCGGATCAGGTGACCGAGCCCCGGCTCGTGCATGTGCCGGGAGACTTCCTGCTCCCAATTTTCGAGAAGGGATGTGGGCGCAACAATGAGAACGGGGCCCCTGCTCTGTGCTTGAGGACGAGCGATCACTTCCTTGAGCCAGGCAAGGAAGGAGATGGTTTGAAGCGTCTTTCCGAGGCCCTGTTCGTCGGCATTGAGGATGCCCGGCAATCCAGCCCGCCACGCGCCAACCTGCCAGCTGAAACTCTCCGTCTGATGCCCTTTCAACGGCGTTCGAATGCCCCCAGGTAGAGTGTCCGGCAACTCGAACATGCGCGGCTTGAGCTTAGCGAGCCATTTGAGATCGTCGTAGTTCACTTCGGTATCGAGAACGAATGGGCCTACCTTTTCTGGTTTTGCCTCATCCTCGCCACCGTCGTCGCCGTCGCCCGACACTATCCGCTCATCAATGAGTTTCAGCGTTTCTGGTCGAGCAGGAACCTCTAATTCCTCGAAGTTGACGGTCGACCGTCCAGCTTCAATTGCTTCCTGGACGCGCTCGCGCAGGGTCTGCAGCTCGGCAACGCCCTGCCTGTCGAGGATGTCGATCAAGCGCGCGCTGAAGTCCTCCGGTAGCCAGCTTGTTCCGCTATCCTCGAACTCGCCGAGACCCGGCTTTTCATACTTGACGACGCCAGTAACCCGTTCGGAAAACTCACGGGTTTCGACAAGTACGGGACCAACCGCTGACTCTATGGCTTCCTGCTCGGCCTGGGGCGACAAACCGTCCAATTGCCCGGAAGAACGGAGCTGCGCCTCCATCGCTTCCGTTACTCTTGGCAACGGATTACGGATGAAGGCGCGCCGCTCCTCGGGTGCTGCTTTCTGCATTTCAGCCATCACGGCAAGGGCTGGCGACGCTGACCGTTCCACCACCACATAACGACCAGGAGATAGTCGATAGGCAGGCAGCGCCCCCCTTCCCCTTACCAATGTCTGAAATCGCCGCAGGTCTGGTCCTTGTACCTCGCTCATGGACTCGGAAACCTCGGAGGCTTCAGAAGCGCTACCATGCGCCTCCAAGGTATCCCCCGAGAACGGTACGACGTCGAAATCCGCCTCCCCTTTTGGCGAGAGTGAAAAGCGATCGACGAGGCGCACCTCAAGACCGCTCAGAAAATCTGTCATCGAGATGCGCGCTGCCTCGTCCGCGGCTCCGCCGACGGCACCAGGATCAAGTGCCTTGCGGAAACGTCCGAGCGCCTCCCAATCGGCGGCATCGTTTCCATCCGGCCGGTAGGCGTCGGCGATTGCGATTGCGTCCAGCATCCACACAGGAATTCGTCGCAAACCGTTTGCCGTCTCGAGGATGGCTCCAGTCCGGCGTGGCATTTGCCGCTGGCCATTGCGCGACCATTCGTATCTAAGTCGGAAACTTGACGAACCTACAATTCCCTCAGCATCCGTCTTCAGCGTTATGTCGACCAGAGGCGGCAGACCGAGTACTGCGCCCGTCTCACCAGAGACGGACGCAGCGATACGATGGGACATGACGATACGATCAGAATCAATCGAAAGCTGTTCGTCGAGCGTGTCCGCTGCCGCACGCAGATCGGCGATGGCATAGGCCAGTGAACGTTCGTCGGGACTCAGGTTCTGGAGATCGGCTTTGACACTACGGCGCACTAACCGGTGCAGTAGCCCCGCGCGCTCGTTCTTTGCGGACAGGGTGATTGCATCGGGAGAGAATGAAGCGTCCAAGTTCATTTTTTCACCTAGATGTGTTCCAAGACCCAACTCTGCCAATCACCGTTGTGCGATTTCACACTGGAGCCGGGTATGGACCTGATTGCTTCACAATCGTATCGCCACTGGTAGAGCGTAGGCGCTCGCTGGTTGGACTCGTCGAAAATGTGCACCTTGTAGCTATGGGAGCCCTCAACGACGATTTTCCTGCCGATCTTTAGTATGAGCAGTGATGTATTCGCGCGACCGTAACCCGCCGTTTGCACGCCAAATCTCAACGTCCCCTTACCTCCCGCCCCGCGTCGCCTTGCCTCCTTCGCGGCGGAATCGCTAAATGCAACCCAGGCTGCATCGATACGGCTGCGGTCATGCAAGCCGAGCCAGAACTTCCTGCGAGGCTCCCACATGTGGCTGTCTTCCACCTCAGAGACGACATCAAGGAAGAAACGAATGTTCTCGCCCGTCAGCCAGCGCAGGATTACCGCCATCCTGTCTTCCGGTACCGCCGACCAAACGCCGCCGCGCTGGACACGAGGATCGCCGTAAATACCGATGATGTTCTCTGTCAGATAGCGTAGGTCATCGGGCGTCGGAGAATGCTTCACCCAGTGTCCAAGCAGAGCCGAGATCGCCTCGCCGGCGCCGGTCGTTTTCGCCTCCCTGCCTTCCGGCTTCAGCCATTCGATCAGCCGCTCCATCTCTACCCGCTGATCAAGATGCGGCTCGATCTGCTTCAAATAGGCTAGGTGGACGGTATTCATTAGACCAGGTGCATGAGGGCTACGAATACCGAGCTTCTGCAGACCGATCCAGAGGTCGTCCATCAGCACCATCTGTCGAGCGACAGCATCGGGCACTGCATCTGGCGAGAGCATCTCGGGGATGGCATCGAGCATCATACGCCAGCGAGCTCCCAGACGGCCCGTCACTGCCGACAACGCACCAGCCAATTGCCACGTGTGTTCCGCCTTGGCATCAAAACTGTCCATGTAAATGGAAAACATTCCGCCGAGAAAGCCGGCACGGGTCGAGGCGCGGGTCTCGCTGTAATAGAAATCTCGCATCCCTGCCAGATCAGGTCTTGTGCGGCGATCCTCGTCGAACAACGCCCTGCCAGCGCTTGTAATCAGCGAAAGCTTCGTGTCCTCCCAGTCGTTGTTCTCCAGCTTGTCCCGAACCATGGCCACGAGTTTTTCGCGATCTTTCTCGGGCGGATTGGCGACGACATCCGGCCAACGGGATAGAACTCGCTCTGTCCTCGATACAAGTGAATTTAAAGCCGGCAAAGCAGGGCTGACGAACTGACGATTCTGGGAAAGGCTTTTGCTGAGGGTCAATTCGCCATGCCCCCGGGGCTGTTTGCACTCAGCGTCTGCCGAATACGTTCGATTTCGGCAGACTGGCTCGGCGTGTACATGATAATGCGCAGGTCGACGCGGCGGTTCGTATCGCGTCCCTCCTTCGTCGAGTTATCCTTAACCGGCCGCATTTGGCCGTATCCCGCGACGGACAAAACGGGTTGATGTCGGAAGTTCAAAAACTCGACTAGCTCGCCAGATTTGCCGAGAATTGTAGAAAATGTGCTGTTTGCGCGATTCGTGGACAGGGCGAGGTTGGCCGTAAAGTCCCCGGTCGAGTCGGTATGTCCCTCAATCTGCAAAGCTTCAATGATCGCATTGCCAGGATTGCATTCAGCCATCCACTTTGAACGTGGGCCGACTGTGTAACACGGCAAAATCTGAGATAGCCTGCTCGCGACGCTTTCGACAATCGCCCTCCGGTCGGGCCGCAACGTGGAGGAACCGGTTGCAAATAGGCCGTCGCCCTGAAAGCGTAGGGCGTCGGTTTCCTCACTGATGACCACTTCGAGTTCGGGGAAATCGATCTTCAGCTGATCGCGCAGAGTTTCGAGAATTCGCCGTCTCTCAATCGCCGACGTGGCAAGATAGGCTTCAAGCGGGTCAACGTTCCGAAGCTTTTCAAGCGCCTCCCTTAACTCTCTGTTCTCAGCTTGCAGCTTCTCGATCTCAGCCTGTAGCCTCGCGATCTCCGCCTGCTTCTCCTTCAGCTGCTCGCGCAGCGCAGCGATAGTCGCCTCATGAGAAGCAATGATTGCCTGGAGGCGGACTATTTCCCGTCGCGCATCGTCTCTCTCGCTGACGACTTCCTCGTGTATAGGCCTGGGCACAGTGTCCTTCTCGCTGTACTGCTGGGCGAAATAGGCGAGCAAAAGGATGATGATGAAAAGGAAGCTGACAGTCATGTCCGTCATGGACACGAATGCGCTCTCCTCCTCTTCCTCCCTGTAACGCGTCCGGAAACCGCCGCGCATCAGGCCCTCCGCGACTGAGGCGCGAACTGCTCAGCCTGCTCAACGATTTCGCGCATGGTATCGAGAGCCGGATTTAGCCTGTCCTGAAGATCGCGCACGTGACCGAACATGCCCTGGACGGCCTTCGCGACGTTTTCTGTGTAGAGGTCGAAGGCCTGGCCGAGCTTTCCGTCCATTTCGTCGAGGCGGTCACCCTGCCCCTTTAGGCGGTCCAACATAACGGAGACATTACCGAGAGCGAGTTCGATGGCTTTCGATTCCGATCGGAGAATTCCCTCAGCAGCGGCAAGTGCAGACGCAGCGGATTCCTTAACTGCCTCTGCAGACCGCGAGACGGTACTTGCTGCGTGTTGTGTGCTGTCAGTAAGCGTCCGAATCGAGTCTTCCATACGATCCACGACGGCTTTCACCGGAGTGACGGCGGCCACAAGCGTGCCTGCTGCGCCATTGAAGGTACCCGCAGCCTTTTCCGAAGCATCGGCACCAGCCTTCACCCCGTCGGCCATGCGCCGCATGTCAATCGTTCCCTCATTAAGCTGTTTGACCAGCCCCTCCAACGTGCTGCCTATCTCGGCAAGAGGCGCAAGTAAGCCGGCACCGGCCTTTTCGGACACCTCTTCCGCGACCCGAGCAATCTCCGCGCTGGTGCGGCTGAACACCTCCGCGACGTCCTTGCCCGCATCGCCGATAGCCGAGCTCACCTGCTGGCTGGCGAGCTTCATGCGCTCCTGCGCGGCCTCCGTTCCTGTCCGCGCCGCAGACTCGATCTCCTGCTTGAATGATTCGGCCGCCTGACGCATGTCCTCGGCAGCCGCCGACATAGCGCGCGCGCCTTCGCCCGTATTGTCGCGAATGCCTTCGAGCGTCCGGTTCATGACCGCGAGGAGCTTCTCCGCGCCCTCATTGAACGTCCCCCCGGTGACTTCGGCCGTGCTCATGATGGCGTTGCGAAGTTCTTCGACAGCCTGAGCGACGCGTTCAGTCACCCCCTCCATTTCCGAGCCTATGCGACCGGAACTTTGATCCAATCGATCAGCAAGGAGGCCAAGCCTTTCACCCGCATCAGATATTTTTTGGCTAGCGTCCGAAAGCGCGGTGCCGAGAGAGTCGGTGAGTTTGCCCGATATTCCGGACACCATGTCTCCGACCCCCTCTGCGCCGAGTTTTCCCACTTTCTCCATAATAGGAGCCATGGCACCGGCGATTGAGCTTTGTATCGCTTTAGGCAACTCTTCCCTCAAAGGGCGGCCTATTTCTGCGACCAGTTCCATACCGATTAATCGGAAATGTTGACGCTGCTCTTGAATTGCCTTCAACTGCTCTGTGGCAAGTGCCTCCAGACTGATGTAGGTGAGACGCTGCTCGATTACCGCGCACAGTTCATGGATCGACTGCTCCAACCGACCGTAGATGCTTCGAAGGAGGATCGTAAAGACGATCGAGCAGAAAAGCCCCGTCAGCGACATGATAAACTTTGCCGAAGCTACAGACAGCAACTGCCGCATCACGCCGCTGTCGATCTCTGCCCCCTGCGCCATGGTCGAGAGCGCGGCGATCAGCCCCAGGAATGTTAGAAAGAGCCCACCCGACACAAAAAGCCCTGGCACGATGCGCCAAAAGCCTGCGCCGAAGCCCAAGTCCTCCGGATTGAGGAACATCGATGGCCGTACGGCATTGCGAAGAATGACATTGCCGTCCTCTTCGTGGGGTACAAGCGTTTCCTTGTACTTCTCCCAGGCTGCTGCCAATTGCCGACGATATTTGTTTGTGCTGCCTTCTCTGATCGAGGCGGACAACACATCAACATCACGGCTAAAGTCCGCGCCAGTGGAGCTATTTTGAATTTGTCGATTGAGCCACTCAACTGCTTTCCTGCGTTGAACGACTTCACGGAAGAAAGCTGTGGTGAAGATCACCAGAAGAACGACGATCCCTAGAGCTACGATGCCCGGAGCAGCCGCATCCTTTACAAGATAATTCGCCGTGCCAAGGATCGAGGCAACGACGAGACTTCCAATTTCCTGAAACACTTAAACCCATCCCCAGTCACAGCCCATGAGAGGCTGAAGGGTTGAAACTATTAGAGCACCGGGAGCGCAATCAAGTACTGCGAGGAGGTTCACCCCCAACTCCGCAAAATTGAACAACCATGTGATCCATTTCCCACAACTTCTAAAAAAATGACTGAACTAAGCTTGGGGGAGAGCCAGACGTGAGATGTCTCTCCGGCTCACGTACGGTAAAGTCAATATTCACCGATCCATATACGATTGCGACGCGAAAATAATTTCCGTGTGCAAATGTCAGAATGACTGCCGATGCGTAACGTAGTAGTTGCATGACGGTCGCGCCGTCGATTGAATGGCGAAGTCGATTCTGGGACGATTGCATGACCAAGCCATTTTACGCTGAGCCAATTCTCAATTCGCCATACTTAGTTCCCACGCGTCATCACGCGCTCTCCGAAAGCGGCGAGCCGCTCAATCATCCGCCAATCGAAGGCCGGCGCCGGTCGAAGTACGTTGCCCCGGTTCCGAAGAGCCGCAAGATCAAAGCGGATGGCAAGAAGCAGGCCTCGCTTGATCTTGACCAGACCAAGGATGGCAGCAGCCGTTATAATCCGACACCGATCATCAACGAAATCCGCGGCCATATCGCGACATGGCGTTTAATCCCCAATCCGAACGACTGGGGTGTCACGCCTGTCACACAGCGTCTGCTCCAGCATTGGCGGAGCGACAGTTTCTCCGGCCCCCGTCCTTTCTATTGCCAGGTGGAGGCGATGGAAACTGCGATCTGGCTTGCCGAGGTGGCCCGGAAAAACAAGCAGTATGCCCACATCTTTCGGCATCTGGAGGAGGCGAACCGCGACGCCAACCCCGAAATCTTTCGTCTCGCGCTGAAGCTGGCCACCGGCGCCGGCAAGACGACGGTCATGGCCATGCTGATTGCCTGGCAGGCGATCAATGCTGCCCGTCAGCCGAATTCCAACCTTTTCTCGCGAGGTTTCCTCATCGTCGCGCCTGGTATCACCATCAAGGATCGTCTGCGCGTACTGAAACCCTCTGACGGCAACAGCTACTATCGTTCCCGTGAACTTGTTCCGCAAGACATGATGCCCGACCTGAGCAAGGCCAAGATCGAGATTGTCAACTACCACGTCTTTCAGCGGCGCAAGGCTCATGAACTGAACGCAGTAGGTCTCCGCCTGATGAAGGGCTGGAAAGGTGAAGCGATCGAGGAACTCGAAACCGAGGGACAGATGCTTCAACGTGCCTGCGGCGATCTCCTGCAAATGAAGAACGTCGTAGTTATCAACGACGAGGCGCACCATTGCTATCGCGAACGTCCGGGAAGCCACGAAGAGGATGAACTGAAGGGCGAGGAAAAAGACGAGGCCAAGGAAAACAACGAGGCGGCGCGGCTTTGGATTTCAGGCATTGAGGCGCTAAAGCGGAAAGTGGGTGTCCGTGCGGTTTACGATCTCTCGGCGACACCATTCTTCCTGAGGGGTTCGGGCTATGAGGAAGGGACCCTCTTCCCATGGGTGGTTTCCGACTTCTCCCTGGTCGATGCCATCGAATGCGGCATCGTCAAGCTGCCCCGCGTCCCGGTATCGGACAATGCCGTCAATGCCGCCACACCAGTGTACCGCAATCTGTGGGACCACATCGGCAAGAAGATGCCGAAGAAGGGAGCGGGAAAATCTGGCGACCTTGATCCCCTGAGCATACCGGCCGAGCTGCAGACCGCGCTCTACTCGCTCTACTCCCATTACGAAAAGGAGTACGACGCCTGGCAAAAGGCAGGCATCGGCGTTCCGCCGGTGTTCATCGTCGTCTGTAACAACACTGCCAGCTCAAAGCTGATATTCGAATGGGTTTCCGGCTGGGAACGGGAAGTCGAAGGCGAGCGCCAGACAAAGCACTACGGGCACCTGGAGCTTTTCCGGAATTACGATAACCGCAACGGCAATCGACTGCCGCGCATGAATACCCTGCTGATCGACTCGCAACAGCTTGAGTCCGGCGAGGCGCTTGATTCCAAGTTCCGCGACATGGCCGAGGCGGAAATCGAGCAGTTCCGCCGTGAGATCAAGGAGCGCGAAGGTGCCGCGGCAGCGGACAAACTATCGGACTCGGAACTGCTGCGTGAAGTGATGAACACCGTCGGGCAAAAAGGCAGGCTCGGGGAGCAGGTGCGTTGCGTCGTCTCCGTCTCGATGCTGACGGAAGGCTGGGATGCCAACACGGTTACCCACATCCTTGGCGTCCGCGCATTCGGCACGCAATTGCTCTGCGAGCAGGTGATTGGCCGCGGCCTACGCCGCCAGTCCTATGAGCTGAACGGCAACGGGCTATTCAATACCGAATACGCCGACATTCTCGGCATTCCCTTCGACTTCGCTGCCGAGCCCCAGGAGGTGACGCGCACGCCGCCGAAACCGACGACTCGTGTCCATGCGCTCAAAGAGCGCAACGATCTTTCAATCCGTTTTCCGCGCGTTGCCGGTTATCGCGCCGAGCTGCCCTCCGAGAGCTTTTCGGCAAACTTCTCGGCAGACTCAACCCTCGACCTGACACCGGAGTTGGTTGGGCCCTGTACGGTGCGGCTCGAAGGGCTGGTTGGCGAAGGCCACGACATATCTCCGGATGCGCTCGATGACATGCGGCCGAACACTGTGGCGACGCATCTCACCAAGAAGCTGATCGAGATGTATTTCCGCGAGCCAGATCAGGATGTTCCCTACTACCTCTATAACCAGCTCCAGCCCATCACCCGGCGATGGATTGCCAATTGCCTGAAGCTCACCGGCGGCACCAAGGCGGGAATGCTGACCTATGCGGAGCTGGCGGAAAAGGCATCCGAACTCATCTACCAGGCCATCGTCCGCAGTGCCGGCGAGGACGGGCAGAGTGTCGTGAAGGCGATGCTCGATCCCTACAATCCGCATGGCTACACCGACCACGTGTCCTTCATCACGACCAAGCAGACGTTTTGGGAAACCCGCCTGTCGCACGTGAATTACGTCGTCTGCGACAGCGAATGGGAGGCGGAGTTTGCCCGCGTCGTGGAGGCACATCCGGCCACGATCTCTTACGTGAAGAACCAGGCGCTCGGTTTCGAAGTACCCTATCGCTCCGGCAGCGTGCCGCGCCGCTACCTGCCGGATTTCATCATCCAGGTTGACGATGGCCACGGGCCAGATGATCCGCTGAACCTGATCGTGGAGGTCAAGGGCTTCCGCGGCCTCGACGAGCAGATCAAGGCCGAGACCATGACGAACCTCTGGGTCCCCGGCGTCAACAATCTCAAGGTTTATGGCCGCTGGGCGTTCGCAGAATTCCGTAACGCTTTCGCGATGGAGAAGGATTACGAAAAGTTGGTCGAATCATTTGGAGCGCGTGTGGGGGAGAATGCGTAAATGGCGGGATCAACGTTCAAGACCAATCCAGTCGCGCTGCATGAATTGCTGAAGAAATGCGATGATGGAAAGCTTCAGCTGCCTGACTTCCAGCGCAGTTGGGTGTGGGACGAGGACCGGATCAAGAGTCTGATCGCTTCTATTTCACGGGCCTTTCCGGTTGGCGCGCTTATGACGCTCGAGACCGGAGGCGGAGTGAACTTCAAGCCGCGGCCTATCGAAGGCGCGCCCGAGACCGCGAAAACAGTCGAGCCCGCAGAACTGCTGCTCGACGGTCAGCAGCGGATGACTTCGCTCTATCAGGTCACATTACGTGGCCAGGTTGTGAAGACTATCACGCCGAAGAAGCAACCCGTCGAGCGGTGGTTCTTCATCGATATCAAACAGGCGCTCGAACCCTCGGTCGATCGGGAAGAGGCGATCATTTCAGTTCCCGCGGACAAGATCGTACGCTCCGACTTCAACCGATCGATCGATCACGACTATTCCACCACTGAGCGTGAATTCGAGAGCCTCGTTTTCCCCCTCTCGCGCGCCTTCGACGGAATGGCGTGGCAAATGGAGTTCGTAACTTGGGCCAATGCCAACGGCCGCATGCAGGAGCTGTGGCCAACCGTCCAGCAGTTCTATACCGAAGTCCTGTCGAACTTCACCGGCTACCATGTCCCTGTCATCGCACTCGACAAGACAACGACCAAGGAAGCTGTCTGCACGGTCTTCGAGAAGGTCAATACAGGTGGCAAGCCGCTCGATGCGTTCGAGCTCGTCACGGCCATCTATGCCGCCGACGGACATGAACTCCGCAAGGACTGGTATGGCGAAGGTCGAGACAACAAGGGGCGGCACGGACTTTTCGTCAGTGCCCAGAGGCTGGCGGATGCCGAAAAGGGTATTCTGGCCAATGTAGCTAACACCGACTTTTTGCATGTGATCTCCCTGTTCCACACACGCGATCTTCGGCGCGCTGCGGTGGCCGCCGACAAGGAAGGCAAGGACCTCCCTCAAATTACGGGGAAGCGAGGAGCCCTCCTGAACCTTCCGCTCAGCGCCTACAAGAAATACGAGAAATTGGCTGAGCAAGGTTTTCTCAAGGCCGCGAAGTTCCTCTTCACTCAGCGCGTCTACCGCTTGTTCGATTTGCCCTACCAAACGCAGATCATTCCGCTTGCGGCGATCCTCGCGGATATCGGCGACGCCTGGGAGCTAGAAGGCAACCGCGAGAAAATCCAGCAATGGTACTGGTGCGGCGTTTTGGGCGAGCTCTATGGGTCGGCCGTCGAAACCCGGATTGCACGCGATTTCCAGGAAGTGCCGGCCTGGCTAACCGGGGGCAAGGTCCCTGCGACAGTCTCGGAAGCCTCCTTCCGCCCAGATCGACTGAAGACGATGCGCATGCGGCTCTCGGCGGCCTACAAAGGCGTGAACGCGCTTCTGATGAAGGCGCGCGCTCAGGATTTCCGCTCTGGCCAGGAGTTCGATCACACCGTCTTCTTCGGTGAGAATGTCGACATCCATCACATCTTCCCGAAGAAATGGTGCGAGGATCACGAAATCAAACCGGACGTCTACGATTCCATCATCAATAAGACACCACTTTCCTATCGGACGAACCGCATCATCGGCGGCGTTGCGCCTTCTGCCTATCTGGCGAAGCTCGAGAATGGCAGCGCCGAGGCGACGCCCGTTGATCCTGTTCGTCTGAATGGCTTCTTGGCCTCGCACCTCATCGATCCGACGCTCCTTCGCGCCAACGAATTCTCGGCCTTCATGGAGGCCCGTCAGCAAGCCCTACTTAGCCTGATTGCGCAGGCAATGGGCAAGCAGGTGGAAATGCCGAGCGCGACGGTGGAGCAGGAATATTCTGACGAACTCGATGAGGACGAGACGGAAGCGGAATTTACGGTGGCAGCGGAATAAAACAAGCCGGCGGAGAATAGTAGCTGCTATGCAGGATAAGTCACTGATTTACTGGGCAACAATTGAGCATCACCGTTGGTGGCTCTGCCATGATCAAGTATATCTGAACCTGCTTGCAAAAGAGGGCCAGCTTCGTCCGTGGATAGTTCGATTCATCGCGAAAGCATACGGGGTCAATCGCGGCATTCCCCGCGCGGCTGACACTGGTCTGAGCGATCCTGCAGCTACTACAATCGCTGAAGCTTTAGGCAAGGCTGCACCACAATTCTCCGGCACGCTTCCCCAGCGCTTCGCGATTTGCGCCGAGATACTGCAACAACTACCGACTTCAATTCGCGGCAACGTCCCAACGCCAAAGTTCGTCTCGGGGACAACGAAGCTCATGTGGTTTCTCAAGCCCGCCGGATGGACGATGTTTGATAGCTTCGCAGCTGACGCGCTTGGCATTCCGAAAGGAAGAAGTTTCGATCGAGCCTCTCATTTCTACGAGCTGTTGGAAAAGCAGGGTTTTTCTCAGCGATCGGAAATCGGCAATGCTTTGATTCAGGCTTCAGAAATCCCCGAACTCTATGCCGAACGTGTGATCGACAAGTATCTCTGGCTATCGGGATGCACGGAGGCAGCCCGAGAAAAAGCCAAGGCCATTTGTGATGCCTACCTCCAAGGACTGCCGTCCAAATACGCGAAGGACCTTCAAGCGCTCGCATTCGCTCTGGCGAGCTCACTCGGTGAGCATCTGTTTTCCGGAACCGGGGGAAGACCGTATGCGACCTGAGCCGCCGGCAGAGTGGATTAGAGCAGCTGTCGACGCAGCGCGCACCTTGAAGTCCCAAACGCGGTGGGATGCTAAGGAATGGCTGAAATCAGCAAACGGGCGAAATACGACCCGGAGTATCTATGCCATCCTGCTGCATGACCCCAATCACGATGAACCATACGGTATCTATGTGGGGCATACCCATCACAGGCCGTTCGAGCGATATGCCGAGCACAGGAAAGGTGAAGGGTTCGCAGACGTACAGAAATTCCATATTCGTCTTCTCCCGGAACTCTATCAGCATCTCAACCCAATGAAACCTGCCGAAGCCAAGGAAATGGAAAAGGCCCTCTGTGCCGCGCTACGGACCGCAGGTATTGGGTGGGTCACGATGGGCAGCAAGCGTCGCGCCTCAAAGGAGAAGAAACAATAATGGCCAAGACCCCGCGCGAAAAAGACCTCTCCACGCTGACCCACGACATGGCGGTGCGGCTGAACAATCCGACGGCCGAGATGGCGTCGCTCTATGAGCAGCAGGCGGAAATGCTGGGCGATGGCGGACGCGAGATGCGCATTCCTCGTGACCGTCCGCTGGCGCATGGCGAGGAGTGCGTACGGGATATGGATCGCGATCCGCAGATCATCTGGAACGGCGCGAAGATCAGGATTACGCCCGCGCAGATGCGCAAGCTCGCCGAAACCGGCGAGATCGAGATCGGCGACGCCCAACTCGTCTGGCGCGGCAAGGACCGGCAGGACTGGTCCGATCTCGTGGTCAATGCGCCGCCGCTCTACATCCAGGAAAAGGTGCATCCCAAGGCGATCATCGACGATCTCAAGCGCCGGACGAACAAGGTCCGCGAGGAGAAGTCGGACGCACCCGACCTCTTCGCCGATTTCAACGGCATTGCTGATCCGGAGGCGCGGGCGGAATTCTACCAGCATACCAAGCATTGGCAGAACCGCATGATCCTCGGTGACTCGCTGCAAGTGATGGCGAGCCTGGCCGAACGGGAGGAGATGCGCGGCAAGGTGCAGTGCATCTATTTCGACCCACCCTATGGCATCAAGTTCAATTCGAACTGGCAGGTCTCGACCATGAGCCGGGACGTGAAGGACGGCAAGAAGGAGGACGTTTCCCGCGAGCCGGAACAGGTGAAGGCCTTTCGCGACACCTGGAAGGACGGCATCCACTCCTACCTGACCTATCTGCGTGACCGGCTGATGGTGGCGCGGGAATTGTTGACCGAAAGCGGCTCGATCTTCGTGCAGATTAGCGATGAAAATGTACATCGCGTTCAGGCACTGATGGATGAAGTTTTCGGACAGGAAAACTTCGTGAGCCTTATCACTTTTGTCAAAACAACTGGCCAAACCGATAATCTACTCGCGTCCGTCTCGGATTACATTATTTGGTTCTGTCGCGATATTAGGAAAATAAAATATCGTCAGCAATTCCAATTAAAAACTCTCGGAGGAGACGGTGCCCAAGCGTACGGAAATACATGGGCGGGCGTAAAGGCCGAATACAACTCCTCTGCCTCGGCGCTGTATTACACAACTAGCGACCTGACGAGCCAAAGCCCCGGGTCCCGTTACAACGTAAATTTTGAAGGAAAAACCTATTTTCCGAAAGGATATTGGAAAACCGAAGAAGCCTCTTTTCCGAAACTCATCAAAGCAGACCGCATCAAAAATGTCGGAGTCTCTTTGAGATACGTCAGGTTTCTTGATGACTACCCGGTCTACCCCAGTAACAATAATTGGTCCGATACCGGGGTTGCAGGCTTCGCCTCAGACAAGGTTTATGTGGTTCAAACCAGCGGGAAAGTTGTGCAGCGGTGCATATTGATGACCACCGATCCCGGCGATCTTGTTCTTGACCCGACTTGTGGTTCGGGCACTGCCGCCTATGTTGCAGAGCATTGGGGCCGCCGTTGGATTACGATTGACACTTCCCGCGTAGCCTTGGCGCTGGCCCGCACGCGATTGATGAGCGCTCGCTATCCCTACTACCTGCTGGCGGACAGCCGTGAAGGCCGCGCAGAGGAGCAAAAGATTTCCGGTAAAATCCTCGCAGATACGCCGGTGACCGGCGACATCCGCCAGGGCTTCGTCTATGAGCGCGCGCCGCATATCACGCTGAAAAGCATCGCCAACAATGCCGAGATCGACGTGATCTGGGAGAAGTGGCAGGACGTGCTGGAGCCGCTGCGGCGGCGGCTCAACGAAGCTCTGTCCACCACCTTCGAGGAATGGGAAATCCCGCGCGATCTCGACGCTTGGCTTAACGGCAAGGACGGACAGGCCAAGGTGCATCTGTTGACTGAGAAGGTGCAGAAGCTGCATGCCGGCTGGTGGGAGGGGCGCATCGCCCGCCAGAAGGAGATCGACGCCTCGATCGCCCGCGCCGCCGATGTCGAACTGCTCTATGACCGCCCCTATGAGGATAAAAGCAAGGTGCGCGTCGCCGGGCCGTTCACCGTCGAGAGCCTGTCGCCGCATCGCGTCGTCGCCGCCCGCGAGGACATGCTGGGCGCGGAGCTTGCCGCATCCGATGCGATCACCTCGCGCGCGTCCACCCCCGCCAATATGCCGGAGGCCGATTTCGGCGAGATGGTGCTTGCGCATCTGCGCAGCGCCGGCGTCCACCAGCAGGAAAAGCGCGACACGATCCACTTCAATTCCATCGAGCCCTGGCCGGGCAATTTTATCGCCGCCGAGGCCCGCTATGCCGATGGCGGCGCGTTGGAGAAGCGCGCGGCGATCCTGATCGGACCGGAATTCGGCACGCTGACCCGCAGCCAGATCACGGCTGCTGCTCGAGAAGCCTCCGACGCCCGCTTCGACGTGCTGATCGCCTGCGCCTTCAACTTCGACGCCCAGGCGACTGACCTCAACCGCCTCGGCCCGCTCGCGATCCTAAAGGCGCGCATGAACCCCGATCTGCACATGGCAGAGGACCTGAAGAACACCGGCAAGGGCAACCTCTTCGTGGTCTTCGGCGAGCCGGATGTCGAAATCCTCGATGCGCCAGGCGGCGAGATCAAGGTGAAGGTCCACGGCGTCGACGTCTTCGACCCCTCGACCGGCGAAATCCGCTCCGACGACGTCAAGGGCATCGCCGCCTGGTTCATCGACACCGACTACGACGAAGAAAGCTTCTTCGTACGCCATGCCTATTTCCTCGGCGCGAACGATCCCTACAAGTCGCTGAAGACGGCGCTGAAGGCGGAGATCGATCCGGATGCCTGGGAGACGCTCTACGCCGACACGTCGCGGCCGTTCCCGCGGCCGAGCACAGGGCGGATCGCGGTGAAGGTGATCAATCACTTCGGGGACGAGGTGCTAAAAGTGTTCGGGGTGTAGGATTGCGGGGGAGCCTTGCCTAAAGGGAAGAAAAGGAAACGCGGTCTAAAGGCATCGTCTTTAGTCAGCAAGCACGGCTTGCAGATGACACCTGAACGCGCCTTGGCGCTTCGGATGGGTAGACTTCGAAAAAAGAACCTGGCTCCGCTTACGGCTACCAAGCGGTTGTTGCCAACGCCTGAGATGACGAAACAGATACTCGTGTTCCAACAGAGCGAGTTTTTTGGTACATGGCTTTGCGCTCTTCCGAATGCCGGACGGCGAGCTAGGTGTGTCGAACCGCAAGGTGGTTTACTCACTCCAGCACTCCGGTGAGTATCTATTCATCGAAATTTCGGCAGGGAGGACGCCTAAGAGAGAATGCTTAGTCGTAAGTCCGACAGCGCTTTCTTCCGAACGCATCCGCGTCATTTCCTCGCTTTCCCTCCAAGCCCTGGCTGAGAAATTTTTGGAGCATACGGATGGTCCGAAGCTGAAAAAACTTGCCTCAAAAATCGCGATTAATCCGGTGAACGCAGCAAGCAAACCGCGCACGACGACTTCCGCCATGACCTATGCTGATCGCTGGTTGAGGCAACTGAACTTGTCACAAAATCAAAGCGCTAGTGAAGAGGTGAGATCAAAGGCGCTTATTCAGCTGGCAAAAATTGAGGGGGAAATGGCTTCGCTTGATGATCATTTTAAATGGCCTTCGACAGAAGCAGCAACTGGTAGCGGAAACCTAATGTCGTTCGACGCGCCAAGCGATGGAATTTTATCCTTCTTTGGATATCAGGTGGGGCAAGCAAGTCAGCTTAGCCCTGCAACGAGGTATCTCGTACTCGATCGAGTTTTTAGGATTAGATTACCACCGGTATTGCCCAGTTCGCATATGGCGCTGTGGGCGACACCTAACTCTGGTCGAAGATTAAAAAAACTCGCCGAGACCATTGCTGCGCTAGTACGAAACGCCAAACGTCGCCGCAACGCTTCCTATAGTCGAGCAATAAGCGAATGGGAATTCGACTTACAACGCCTGCATGACGCTCTTTACGTCGGTCAATTTGACTTTGGATGGCCCTCAACTCACTAATCTCCGTACTTATTAGAAAGCCAGAAACTATTTCACGGTCGAAATCAGCCAAGGATATAATAGTTGTCTACCATCCTCGCCGACAGCTTTACCGCCGCACTCGCCAAGCTCACCAACGACGAACAGAAGCAGGTGAAGCTGACGGCTTTCGACCTGCAAACCGATCCGAACCGGCCCGGTTTGCAGTTTCACAGGATCGACGCTTCCAAGGACCCGAACTTCTGGTCGGTGCGGGTCAATCGCGATCTCCGGATCATCATCCATAAGACCGGCGACAGCGTCATGCTCGCCTATGTCGACCACCACGATGACGCCTACAAATGGGCGGAACGACGCCGCATCGAGACTCATCCGCGCACAGGTGCGCTTCAGATTGTCGAGGTGCGGGAGCGGGTCGAAAAGATAGCCATTCAGCCGGCGCCGGCACGACAGCCAGAGTTGCCGTTCCTCATTCCGGCTGCGCCGTCGGTTTCTGCACTGCCGCTGTTTTCGAAACTGTCCACCGACGATGCACTGTCGATCGGGGTCCCCGAGGACTGGATCAAGGATGTCCTCGACGCAAGCGAAGACAAATTTTTCGCGCTCGCGGATCACTTGCCGCAGGAAGCCGCCGAGGCTTTGCTGGAATATGCAGCAACGGGTATTCTGAGTATGCCGGCGCCGGTTACCACTGATCCCTATACCCATCCCGACGCGCAACGGCGGTTCCGTATCCTGGACGGGCATGAGGAACTGGCGGCCGCGCTCGATCAGCCGTTCGAAAAATGGGCAGTGTTCCTTCATCCGTCGCAACGAGTGTTGGTGGACCGGACCTTCTCCGGACCGGTGCGTGTAGTCGGCTCGGCCGGCACTGGAAAGACCGTAGTGGCCTTGCACAGAGTGGCTCGCATTCTCCGTAACGAGCCGCAGGCAAAGGTGCTCCTGACGACCTTTTCGGAGCCGCTTGCCACCGCGCTGAAGCGCAAGCTTAACGTGCTGCTTGCCGACGCCCCCTCCATCGCTGACAGGGTGACGATATCGTCCTTCGAACAGGCGGCTGCTGACCTGTACGCACTGATGACGGGTCGGAGGGCCTATTTGGTCGGTCGAGAAAAACTGAGGGCGATTGTCAGCGAGGCGGCGAATGCAGCCAGCTTCACGAAGTATACGCCTCAGTTTCTCAATTCCGAGTGGGAGCACGTGGTCGACGCCTGGCAGATCGACAGTGCCGAAACCTATGCAACTGTACCGCGGATGGGGCGTAAGAACCGCCTTGGTTCGAAACAGCGCGAGGAACTCTGGACAGTGTTTGCGGAGGTCCGCAGGCAATTGCGAGCGAAAGCGCTGTTGACCGCTGCCGACCTGTTCACTGTGGTCACCAACCACTTCCGGGACCGCGCCGAAAAGCCTTACACGCATGTTATCGTCGACGAGGCCCAGGACCTCGGCGTCGCCGAACTGCGGTTCCTAAACGCTATCGTGCCCGACCGACCGGAGTCGCTCTTCTTCGCCGGCGATATCGGCCAGCGCATCTTCCAGCAACCATTTTCCTGGAAAGGACTGGGTATCGACGTCCGCGGGCGGTCGTTCACACTCAAGGTCAACTATCGGACGTCGCATCAGATAAGGAGAATGGCGGATCGGCTTCTTCCCGAAAGTGTCCGAGACGTCGACGGTGAGGAAGACCAGCGCAAGGGTACGGTATCGGTATTCGATGGCGTTGAGCCTGTTATCGTCGTCGCACCAACAATCGAGGAGGAAGCTGCGGCTGCCTCGCAATTCCTCCGCGACCTTCTGGAACAGGGAATAAGTGCCAACGAGATCGGCATATTCTGCCGATCAAACGACCAGATCGCTCGTGCATCGAAGATCGCCGAGCTGGCAGCGGTTGCGACAGTTTCGTCGCTTGCTGGGCGAGGCCCTGAAGAGGCAGTGCTCATCGGTACGATGCATCTCGCAAAAGGATTGGAGTTCCGTGCCGTCCTAATCGTAGCCTGCGATGAAGGTGTGTTGCCGTTGGCGGCGCGGATCAACGATGTCGCCGACGAGTTTGAGCTGGACGAGGTCGTGGCGACAGAACGACAGCTGCTCTACGTGGCCGCAACCCGCGCCCGGGACCATCTCTTTGTTTCCGCGGTTACCCCCGGTTCTGAGTTCCTCGAGGACTTGGCTGACGCTTGATGAAGACGGTCCCGGCCAATACCGTTTCGAACAAAGGCGCTGGGGACAGCGGTTTTCAATCGGACCGCGATTCAAACGCAAACGGCGTTATCAGGAGTAATGGGGGGAAAACTCATGGGTAAATTAGAACGCCGTTTGCTCAGTTGGTTCTTCGGAAACTCAGACAACCAGTAAGCGGGGTAGCTGCGCAAGCCACCAATGTCACAGTCCAGAGGCCGTCGAGCGAGACCTCAGATGCCGCTTGGGTCGGAACGGAAACAGACCGTCAGAGTACCTACCAGCCAGGTCTTCAAAGACATCCTCACTTTCCCGGACATCGAAACCTTGGCGCTCAAGCTCCCAGATGATGGATTCGGAAAGCTTGTCCAGGGCAATTCGAGCATCGGCGCGTCCCTGGGCGGCCGTGATCATTTGCCAGAGCAGCACCCTCGCCAAGTCGTCCCGTGACGGCCGACGCCTGGCCCGTGCCTCGTCCCTCACCCGCTGCTGGCGAGCGAGCTGTTCTACATTGCGTTGCTTCTTCGATTTCCGGGGCATTGTCCATCTCCTGGTTATGGAGCTTTAGCCTCGGTTCCGACGATGCAAGAATCAAACACCGGTAGCTGTGTTGACAATCCGGCCAGAGATGACGGCCTGTTTTTATCGGCGAACAGACGGCGCTTAGACCGCAAACGCGGTTTATCTCGGAATCGAAGAGTTGGAATTTGGCAACGACAAACGGGATTCCAGAATCGCCGAAGGATAAATTGAGATGATTGGTTTCAGGTTGCCCGGAACGCAATCCAAGGCATAGGTGCTTTGACCTGAAGGGGGTCGCGTTACAGGCGACGTGATCCAGTTTGGATCGTGTTGCCACCAGGCTGGATGAGCATCATAGGCAAAGGCATCACATGCAACGAAGCGCATAGATGCCAAGGCTTCCGATCAGCAACTCAGGCTGCGCCTTCCTGAAGCAATGTTCTGCCATCCGACGCCACCTGCCGTCAGACGGTTGTGGATTACGGGCATACCGGGCTCACAACAACGGAATCGGCATTCGGGACTTTGGAATCGGAGTGGCCCCGGTCGGAATCGTGGTTTCGGAACCACTCCGCAGGTTTTCGGTCAGGTCGGAGAATATTCGGAAGCCCTGAGCAGCGCCCTCACCTCCTCGCCGGTCATGACACCGGCATGCTTCAGTCGTTCGGCAATGCCGATCAAAGCGTTCCGGCGTTTATCCAGCAACTTTCGCGACATGGCTTCGGCTTCCATCAGACGTTCGTTGACCCGCTCCGCAAGCTGTTTGTCAAGACTAAGCTCGTTGATGCTTCCCGCCACGGACCGGTAGAGCAGCGGCTGCTGATCCGAGAATCCAAGTCGGGTTTCGGCGGCGACCGCGTGCTCGGTTGCCCTGGCCAGATCGCTGTCATCGTAACCGCCGGCGCCGGCCACCGCATCGCCAAAGATCAACAACTCTGCCGTCCGTCCGGCCAACATGCAGGCGATACTGCGCATCAGCCAGTCCTGCGTCTGCGGGAGATGGTGATGCTGTCGGCTGACCACCTGTCCCATTCCTCCAATCCCGATGCTGACGGTGATAACCTCGGCGATCTCCATGTCGCAGAAGGCGATCGCATGACCGGTTTCGTGAATCGCGGTGCGCCAGCGCAGATCGTCCGATAGCTTCATGTGGCCAGTGAGCAGGGCTTGCTCGAGATCGTCCCAGGCAAGCGGCCGCTGCTGCCGACGGGCTTTGCGTCGAACCTCTCGAACCAGCCGCTCGATGTCGGCTCCGGTACTGCCGGTTGCCAATAGTGCCAGTCGTCGAAGACCGGGATTCGTCTCAGGTGTGATCGTTTCGAAAACGTCAGACATTGCAGGATACTCCTCGATTGCAATGGTCAGCACCGTTCACGTCACTCCCGACAGAGGCCTGACGCTCTCGCACCACTTCGATCGTTTTGAACCTCTCCGGCGGCGCAGATGTCAGAACACCCGCAAGATCGGCCCCGAGATGGTGCGCGAGAATGCCGGTCAGCGCCGCGATATCCGGCAGGGGAATGGCGACGTGTCTCTCCAGCCGGCCCGACCGCAACAGAGCGGGATCAATCCTGTCCGGCAAGTTCGTTGCCGCAACAACGACGACGCCATCGGTTTTCGAGGTGCCGTCGAGGAGCTCGAGCAGACGGTTGATCAGTGAACGCCAGTAGTCGTCATGCTGCTCTCGCCTCCCCCCGCTGCGGCTACCGATATTATCCATCTCGTCGATGAACAGGATCACTGGAGCGTTTTCCTGGGCCAGCTCAAAGGCCTTGGACATGCGCTTGAGCACGTCGCCAAGATAGCCGGGTTCGAGCCAGGACGCGACGGACGTCACCAGCAGAGGAATTTGCAGCGTATTGCAAAGCGCCCGGGCATAGGTGGTCTTGCCCGTGCCCGGTGGCCCGGACAGGAGAAGCTTGGTACTCATCTCGCCCCAGGCCAGTCCGCCGTCACGCCATAGCTGAAGGTCTGCCTTCAGGTCGAGCGCCCAATCACGCGCCTCCCCGTAACCGGTAAGGGCCTCGATCCATAGCTGATGCAACCGGCTGCGTTCCGGATTGGACGGCTCAACGTATGCGCTGCCGCCTCCCTCCTTGCCGGTGGCCTCCGCGGATTTCTCCGGTTGAACGACATCAATCCCGTCCATGGATTTCGGAGGGTCTTCACCGTCCTTGATCAAGAATCGGCTCTTGACTTTCGGCCGCCCCGACCGATCGCTAAAGCGCCCGGTGCCGCGGCCATCGTCATCATCATCGTCCGACTTGCCGGCGGAGCGCGCCCGTTCGCCAAGAACTTCAAGGATCGCCAGGATGTGTTCGAGACCGCGCCCAGGACGAACAGTCAGCGCCAACATGTCGATTGAGATTCCCTGAAGATCGAGCTTCATGTCTTCCATCAGTCGCAACGACAGTTTTGGCGCGATACCGCAGCAAACATGCAGAAGCTCCGCGAGAAGTTCATGATCGAAGCCATCGCATTCAAGCACGAGATCGGGCGTCATCGAGATAAACGGAGCAAGCCTGCCCTTTGTCTCGTCGGCAACTATAACCGGAACGGTGCGCTCAAGCAGGACATCTGCGAGAAAACGGCTCAACGAGCGTTCGACCGCCTTCGGCACATCACTGCCGGCAAGCGTCTTGATCGTTTTTCGAGCCTTGCCGCGGCGACGGTCTCCATAACCATCTGATAACGGACTGCTGCGATGGACATCTTCGAGCTTCGTCCAGTACGGCAGGATCAAGCCATCTTCCAGCATCAGACCGAACCGCCGTTCAAAGCGCCCGACCGGCGCCTTGATCAATACGAACGCCCCGGGGTTACGCATTACAGAAGAGAGCGCGGACATGTCGGGTACGCTCAAACCGATCGCGCGTGCGAGCAGCAACGCGACAGCGACATGCGCAACACCAGGAGCAGGCAGCTGCTCACGCAACAGTGCCAGAAAGTCACGGGGCAGCGGTAGCAGCGTTTTGGCCGGCCTGTGGTCCGCGCCGGTTTTCAACTGGCGACGCGCAGCGGCGACGCTTTCATGATCGGTCGGCTCCCTCGGGGCCGTGCGGACACTTGCATCGGTCGACTCTCCGTTAAAGTCCAGGTTGAGCACGTCAAGCTCCGTCGTCTTGCGCGGTACTTTTCCAAGACGTCGTACGACCTCATCGCGCGCCTTTCTCGGATCAGTCTGAACAAGATGGAGCGATTGCGCGGGGACTCGCCAGACGGTGCCACTCTTCTCCTCCCCGGGAACAAGGAAGTCCGCCTCCAGCAATCCGGCGACCGCCGCACTCTCATAGAGATCAAGGATGGAAAGCCGACGGATACGAGCCAACAGATATCGGGTGATGCGATCCGTAAAAGTCTCCATCAATGGCTCTCCTCGTTTTCGGCAATCTGCTCTGACTCCAGCTGCGACGCGCCATGCTGAAGTTTGCGATAGCCCTCAAGCCAGTCGCGCAGCATCAGCGCTGTCGGATTGCCGGCCGCGCACAATGTGAGGAGCTGCTCCCGGAAGATTTTCGGGACGCTGGTCATGGCAATGCCTTTGCGCCGTGCGAAGCCGATCACGACCTGGGCGACGATCGCCGGATCGGGCAACCGGTCAGCTGCCGGTGCACACATCGCCATCGCTTGAGGAATGGCCTGCGACATCGATGCCGAGCTAGGGCTAGCCGGGGCTTGCAGCTTTGCCAGCCTTCTCTGTCGACCAGTCAACAGAGGCTGGTCGGTGGGATTGCGGGAAAAAGGGATGATGATGGCGGTGTCGTCCTGGGGCATGCCACGGGTCTCCTTTCGCCGAACGTGCTGGTTCGACGCGATTGAATGAACGGAAAGCGCAAAGGAAGAACGGAGACCTTGTCAGCCGGCGCCGGCGCGGGGCATTCGGGCAAAGCCGACCCGAATATGACCTCGAGCCGGTGGCTGATCGTTCTCTTCGATCAAACCAGCGCCCATATCGGGCGTTTCGCTCTGGTTCGGGCTCGCGCACTCTCCCGAAGGGTGGGCCGGAACGCGTGCCGCCTTCAAACCAGCAAGGGAATGGCGTGCCTGCATCCAGTTTTCGTTGATCCGGGCGTGGAAGCGTTCCCGCAACAGACCGATGACTTTGCCGGCGCCGGCAACCTCGACAAGATGATCGAGATGGCTGAGTGGCCAGACGCCTCCGGCAATATCAGAGCGTTGGTTTTCGGCATTGAGGATGACGACACACACCTCCTCGGCCACCAGCCGATGATGTTCCCGGTAGAGAAGATCGGGAACGACTAGCGCCGCCGCCAGCATGCGGCTCTTTAACTCGTTGATACGCGAGACCTCGTAAGAACCGAGGCTGCGCTTGACGTCGACGACATGAGCGAGTTTCGTTTTCCGGTTCACGGTGATCAGGTCGGGGGTATAGCTTTTACGCCCTCCGATTTCGGCGTCGAGAGTCAGCGATCGATAGTGTTTGGGGTCGTTCTTCTCGACCAGTTCGAGTGCCGCTTTCGTCACTGGCAGTCGCACGTTCTGTGTCAGGACGACCAGATCGGGATTGAGGTCGGCGATCAGGGCGATGCCGCGCTCAAGCAGCCGTCCTTCCTGAATGGGGATGGAACGCAGGATTGTGCCTGCTTCGGAGATGCCGCCTGCGAGCGCCTTGGAAAGGGCTTCGGCGGAGAAAGGATGCGACGTCAGTTCGTCGATTAGGATGGCGAAGCGCGACTCGAGGGCGTCGAGATCGACGATTGGCGAATAGGTTGGCGCGGCAGACACGCGGGACTGAATGGTCGTCATGGTATTGCTCCTGTTGACGACGGCGATGAGCCAAACTCCAGGCGCACGGCGGCCGAGGCGGAAATGATTTCCGCATCCGGGAACCGGCAGGCTTCACAGAAGCCTTGTCAGAAGTTCAGGCTATCGACCGTTGATGAGATCAGGCGATCGCCGGTTCGAAGATGCGCACCGACGTGCACGACATCGAGCAGGGTCGCGTCTGCACGCACTCGTCAACAGGAGCGGGAGATGGAAGAGCTTCCCCGTGGGAAGCGAAGCAGGTAAGGGTCGACATAGCCCAAGGCCTTTTAGTAGAAGGTTGCGGGTCAGGCCCTCGTTCGGTGTTCCAGCACCGGCGGGGGCCGCTAAGTGTCTGCAGATGTTCAATTTCCGCTGACCCTGTCGACATAGCCCGGAGTTTGCTGTCCGGCAAGCCGGTAAGAACACATCCGGAACACAGGAGCTCCGGCATGGTTAACGGAGCACGCGGATACCGCCCCCCGAAACGCAAAAGCCCCGCCGAAGCGGGGCCATGGTCGTCACCTTCGCGGGATCGCTCAGGCCGCCGCAGCCGATTCCGCCCGCTGGCTCTCGCGAGGGTCGCTTGGGCGCGATGACGTTGTAGTCGCTCCATTGAGCACGCTGCTGATGCGAGCGAGCGTTACTTCCCGCTCCTTCTGCGCCCGGTCCTCGAATTCGACCGCGTCCCCTTCAGCCGTCGCCAAGTCCTCATCTGCCGAAACCAGCGGCTCTCCGTGCACCACGAAGCGCATGAGCGGAACGACCTCGCCCCGAAGCCAGTCGACGAACCCCGTCCGGTCCGGCCAGTCATCCGCTCCGCCCATCCGGTGCAGCAACACCTGCACCTTTCGCCATGCGCTGCCCTCGGGCAGACGTGCCGGCCGCCAATTCATGCTCTGGACCATCTCGGCTTTCATGGGCGCTGCGATGCTGTTGAGCAGGTCATGCGCATGCCGGCAATCATAGATGATCGCGTCCTGGAGCTGGCCCTTCTTCACAGCCCTCCCCTTGGCGAGCGGTTCCATTGCTACCTCCACACGCTTGAGGACGGCAGCCATCAGACCGTGGAACTGGGCCATATCCTGCGATGTCTTGAGCTCGGCCGCCTTTCGCAGCCCGGCAATGCCGCCAACATTCAGCGCCTCGTCAGGGGAAGCGACCCTCGTCTTCGCGGCCACCCCGACCATCGTCTTGACCTGGGCGACGGTCAGCTGTTCGCCGGCCTCGATTGCCGCGATGACCGGTTCGACGTACTGCTGTTCCGCATAAGCCAGGACGAACAGAATGGTCGGAGCAACCGCGGCGGCCTCGAGGCGTTCCTTATAGTCCATCAGGTTGGTATGGACAGCGATGTAGTTGCGGCCAGTCTTCGGCGTGAACTTGCAGACCTCCTTGATCCACGCACCGAGCTCCTTTTCCGGGAGGATGGATTTCGCGCGCGAGAGGTAGTCTCCGACCTCGTAGGCCTGCGCCGTTGTCCGGCGTCCGAGCGAGCGGAAGGCATCCCCCAGCCACTTCAGCTCGTCCTGCTGGGCGCGGCTCAGGGTCCGCCCCTGCTTGGTCTCGGCAATCGCCTGCCTCATCTTATGCATGTATTTCGCCATTCGTTTTCTGTCTCCGTTTTCATTCGGTCTTCATCAACGACCGTGAGATAATGGTGACACGAATTTCGAAAACGTGTTACAACCGAGATTGTCAACACTATGTAATTTAACGATTTTTCTTCATATATAAGAGATTTCCACCATTTGCCGCGCTGGATTCTTCAATGAATTCAACGCGGCAAAATTTTTTAGTCTGCATTTTAATTACGTGATTACTAATTCAATTTATGATTGATTCAAATTCTCTCACGCCGCAGATTTCTTGGTTCGTGCCGGTCGGGAAGAATGCGTAAGGACTGACTCGATCGGTCGGATCGGATGAGTCTTCAGATGCGCGGTCGGCATAGGCAATGTTGACAGCGCATCCGCCATGACACGCAGCCGCGCGGGGTCGGTGTAACGTCCCTCATTCACACCCTCGTTGGTGTGCCCCAGGATGTCCTTTCGGTACTCCTCCCGAATGCCGGCCTGCTTCATTTCATTATTGCACCAATGGCGCAGCGAATGCAGGACCTTCCCATCATCCTTGGCCTTGGGCAGCGCTGTCGATCGTATTTTTTGCCAGCTGTCATCAAATACGTCACCCATCGGCGTCGTCGGGGATGCAGCCTTCAGTTCGGGGAACAACAAAACGTGACCGAGGTTGCGGAGCTCATCAACGTATTCAAGGAATCCGAGGCGAAGCAATTCTGGATGGATAGGCACGCGCCGCTTCGATTGAGCGTTTTTCAGCTTGCGGACGGAGTTTTCCTCAATGCGGATGCACGGAAGCTCAAAATGGGTCTCGACTTCATCGAGGAGCAAGCCACACATCTCTTCACGGCGGGCTCCGATATAGATCGCCAACAACGGAACCCAATAGGCTGCGTCGTGGAAGATTTCTTGTCCGCCGGCGAAGCGCTCGTCGAAGCTGGTCGACCCCTCCCACACTGGGAGCGAAAATATCGTCTGCAACTCCTCGGTGGAGAAACGTCCACGCTCGTTTCTAACGTCACCCCTTCTTTTGGTTCGTAGGCCAGAAACGCCCTCGAAATTCCCGAATGGAAATCCGGCGTGTTTGCAGATGTCCACGATGTTGCCCATCTGGGTCATGTAGCGATTGATCGTCGAGGGCGACAAGCCAACCTTCTCGGGCGGCAAGTTCGTGGCGCGAGCCAGAAGCTCGCTCAGGGGCATGATATGGTCGTTCGGCGACTTTCCGTGAGATTTCGGAAGCTTGAACAACATGCTTCGGAACTCCGAAATGTTTCGCTGCCGCAGGCGAGCGGGCTGGTCATGTCCGACGAAGCGGACAAACAGCCTGGCAATACTCACGTGCTGCTTGATCATGTCGGGACGCCATTCTTTCGTCGCGACCCGTTCTTCCGCTGCCTGCTGGACGATCTCGACAAGTCCCCTGTCCGAATCCTGCAGTTCCAGTTCCGTTTCATCCTCGTCGTCGAGATTGAACTCCTCCTCGGCTTCTACCGGAGGGACGGCAACCGCCGCCGTACGAACCGGCGTAGGCATTTTCTCACGAGGTGTAATCGGTTGCGAAAACGACGGCACTGTTCGGTTTCCATATGGCGTTACCGACGTTCGCTGCGACACGGGTTGAGGCGGCGCAGTGTGCGATACAGCCGCCGATGCGGTGTCGCCGGCAAGCGCCGCATTCAGGAGGGCAATATCGTCAGGTCGGACGCCGGACCAGCGCCGTTCGGTATTGAGCAACGCTGCCGACATGCCGCGCAAGCAAAGCTGCTCTGCTTGGAGGATGTGCGCTTCCGCCGGTGCAATGTTGTGGTCCTTGAGGATGGCCTCCAGTTGACGGCGACCAATCTGGCCAAAGCCATTGCTGCCGAGGAACGCCAATGTCTCACGAACGCCCGTGATCATCTCGTCATCAAGGCCGGCGGCGCGCATTTCGCGCTCTTCGTCGGGACCAACGCTTGCATTGGTCCCTTGGGCGGCGAACAGGCGAAACGCCCAGCCGGTCCGAATTTCCGTTGACCGCTTGCTTGCGGCGTCGACGCCTGTCCCCGAACCGGCCGCCATCATCGCATCCAGATGGAAGCTGTGCTGCTTGGCGGCCTGGACGAGGATTTTCTTTGCGTCTTCCGGCGATATCATCTTGTGTCTCAGGCTGGGCAGGAGACGATGGCTGGCAAGCGTCACCTCCGGAGCGACGACCCGCGCCCGTTCCAGTTCCTTGGTGTGCAGGCTGATTTCGAGCCTCACCCAAGCATGAATACCTGTTCCAAGTGGTAAACGCCGCCGCCACCAGTAGACGGAACCGCGCTTGTAGACGTGTTGAATCGTTGCCATGCTAAACCCTTTGCTAAGAGGGTGAGCAGGATTTGGTTCGCCTTCGTGTAAGACAGCTGTGTACGACAGTCGTGTAAGACAATCCCGTACGGCAGTGCCCCGAATTCGATTCCCAGCTAACTCGAAAGCGCTGGAAAACCGTGATTCCGGCTTGAAAAGGGAAACTTGGCTGGGGCGCCTGGATTCGAACCAGGGATGACGGTACCAAAAACCGTTGCCTTACCGCTTGGCGACGCCCCACCAGAGCTTGGGCGGCGAACCGCTTGCTCAGATCGCGCCTGATTAGCAA
>Ga0123342_1001496_pt1 | contig 39339 bp, 16 predicted proteins | sample Turbeawhitnodule_FD_89960 | JGI IMG/M metagenome (GOLD analysis project Ga0123342, IMG submission 89960) | Root nodule microbial communities of legume samples collected from Mexico - Turtle bean Mexico white nodule | ecosystem: Host-associated > Plants > Roots > Nodule | place: Mexico: Nepantla...
CCCAATCAATTTTGACTCGCACCCAACAAAAATTTTAAAATCCAATTCTACCCTTTTTCACACATTTGCTTACGGATTTCAATATCCGGAAGTCATTTTTACACATTCCGGATTTTGAAATCCAGAAAGTTATTTTCATATTTCATTTAAGCTTCCGGATGGTCATATCCGGAAGTGAGTTATGAGTTCCGGATTTTTGTATCCGGAATGGTGTATTGTAAATGGTGCTGAGGATTGAGATCCGGAACTCATTTATGTTTGCTTACGGATCTTAATATCCGGAAGGTCATTTATGCTGTCCAAATAAGCTTCCGGATAGTGAAATCTGGAAGTCACATATTAGTTATGAATTTGTATATCCGGAACTTTGTAATTTGACTTACGGATATAAATATCCGGAAGGCAAAAGTTTAAAATTATTAAGGGTAAAATGGACATTTCTTGTGAGTGTGTTGGATGCAGGTTTGAATTGATATGGTGCAGGGAGAATCAGCCTTTTACAAATTTCTTTACCATCTCCCATCATTTCGAAAAAAGAGAGTTTAGAATGCATTTTTTATGTTTCGGAATGAATTAAAAGAAATGTGAGGTGTACGAAGGGAGTGCATGGATGATGTGTATTTCTTTTAGTACCTCCATATCTTCCTCTTGCATAATTTGGAAATCTATTTGAAATTCAAAATTCAAAATGTATCTTGGGTTATATAATCCAAATACATATTATGAATGGTATAATTTGAAATATATTTTTGGATTTGTAATGTATTATGAATTATATAATTTGAATTTTGTAATCTAGAAAAAAGTATATTGGATTATGCAATCTAGAAATGTATTTCAAATTATGTGTTCTAATGCATTTTTGGATGATGTAATTTAGAATGTATTTCTGAATTACATAATCTCTGAACATATATATTTTTGGATTAAATAATTCATAATGTACTTTGAGATTGTGCAATCTTGAACATGTTTCTGAATTTCACATTTAAAAAATCTAAAGTATGTGACATTTTAAACCTTACCAACACTCGTAGAAGTGTAGGAAAAAATCATAAGGGTGCAAAATGTAATTGTCTTAGGGTTGGGGTTGACCTTCATTGGTCTCCTATGAACAAGTGTATGACCAAATCACAGTGCCATAAAAAGTAGGCGTTTTCTTCTTGCACTTCCATTATTACTACCTACACCTCCATATTAACAACAAAAAGACTATAATGCCTTCTCTTGCTGCACCATGATGTCATCTTTGTTGAGGGAGGCCCTAGTTGAAGGTGATTTCGACAAGCATGTGGCTGAACTTGTGATCATCAAGTTTTAAGTAATGTAAAAAATTAAATTCAAATTTAATTTCTTTACTTGTAGCATAAATTAATCTATCCTATGTTAACCAAAACATTTAATTGATTTATCAAAAAAATGTAAAATATCTTAATCAAAATAATTTAAAAATTTAAAATTCCTCTTCCAAAACAACCTAACATTTAAAGAATTTCATACTTTAACCATTTATAATGAATTAAATAATAAAAAAAGAAAATGATTAATGAAAATGAAAATGACAATGCACAGAGAAAATGGGCCCACATTATCTTTCTGAGATCTGACGATACCCGACACACTGTACTCAACTTGAGAACTACTGTATGCCTTTCTTCCAACTCATAATTGATTATTGGGCCCCTTCAATGCCAACACGTGGGCCTTTTATCCCTTCGCGTGTGTTGACCCCGTGTTTGCTTCGTGACATGCTGGGTCACTTTCGGGCCCACAATTCGGTGTCCTTTAGGGCCCATCGGGCCTTTGCAAGCTGCCACCTATCATTTTCACTTGTATTTTCAAATCAACAAAGCAGTGGGGTCGGGATAAAATATGTTTTTATTTTTTACTCTTTCTAAGAAACTAAACCATTTTTTTTACCTTTTTATCCTTGAAGTACCGTATAAACAACTTTTTTCCTTTATAAAACATTCTCTAAGGTACTTAAAGATTAAAAGAATATTGTACTCTAAGTCACTTGGAACCAAATAACTATTATCCTTCTTCTCGATCGGTCGGTTTATTTTTTTTTTATTTTACTCGAGTAATTTTATCGTACTCCTCTTGCTTCTTTACTCAATGTCTTTGTGAACTCCAAGTTTATACGGTACCTGTAAAAAACACTCTAACGCTCAAGTAAGACTTCGATGTTCGCCATTCGGTACTATTAATAGTGAATGATGATGTACCTGATTCTTTGAATTTGTGTCTATTTATATGATTATTATGAATATTTTGTTTTTGACCATATTAGAAATTTATATTGTGATTAAATGTATGACCTAGTACTTGATCACTCATTAATCCTCTATTTGAATGTAATGATTTTAGTCGTATCACTCGTTCTTTACCGAATGTTGGACCTTCTGATGTCGTACGAACTTGACCAATACATATATATTTTAAATATAAAAAATAAATAAATAATAATAATTTTTTTGGAGAAACTTGAGTTTTACGATTTTAGAGGGTCAAAAGTATATTTTATTCTCCTTTTATAAAGTGAGTACATGTATATATGTTTCAATTTAAGAATATGGCTTAGATAATACAATTTTCTTTTTGACGGATATTCATGATTTTGAATTTCAAACCACTCATACAGTAAATATGTTTTTAGTTACATTAAATATATTAACATGAATTTAAACATAAATTAATTTGTAAAATATTCTCCACATAATTTCTTTAATTTTTTTTTGTAGTTTGTGTATAAATTAATTACAACTCTTTATTAAGAATAAATAAATAACATATAATAGTTACCTAAATATATTTGGCAACATCAAAAAAATTAAGTCATTTTCGTTCAACGTTACTGAAGCTTGTATTTAGAATGAATTAAATTTGTTTGCCATAAATACCAAGAAATGAAGAATTTCTAAGTACTTTGTAATAAGTGCTTTTCTATATTTATAAAAGTGCTTTCATAATTCATGTTTGTAATGGTGTGAGGAACTGGTATTTGTAACCTAATTTTAGCGGGTCCGTGTTTATGCTATTTTTAATTTCACAAAATTAAATTAATAAAAGAGTAAATAAAATAGATAAACATTAAAGAAAACTCAAAAGCATAAAAGATAAAAATAATGCATAAGTTGATAATAGAATTTATTGATACGAAGGACCAGGTTCAATGAATTTTATTTTTCAGCATGTGTTTTTTTATAGTAAAAATTATAATAATAAATAATTTATTCCACAACTAGTTTAATTTAGACAAATTGTTCATGCCCCTTCATACAAATTTTTCTCTACTTCTATATTTTTTTTTTAATTTTAACAGTACCTTTCAATTAATAATCAAATAAAATAGAAAGATATTTAAAAAATATATTTATTTTTATTATTAGTTTGAGCTAAAATAACATTTTATTTTTATTATTTTCTAGAAGTCACAAAACCAAAAAAAAAATAATAAGGTGTAAAAATAGAATACAAAACTCGAAAAAAAATCTTTTTTCACTGCAAAAGTTGAATACAATGAAACTCTCCCTCACACACTAAAAATGATTGAACTATTCCCTCAAATGTTATGTCTGAAAAGAAGATATGCTGCTAAAAGAAAAATATATGGATGCAACTGAGATCATTTAAAAAGTGATATTATGGATCATTAATTTTAAAAAAAATTAAAACTATATTTTTTACTTTGCAAGGGATGTATGGAGGTGGAAGTAGAATTTTCCATTAATTCAGCCAGGAAAATAAATTAATAGAAAAAATAATAATCAGTTTGATTGAAATGAAATTTAGCCCAAATATCCCATTTTTGGGCCAATATTGTGCGGGCTTAGTTTAGCTTAGACCGTTAACTTTCATGATCTTCTTCTATTATTTAATTACATACATAAATCTATTTATTCACTTATATCATTATTATTAGTTTTAAAAATTATATTAATTAAAAAATAAATAATAGAATAAATTTTAAAAATCCTATTTTATTATTTTTCCATTCCTATTTTTTTTATCACGTCTGGTTATATTCAATTAACTTCAATTATAAAAAAAAATAGTTTTTTCCTTCTATGCGAATTCCTTATTAAGTTTACACACTTACATAAAATCTCAAATATTAGTTTATTAGATAACATAGTTATTGGATATTTCATAATTGAGTCTAAGTGAATTTACAATAAATATTAATTAAAAATTCTCTATATTTGTATATGATATACATATAAAAACGTTATTAATTTAGTTTAATTTAATTTCAACACTCTAAGGATGAATTATACCATAAATCATTAGTGTTGATGAATATTTCTTAGTAGTGAAAACAACAGCAGGTATATTTTACCTAGATACACATGAAAAAAAAATGTCATATTATATTGTCTATAAAATTAAATTTGATACAAATAAATTTCTAAAATTCTAATACTCCACAAATTAGAATAATTTAGATAATTCACCTCAAAGGCAAAATTAAAAGCATGATTTGTCATAACACCATACTATTTTTATTTTACACAAATTAAATAATTGGTTAAAAAAAAATTAAATCATGATCCAAGCATAAGGCTAAATGATTCTAACTTTACTAAATTTATAACTTTAAAGAACCCCAAACAGAAAATCAAACACATTATACATATTTTTAAAATAAAAGGGTGAATTTGATCTCTGTTAAAAAAAAGTTTTTATTTTGTACAAGAGTTAGATTGAACTTAAAAAAAAATGAATATCTATTATTTTTTTAATGTTTAAAAAATAATCAATAAGATGTTTTTTTTCCAATATTTGTTGGAGATATTCGGCTATGAGTGAGACTGCACTTTGATGGAACTTAAATGAAATATTAGTATAGTAATTAATGAAAAATGTTACTTTAAATATAATATTATCCAGTAATTATATATTAGTGTGAGAAGTTGTTAATTGTGTTTGAGTGAGATCCAGGGGAATAGCCTTATAAATTTAGATTGCATGTAAAAAAAAGTTTGAGATGATAAAATTGTTGTGTATTATTTATTAGAAACCGGGGCAAAACGAATTGAATGTAAAGAGAGGTTAGTGACACATTATTTTCAGAACCTTTATCAGACCAAGAGAAAACAAATGAATAAAAACACAAAACGATGTAACGTGGTACATGGTTGGATAAAATGTCAGCATAGATGTTGAAGAAAAGAGCAAAAAAGTTAGATTGAGGATCGATGAATAGTTTCCACAATTCATTTTCATCTTGAGATAGATTCCCATATTGCGACTAATAGAGTATTTTTTCCGGTACTGCTAATATAGTTTGTTCAAGAGTCGAGATCAATAGTAGTTTATATACTTTTTTTTCTCCTCTAATTCACTGAGGTATCTTTTAGAGATAAAATTGTAAAGAAATATCGATCTCCAAAACAGATAATACCTCAAATACGACGATTGACTCTAACGATGTCATCTCTCGAACTTAAGGTCAGAATAACCACCTTACATTCGTAAGTTAACTTTCAATACAATACTATTGATTGAGTCGAGACTAATAGTAATTTATATATTTTTATTATTTATTGAGGTGTCTTTTAAAGATAAAATTGTGACGAAATACCAATCTTTAATACAGATAATATCTCGAATTCGGTGATTGACTCTAACATCAAACTTAAGGTTTACATTCATAAGTTAACTTCCAATAACCCATATGAAAAGCCCATAAATAGAGGGCACCCTTGTAATTTTATATAATTTGATGTTTGTTGAGTATTGGATGAATAAGATGAAGGACAAAGGTGAAGGTGCCAAGTCATGTCTTTCTCCAATTCTTGCAACCTTGTCCCCTACCCTTGCTTTTGAGGGCAATACAATTGACCTTAATAGTTACAATACATAGATGTGTGATGGGTGATGGGTATGGGCAAGTGAACACTATAAGAGCCAGAGGAATCTCCATCACACACACACATCATCACTCATGCATCACACACACACACTCTATGGCCCACATTCAGGATCAGGCCCTTCCTCACTAACATTAAAATCTTAGCTCAATGGGCTCTTATCCCCACCATGCACCAGGCCCAATTGCTCTTGTCAGGATATGTCTCCCTCTTCTCTCTCTTCCATCCATCTATAATTATTTAATTACAATCACTTTTTAATCATTATATTAAATATCACTTGTGGCTACTTTTACTTTGATCTTATATGTGTATTGAGAAAAGTTTATTGGGAGAGTTGATAGATAAGATAACATAAGTACACATATATACGGTTGGTTGTAGGGTCATAATCAGAGCACTAAAAGAACCAGTTGTTACTACTGAGTGGGAAGAGGTAACCCTACTTCTTCTATCAACAATTCATAACAATAAATTTAAATTGTCATCTTTTTAACTTTTTCAACCCTTTGGACCACATCTTACTCATTGCTCATCTGTAACATATAACTACCTATTCACTACCTACTACTACTCATATACCTACATTTCACAATATTCTAAAATATAAATTAAAATTAAAACCATAAACAAATCCTTCGTTTTTTTTTCAATAAAAATTAAATAAATTAAAAAAAACATTTCAGGTATTGTTGGAGATTGTTGAAGATTCCACATCGACTAGAGATGAGAACAATTCATCGTATCTAAGTGGTGCAAACCTCACCTCATGAACTGGTTTTACGAGGTTGAATTAGACTTAAAGTCCACTTCGTAATATGGTATCAGAGTCATTTCGAGTCTATCCTAGTGACTCTCGCATGTATTTAGAGACACACAAATTTTACCATTATTTCATAGATCGCTTTGTTTAGTGAGAGAGATATGAAGATGGAAGAAGTTGCATGCCATGCACTTTCGTAAACTTGTTGGATGAATTCTGGTGGACCTACACTATACCTTCGTTTTCGAGCAAGAACATCACACATCAGTGATAGTGCTATTGTGTGCCCTTTCAGCATTACACAGCTAGAATTTGTTATCTTTTTTGTTTATTTCAAAGCAAATTATGTGCATATAGTTGGCATTTTTATTGGCATAAATGAGTAGTTATTTGCATGCTTTGTACCATCTAACCATTACGTTCAAATATGTTGCTAAACTCAGTAATTTCTCACATACCTATTTCCAACTGTTCAAATAAAGATAAACTGTAAACTCTTTAGTAGTATCAATGCAACCAACACCAACACACGGTTATAGGTGATAAATAGTTGTATTTCTTAACAATGTGATGAATGATTTATCTCATACTCTGGATTAATATTAGGAGATTTTTAACTTTAAATGGATTTCAATACTTTTTATCATTTTATAAAGGTTGAGTTTATGTTCATCACAATCTTTAAAATTTCTCTTTCTTTTAACCAGAAGTCTTAAGTGTGTTCCATATTCAAATATGTCATGAGCTCTGATAAAAAAAACTAGGTTATAACTAGAGTAATTGCAGCCACATATTTTGATTTTGTTGTAGATATAATTACTTGTTTGGGTGAGACGTAGCTAATTGTGTATATAACTTCTTTCAGTCGTAATTATCATGTTTAATCCATAAAGTGAATGCATACTATTAACTGAACAAAACATTTTATTTATCATCGTAACATAAATACTAAGAATTCAATATTGGTATACATAATTCAGTCTCTTCTTTTCTTTTATTATGTTATTTTTATTCAGAAATTTTTTAAAATTTAATGTCACTGACCTAAAAACATAATGATATCAAATAAAACGATGCAATATTACTCTTTTTTTAAGAAAAAACCGTTTAACACGCTAAGGTATACTATTAAGAATTTTTATAATTGATCTGCTTTAATTTATAGATAAATAATATAATATTCTAAGTAGACAAGTTGTTATTGTTATTGTTAAGATTAATAATATTAATAATCTTTTATGCAAATAATATTATTATATGTATTTTTAATTATTTGTGAATGTGCCCTCCAATTGTTTCCTTAGAATATCCATGTTGTGCTAAAAAAATAATTTCTTTTTGGAAAAACTTCTCTCCAAGATTTTTTAAGAAAAAAAAATTAACGTTTTTAATTTCTATATAATGTAATCTTAATTTTTTAAAATGATTTTTTATATATTTTTCTCTCTTAAAATTTCCTATAAAAAATATCCTTACAATTAAATTTAAAATATTAAACATCAATTTTTATTGATTTAACATATATACATTACTTAGTATTTTTTGGAAAATGTTCTTCGAGCACAGTATGATCCACTAGTGTATGCTTAATTGCTTTATCATTTTCTTTAGGATATTTTACTCAGATTTGGATCTCTATTATAACTATTTTTTTATATACAATTTTTTTTTATTGTTTTATTTTTAGATATTTTATTTATTTTCTATTTTTTTAAGTATTTACTAAATACGTAATTATTTTTATAATTAATTGAATTTTATTTTTAATATTAATATGTTATCAATTTTAATTGAAAACAGTTTTGTTATTAATTATAATTTTAATTGAAAATAGTTTATCAATTATAATTAATTGAAAACCATTAAACTTTCATCTTGTTTGTTCTTAAAATTCTTTATGAATAATTATAATTTATTTATGTATAATTTATTTTTGTATTTTTTTTTTAATAATACTTTTTTTCATGATTGTTGTAACTTAAGTGTCAATGTAGATGACATTTTAAGTTACATATTAATATATGAAAACTTTTATTTAAAAAAAAATACATTTCATTGCAAAAAGTTCATACTTGATGAAATATTAATTTTAAATTCTTATATATATATATATATATATAATATATCATATGATGGCACAAACTCCTCTTACCTTGAGACAGCTATATTGCATTAGAAACCCTAACCTTATCTGTTTTCCATTTGGTCCAAACAACCTTAACACGCCTTAATAATGTTCCCTGTTTGCCAGCTGCATAATAAAAGTACCTTATTATTAAATTATTACCCACATTAAATTCCCCAAATACCATTTCGTTGACCTTTTGATACATAGAAAAAAAAATACATTTTCTTTTCATAAAATTTTAAAAAACTCCTCAATCAATCTAATCTTTCAAACCAGGCATTATGCAGCACTTTGAAAGCTATATAATTTCTCATCTTAATATTTAATTGTAAATCAGATCACACTGATTGGTTCAAAACTGAACTTCTCAAGTAATTATAGTTCAAATAAATTACAAAAATGGCTTGAAAAAAAATCATAAAATCAATAAAAACTAGTCTAAATTGGGTTAATTTGTAAATAATTAACAATAAATTATTTTAACCTTTTCTCAAGAAAATAAAATCAATTTTTTTATTTTATATATAAAACTGTTATTATTAATAAACAGTAAGGAATGTCATTAAAGTTTAAATTTTTAAGTAGGATAAATTATTTCATTTAAACTTGTATATATGTTTTAAATGTTAAGAATCAATAAACTGTTTATTGATGCTTTATTTTAGTTTTTAACATTGTAAAATAGTGACATTATGCTTTAATATTATTTTATATATTAGTTAATTATTGTAATAATTTTATTAATAATGATTCGATCCCAACTCAACTATGCTGAATCGAAGTATTCAATCTTTAACTAGTGTCATCGGTTCTAAAATAATTTAACTGTTAGTACCGTATTTTTTAGTAAATTATACTGTTAATTATTCCTGAGATTTTGTGAAATTATGCAAGCATCTCCTGTATTTATTTTATCCTTGTACTTCCCTTCCTTATTTTTTTAAAAAAAAACATTACACAAATATATATTTTTGCATTGCACCAACCTCAAGTATTTGCAAAACATAGAGAATCTATGGAAGAATATTGTATCTGTTAAAAAATGAAAGATATTACTATAATTTTTTTATCAGTAAAAATAAATAAATAAATATGAATCACTTTATGGATGATCAATTCTTATATAAAATGAAATTTTTTATCTTTAAACAAAAAAAACTAAAGACTCCTATCAGTGTCAACGATTAATACATAAGCAAACATCCAACCAACAATTAAAAAAAAAACTAAAAGGGTGATTAATGCATTTTATTCTTTATTATTCTTTTTTTTCAATTTTGTTGACAAAAATTTGAACTAATAATTGATTTAGAATTTGTAAGAAATGTGAGTGAGGAGAAAAGCATATTGAAAAGTTGTGTTGATTTGTGGTGGTGGTGATGGATCTTGAAGGCAATTAGGTGTTAGATGTGGTATTAAAGTAGGGCATGTTCCCTAGTATGGTGTGGTTTGAGGATGAAGCATGAGAAAGTTGGAGGGCATTTAAAATGTTGGCACTAAGATTGGAGAAGGAGCAAGTCCTAAAAGGATAAGAGGGACACACAGAATATTCACAATGGGAGAGACTATGCTACCCATTCACTTCACAACTCTAGAGTTACATGTCACCAATTTAGGGAAGGTGACCTTTTAGGAAGTTTCCAAAGTCTAAACCCATTAAATAGTTTTGTGTTGGTTTGTTGGGAAATAATCACAAATTTTGAAGGCAACAAAAGAATTACAAATTCTATTAAATAAGTTTTCTTTCTTTTCTTTGTATGATTTAGTGTTTGTGATTTAAAATTTAGGATTTTAATAAATAAATTTGAGTTTGATGAATTAATATTTTTTGTTTTTATTGTTTTTAAACAAAAAATAACTATAAAATCAAAGTGAAATAGTTGAATCCACCTTATAAAAGAAGTGAATTTGATTTCTAACTTTTAAACTAAAAATATAGATAAAGAAAAATCATTAAATGAAGACGGTGAACTTGTTTAAAAAAATCAAGAAGTTCTTTTAATTATGGAGTGAAAGTCAATAAGATACTATCCAAAATATTTCAACCTAAGAAAAAAATAATGGTAATGACATGCATATGCAAGAATATCATAATTCTATTACTTACTACTGTTAAATGCAAACTATAAGTAATTTGATTATATTTTTTGGATTTAATTGTTCTTCTTTATTATCTTTATGGAAGTTACAAAGTGTTCTCTTTTTGTCTTTTTTTTTTAAAAAAAAACTTCTAATGTAGTTGTTTATACTAGAAAATTTCTTTATTTTTTGTTTTTTTTTTCATGGATTTGATTAGTTCGATGTTTTTGTTTTATTTGTTTTATTTCATGTTTTTAAATAAAAGCTTTCATATTAGGCATCACTATGCCACTTAAGATCTCTGCTAGGCTGACACCTCAAGTAACAACAATCATTTATCATCACATGAAAAAAATATTATTAAACAAAAGAAAAAAGAAAGAAAATACAAAAATACGGGGACTAGACCAAAACTCATATGTTAACAAAAATTATACATAGGTAGACTATACCTATTCATAAAGAATTCTAAGAACAGACAAGGTGAAAGCCTTATACCAAAGAAAAGATTCTCTATGAAAAAAATCCTAAATTAGCCAACTTATCAGCACACGTATTTCCTTCACGAAAAATATGAGTAACCGTAAACCTAATTTTCCCACCGTAATTAAGACAAGCATTCCATCGATTACGAAGCATCCAAGGAACATTTGTCCTAGCAGTAAACGCAGCACAAACCAAAGTAGAATCACATTTCAGTCAGACATTAGTAAGCCCCATCTTTTGAGCTTTTTCCATAGCATGTATAACCTCATAAAACTCAGCAACCAGAGCAATCTGAACTTCAAGAAACACAGAAAAAGCTCTAATAAATTCTCCCATACTCCCACGAAAAATACATCCGCAAGTAGCAAAACCACGAAAAATTCCTTTCATAAAAAGTTATTTTAAAAAAACAATGTATCATATTTGAATTTTACTTAAAATGATAAAAAAAAATTAATTTCACTAATAAAAGTCTATAGATCCGTTATTCCATCTTAGTCTATACTTTCAAATTTATCGAATTTAATTATTGCAGTTGTGTTCAATACTCGAAAGAAAGGACAACTTTATCATTTATAGTAATGCATGGCTCGATCATGATTATTTTTCATTATAGACATCTATTATCTTACTTTAAAACATTTAAATAATAGTTGTAACAACCGCCATTCGAGATTTCTATTATTAAATATTTTTACAATTTTAATGTATTATCAAATTAGTCTTCAACGACTTGAAATTCTATATTTTTTTTTATAAAAAATGTAATAATAAAAGACTGAATAGTTAATAAATTTTAAAGAAATATAGCTTCGATTAATATAATCTTTAATTTTAATAAATTAATTCACCTAATAGATTTTTTGGGGAAAAATATAATGACTCGTCACACTTTTGAGATTAAAAAGATGTATTTTTTTTATTAGAAAGCTCGTGAATCAATTAGTGTTGCATTTTTTTTCAACGTAAAATTAAATGCTTTGAATTTGAGTCATATATTTTACTAAATAAGTAAGAAATTTATGGTGACAAAAATTTTATTATATATTTTTTAATAAATAGTCTTCTTAATATTAAGATCGAATATATTTTATCAAGTATATTTTATTTGCAGTCTTTTTTTTTTGTCCGTTAAGTTCAAAAAATTCGAAAGGTGGATATACATACAAAGACACTCTAACGTTCAAGTTAACTGAGATGTTGATGTGTCTATTTAGGTTTAGAACTAGAATAATCATCACCTTTTGTCATGAAATCTACCTCTATTTATATTTTTTTATTGAATTTTTTGTTATGTGTGAATTAGCACAAACCCAATAGTCCTTTAATCATGCTTTATTATTCTTAATCTATTTTTTACTTTAATTAACCTTGTCGGTAACTCGATCGATTAGTTTTCAGTGGGATAACACTGTTTAATACATTTCAGTGATAATATGTTGTAATTTAATTTTTATTCTTAATATTGTATGAAATACTGTGTATATAAATTATTAAATAAATATATCTTTTAGTATAATACAATTTAATTTTTTACTTTATTTTAAAATTTTAGGCTTAAATACAAATTTGATGCTATATTTTACTCAATTCATAATTTTGATTAATCTAATAGAGGGACATTTGGTTTTGCTGTTTTAGAAAATGTGTGGTTTTAGTTCAATCTTCTAATTTATCTACATTTATTTCTTTCATTCAACTAATTAATATTTTTTTGTGACACTTTGAATGGATGTGTTAGGTGTAGAATTCAAATAAAAATAAAACACATGTGACATTAAGAATTTGACTAAATTTACATGGGAGTGCAAGTGGTTTGATTTTTGAGTTTAATTTAATCTAATTTCAACCTTATCAAATTTAATTCATTTGATTTATTGTCTTTTTTTTTAGCAATCCAACTCAGTCATAAATGAATTGAGTTAAATTTAGTCTTCAGGTTAAATAATTTTAAGAAAATTCATTTATTAATGTCTGAAAATAAGTATTTTTAATGTTATTAGTGATACTGTAACAACAATATTAATAAGTAATATTCACATAGCATCTTTTTATTATATATTTATTATGTTGAACAGTGTTCAAATGAATTTGTTGATTTGAAATGCCAAATATACTACTGAAATTACATATTTTTTTGATTTAAAATAAGAAACAAAAATTGCAAATCGAAAAATAGGAAGGTCTAAATTGTAAATAAGTTAAACATTTAGAAAATGATAGATTATTTTTTTTAAAGATATAAATGTTATAAAAAAATAAATCATAATAGTAAAATATAATTTTTGTTTAATTCTACTTTTGCTCACAATAATTATTAATATGCAATTTTGATCTAAGTGGAAAAACCATACAATTTTAATAATAAAACACTAAATTAACTTCAACATTAAAATCCAATAAACTCAAATCCTATCCTAAACATGAATTTTCTAATAAAAAATAAATCTAAAATGTCTAGACCTGATGTCATACCTATTAAAATATTACAAAACCTCTCACTAAAGCTATGTTTAATCTTATTAATTCTTGCAAGACAGCACTTGCACAACCTTTTTTACACATGCACACATTACCAAACTAAACTTTAAGATTTGATGACTCCATACATCTTTATTAGTTATAAATAAATAAAAATTAAAAATAAAATATACTTTGATTATAATTTTTAAAATTATAATGAAGTTTCATTGTATTTCTTTCTTTTATAAAATGTGTGTAAATTGTATTTTTTTGTATTTAGACCTATAAAACTAGAGGATGTGAATATTATAAAATAAGGAAACAATGAGCATTTAGAAGTTCATGAATAACAATAAAGAAGATAAGACATGACAAGTAAAATGAGAAATGTGATGAGAGTATGGGAAACATGGACCTTATGGTCCTCATCTAATTATAGGTTTTGAATTTTAAAATTTAAAATGGATAAATTCTTGAGAGTATTCTCTTACAATGAGATTAATAAACTTTCTATAGAGATTTATTTTAGTTTCTAAAAGTAAAGTAATGATTATTTCTTGAATTTATAATGAAAATAAAGTTATCTCGTCCATCTTCATTTGTTTTTAATCTTGTTTGTAATTTTTTTTTTTTTTTTATAATTCAATTAGATTAAATTCGTGTTTAGTGACAAACTTTATTAAATGTATCTTCACATCTTAAAACATAATAATAAATTTAAATAAAGTTTTTTATACGTGAAATTTTTTTATACTTAAAGTTTTATCAAGTATCCAAAATTTTGTATTAGAGTTCATAACTTGAAAATAATGTATTTTTATTTTTAGTACTCATCTTACAACTTTTTAAATATTGGTAAAAATATTTGACACGTATCGTGTAGTTTAGGCTAAATTTTTCTCAAGTCGCTAAGATTTATGATTTTTATTAGAAATCAATGGTGAGATGAACCCCTTATCAATCAATATGAGCAACCTTAAAATATACAAGAAACACTTTATGCAATATAAAAGTGAAGAAAATTTTTGGGTTTAACTAACCAAAATCCGAAGTTTGTTCAACAAAACCACATTGATATCCAAATCAACATGACCAACTGAGTATATTGATCTATAATCGATAACAACCAAATAATGTTAAGACTAAAGTTATCGTTACAAAGCATATCATTAAATCACATATAAGATAATTTCACATCACCAAACCAATTGATTAAGCACACCAAACAACCAACATAGGTGAAAGTTACATTAACTAAAACAATGATTGTAAATACTCTTATTCAAACCATATTATTCTTCACAAGTTAGTAATTTATAGCGAAACATCATGTATCTTAATAAAAACAACTATACAAATTACAACAAATAAAATAACGAACGTAAATTACATTAAACTATAATAGAAATGTTATTATTTATTTATTAGAATTTTTACACCCGTTCACAACTATTTTTATGTGCGAACCCAATGACTGATAATTTTTTCTCACATTCTTACATGTTTTTGTCCTTTATTGATTTGCCAATAAAATATCATGATTGTAATAATGATTTTAATGTTTCAAAATCTTCTTATAAATAAATGTTTATTGACATTTTGTTATGAACATTAAACCATTTGCATTCTTCTACATGTAAACTGTTATTGTCACAAAATCTAATCAATTTCATTGAAGAAATTCTTTATCTAGCTAGGTTACTACATGCAATGAAGACTTATCTTTGATAGTGCTAATGATTTTGGTACCACTCTTAAGTGTTATTCACTAAGCAATTAATTATTGAACATCTTTTAACTTTTAGAGATCTCTATCAGAATATTCCTTTGAAGTTGCTTATTTGAAAGTAAAAAAATTATGTATTTTACAGTTGTTTTAAATATATTTATAAATTTAATTTAACTTTATTATCTTTAAAACGTTCCCGATTAATAATTTATTAAATTGGTAAGCATATTAGTTTAATTTTCATTTACTTTTGACAAAAAACATTATTTTATTTATATAAGTTAAATATAAAATTTAAGATTATTAAATTTCAAATTTATGTAAGGGAGCATAAATTAAATTTCAACTGAATATTAAATTTATTAATAATAAGAAATTTAATTTAATAATAAATGTAATATAAAAATATGTTTTAAATTAATAGCAATTAGTTTACTAACTTAATAACTTTTATATAAAATTAAATTTGTGACTAATTTTTAAATCAATATTTTTTATTTTATATAACATATCTTTAAATTAATAATATGTTTATTAATAATAAAAACAAAAGAATTTTATTTAAATTATAAATATTATTTTAAAATACTAATAAAATTGTTAATATATTTTAATTAAATTTTCAAAATCATTTTTCACAAAAGAGAGAGTAGAAATCTAGGTTTGAATTTAGCTTAGAGAAACTGAATTCCAACCTATTTTTGACAACGCCATCCATCCACATATAAGAGAAATTAAGTAAAAAAAGTAAAAATTAACTATTTTTATAAAAGGAGAAAATTAAAAGATGAAAAACTTAGTAATATTTTTACCATTTTTTTACCTATTTTTATTCATAATTTTTTTATAAACATATCATACTTACACTTTATCTATAAAATAATTAAAACTAGGAGGGTTGAAGTGAAAATATAATTGATTTAAACAATTGATAATCAATTAGAATTGATTTTTTTTGGTTCTATTTGGATTTTTATCCAAAATCAAACAATTTGGTTCAGTTTAGAGTTTTACTATTAAATCAAACCAAATCGAATTGGACCAACATTATTTATTTAAATATTATTTGTTACTTATTATTTCACTCATATGCACGAGAAGTGTGTGAGAAGAAAATCTATGATACCTAAGTTAGTTTTATATATATATATATATATATATATATATATATATATATATATATAAATTTGTGACCAGAAATATCAGAATATGTTTAACATATGTTATAATAACAGAGAAATAAAGTTACTAATATTAGTAAGCAAATTGTTTAGTACAATACATAATAATATTATAATATAAAAAAATAAGCATTTAATTATAGTAAAATAAATAATAAAATTATTCATGATAATAAGATCAAATACTTTTCTAATTCAAAACCTATATAATAAAATTACATAATCTGTTAAAACCAAACTATAAAACTTGGTGTGATTTGGTTAAATTTTTTTAATCCAAAATCAAATCAAACTAAACCACTAATACCCATATTTAAAACCATTAAAATAAAAATTAAATATAATAAATAATAGTATTTAATGATTAAATACAAACACTATATTTATTAAATAAGAGCCCTTTTAACATTATAAACCTAAATAAGGATTTATTGCTTTTTGAAACATTAATAACATTACATTTAATGCAAAAAATATTTCAGTGGGAAGAAAGTCATATATATATATATATATATATTATACATTAATATTGTTTAATACAATAAATACATTATCCATGTAATACTAATGACAGTGTTAATAGTATGTTTTATTCAATAAATATAATAATTAATTTTTCGTTTCAATATATAAATGTACAATTTTACTTTTTAATATTTACCCTTTCATATACTATTTTTAATCTCTTTTAGTTCCTGACTTACTTTAATAAAAAAATAAATAAATTAAAAGAGTGTATGTATTGAGAACTAAAATTAACTAAAAAAATATATGTCTACATATTAATTTTTTTTAAGTATATACAGACTAAAAAGTACATCTAGGCAACTATGAGATTAAGTAACTAAACTTAATTTTTTCTTAATAAAAACCTATTTAATATTATTGTGTAATTAAACTTAAAAAAACCTATTTAAAGGTATGTATGTTGAGATTGAGTAATTAAACTTAGGCTTAATTTTTTTTATAAATTTGAATATGTTTAGTTGAATAATTAAACTTAGGCTTAATCCTGTTGAGTTCTGCCATTTGATTTTGTCACAAATTTAACTGTTATTATTGTCATTATTTATGTGTTTCTATATAAAATAAAAAAATAACCTAATTAAGTTTGAATTTTTCATAAATTTAAATTTTTTTAATTAAATTTTTATTAACTAATTTTGTTATATTAAGTATGCAAAAAATTTATATTTTTAATTAAGTTTTTTTTATTAATTAATATAATTTTTAATTTTACAATTTCAAGTAAAACATAATGAATTTGAACAATTACAAAATTTAAGAAAAACTAATTATTTTGATCAAATATCACTATTTTTGTATTTTCACATAATTGATTTTTTTTCTAGTATTTAATTATTTAATTTATAAAATAAAATTCTGTTTTTTTATTAAGATAATTATAATTTTAGAATTTTATTTTTTTATTGTACAAGTTCATTGTTCTGTTTGATATTACAAATTAATCTTCCAATTGACATAAAATATTTAATTTAAAAATTTTAGATACTAATAAAACAATTTTTAAATATAAACTCAATTCAAAATACTTAAATTTATAATTTTTTTTTATATAATTTAGTTTTTAATTTTCCATGTAAGGAAAGATGGTACAAAGTAACATACATGTCAAATAAAATTAAATATCAATAATTAAAATTTTTTTTTTTTAATATTCAACAATTTTTTGATAAGAAATTAATTAAAACTACCTAAGTTTATGAATCACTTGAAACTAATTAAGCCTTAAACTTAATTCTTTTAAATAAAATATATTTTTTCCATTACATTATTTATATAATTTATACATTTACATTATCCTTTCTTTATTTTAATTTGAAGAAAAGGATTGTTAGTTTGGTTGAAGTTGATCGGGTTGGGAAGTGGAGTGAGACATTTGTGAGTCTGTATAATACGATAGACGAAGAAGTGCGATTCTGAGAACCCCGTATTCAAGATTTTTCTGTTCCGTTACAACCGTAGGAAAATACCCGTATAACTGTGCGTAGTGGAACGAGGTTGCTTTCGTAATACTTGAAATGGCGCAGAAGCAATCTCCCAGACACAATCAGAGAAACACACACAAGAACTGAGAGAGAAAAGAGAGAAAAAAAAGAAGAGCATTGACCGCCATTAAAAACCACTTCCCTTTATATATCACTCCCAAACACATTCTCTTCATTTTCTCTTCTCTTTTTCTCTTTCTCGCTTTATTCTTTCTCTCCGCTACCAAAAACTCTGCACAACTTCAAAACCAGAAAACTCTGCAGTTCCTGTCCGGTTCGGTGCGGTCCGGTTCGGTTCAATTGGATCATGGAGCAAACCACGCTTGAGGCCATTCAGTTCAACGAGGAAATCCAAGGCATCATAGCTCCGGCGCCGGAAACCGCAAGTTCCTTCACCGCACTGCTGGAGCTCCCGCCGACGCAGGCCGTCGAGCTCCTCCACTCGCCGGACCGAGCCGGGAAGCCACCGCGCCATAATCCGAAACCCTACCCGTTGACCTCATTTGCCTCCGCCTCCGCCGCCAACCTGACCTTCCCGTCAAACGCCGCGCTGATCGAACGCGCCGCCAGGTTCTCCATCTTCGCCGGAGAGAATTCTAACTCGAACTCGAACTCGAACTCGCCGGAGGTTAAGCGAGAGCTGCCGGAGACCGATTCCAACCCGAGTTCGACTCAGGGCGGCGGCTCCGCCTCCGATCCCACCCTGGAGAACAAGGATGAGAAGGGCCTGAAGAGGAAGGAGCGAGAGAAGAAGGTATACCTCGTAATTTTCAATCGTAACCGGAGTTAGGGTTTCTGTTTTTGGTATTTTTGCGAAATTCAATGATTCTGTGAAACGCAGGTTAAGGCGTCGTCGAAGAAGAGCAAGAGCGTAGTCGCTGACGAGAGTTCCGGCGACGGCGAGAAGCTTCCGTATGTTCACGTTCGAGTTCGTCGAGGTCAAGCCACTGATAGCCATAGCTTAGCAGAAAGGGTAAGCTATTTAATTAACCAGTGATTAATTATTTTAATCACAGTTATTTATAAGAAAAAAGGGGAGTGGAATAATGTTATTATGTAAAAAAAGTTAAGTTGAATATATATATTTTTAAATAGTAGTACTTTTTACATTTTCTTTTGTTTAACTGTGTTGTAGGCTAGGAGAGAGAAGATAAATGCTCGAATGAAGCTTTTGCAAGAGCTGGTCCCGGGTTGCAACAAGGTTGGTCCTTTTTCTTCTTTTTTTAGGGTTTAGTTTAACACTTGATTATAGAGTTCATTAACCGCGATTTGTTCAACTTTCATGATTATGCCATGATTATCTGTCTGATTTGTCTCCTAAAAGTGCAATTATGTCCGGGGATTATGGGGTTTTGTAAACTGGTTTGTGTCATTGTCACCTTTTCACCTAAAAAAAGTGTATGCTTTTGTATCAAGAAAAGTGCTCACTCCCACTGGGTGTGTCAACACGGCATTTTCGTAACCTTCTCTCTCTGCTGTTGCTTTTTGAATTGGGTTGTATCGTACTTAACAAGACTGTTTCAAGGTTAACTCCGTCATTCCAATCTTGTTCCTCTGTTTAAGAATTATTTGGATAATTTTTTAGTAAGTATTTATAATACATACACTAGTACAATGAAGAAGGTCTATATTTCTAACTTTTTTCTACAGCAAGGTTTTCTTATAATTTCAAATTAGTTTATGCAAAATTTAAAATCAATTTTGTTAAATGAAAAAAAAAATAGTTTCTATCAATTAGCTTTGTATAAAACTTACAGAATATTTTCTTTTCTTTTATTGTGTATGTTTACGAAAAATGTTTCGTTGGTAGGCTATGAAAAATGTTAATAACAAAATTTAATATTTTTTAACACATTCTCGTTTCCAAATTTTGTTGAAATTTACTTAAGATTGGAAAATTTAGTGGGACTTATTTTTTACGTCAAAGAGAGTTACTCTTGATTTTTGTAGTTTCTTTTAATAAACTTTAATTAATAGTAAATGATGTTCTAGAAAGATTGTATTTGACTGCGTTGTTAACCCTCTTAAGTGCATATTGAGAAATCTGTGTTTGGTTTCTCATTAAAGAAACTCCCAAATCATGATTTTGGCAAGCAGTAGTTTAGATTATCCACTGAAATTAAAACACATTTGCGAGGAGTTTGTGGCAGGTTCAAGCCTTTTCTCCATCCTTAACCGGTTTTGTTCCACTAACAAGTTTTTGACTCTGGCTTTTGGACGTCAGTGAAAGAATGAACTGTACAAAAAGCGACATCAAGAAAAGAATGTTACATAAAAGTAATATAGCGATTCTTCGTTTTATTTAGCCATAAATTAGTCGTTGTTTTTTTGAAAAGGACAAACAAAAATATGCGTCACGGTTTGTTCAGGACAATTAAGGAAATCCTCCCTCGTCCCTTTCTCCAGCCAGAAGGCTTAGTGAAGAGACAGAAGGGTGGGCGTGTGGGGCGAAAATGGGGGGCATATTTTAGCTGGACTCTGCCTTTAACGATTAGAAGACACATAGGTGGGTGTATTGAAACTAGTGTGCATGGGTCCCCTCAGCCATTGCAATATTAATCCTTCAGACGGTGACGGTTCCATCTTCTCTAGGAGTTTGGTATCCATCAATCGTTTATGGGATGGCTGAAATAGGGTGAAAAAAGAAAGCATTCCTTTTGCAGTGCATCTACCAAACGGATAAACCTAACTGGCTTTGAACTTTGTATATTATCAACATTATGGCCGCCTAACCTTAATCTAGATACACACCTCAACATTTATCTCCTACACTTTTCAATTGCACCCGTCTGTGTTCAGCTAGCTATAAGAAAAAATTATGCCTGATTAATTTGGAAAAAATATTTTTGTTTTTATGAAAACATAATAACAAAAGTATAACCTTATAAGCACGTTGTTTCCTCCTATAAAAAAATTGTACAATGAACAGCGAAAACAATAAAAGTCTTGTTTCGGACAAATCTTTAATTTTATATTTTTAAAATTAAAACAAAATGGTATCTTTGTAATTATTTATGAAGAAATGAAAAATTGTAAAATATTTTCTCAAACTACCAATCAAGGTATTAGCTTGACCTTTTTCTATTTAATATAAAGTGCTATTTTGAATAATTTAGCTGTGGATGTTTCTCGACATGGGGAAAAATGATCTCTCCTTTTGACTTAATTACTGATTTACTATACATGATCACAATCTTGTCGATGCGACCGTGGACCTATTTATGTTTATTTTAGAGGCCTTAATAGTTGGCCACTCTTGTGAATTTTTAATGCATTTAGATTGTGTTTAATTTATCTAGAAACAGTTAATCTAGTAAGTCAGATATAGCTGACGCTGACATGACAATGTTTGCTTTACAGATATCAGGAACAGCATTGGTTCTGGATAAAATCATCAACCATGTACAATCTCTACAGCATGAAGTGGAGGTCAGACTTTCATATCATTGACACTCTAGGAAGTTTTGACAAACAATGAGAAAAATAAAGTTATTAGAAGTAATCTGATTCTTAATATTACTGTGGATAGTGCGTACAAACATTTTAAAAAAGTGGCTGGTTTTGCTTTCTCCCCAGTCTTTATCTGATCCTTCAAAATTGACATGTAGCCCAATAAAAAGCTACCGTGAGTTTTTGGAATATGGCAGTCATCAGAACAAATAAAACATTGCTTGCCTATAAGCATTAAAGCATCATGGTTCTATTATTTTGTACTATATGTCATTATAAGCTTCGACCTTCTTTTAAGAACATGGAATTGGAATTCATCTAATTATGGAACTTTTGCCTATCTAATGTGGACTAGAGACTTGAAAATGGATACCCTTAGAATTGTGCATTGCTTGGTTTATGTATATATGCGCAGAAGTTATAAAATGATAAAATTGTTTTTCTGTAATGAGAATTTATCGAAGTAAGTTTGTGCTGCAAGGGAACTGCAATTATGAAGATATCTAAACATTGAGAAGATTTAACAGAATCTTTCTATTGGAATACAATGCTGTAATATGAGGAATTTTCGTCAACATGATGTTGTTCTTATTGATTTACGTTCTCTTTCCAGATATTATCAATGAAACTGGCAGCAGTAAATCCAGTAATTGATTTCAACCTTGACAGCTTATTGGCTACCGAAGTAAGTATAATATTTTTTCCTTTTGTCTTTGCTGGGAGTCATCTGAAGTACATGGGTTATGGGTCCTCTCATTTACACGATAGATCATGTATAAATCCTGTACCATCTTTCTCCTAATGATTATTAGATAGATCCCACCTACTTATTGTCTGCCAAGGGGGAGATATCACATGAGAGAATCCACTCCCTTTGAAAATGATTTTTTTCTGGCTTGATTCTAAAACATTTATCATCACCTTCTGGAGTAGATATCAGTCATAGATTTATTGGAAAATGGGCATTTGTGCAGTATTAAGAAGTCTGATGTAATTTTAGACTATTCTCTCAAACACTTAAATTTCCACATCGATCAGGGATAGATCAAAATTTTACTGCTGGCCTATCAGTTGTGTTTTGCTTTGTTTATATATTTCCCAAAACACTGGAGTGGTGAACTTGAAAATGGGGACAGTGAAAGAGAGGCCTCGTAGTCAGTTACTGTCATTCATTCATTCTGTAGGATGTTCTTGCAGACCAACCATAAAACTGTAGACTCTTAACATGAATTAACGATGTGCACACATAGATTCTAGCCCTTGATCGTCTATCCTATCATAACTAGTATTTATAAATTCTCTGGTTCGTTGGAATTGAAGTCGTCACATCTCCATCCATCAAGGTCTGGGGTTATATAGATTTGAAAATAAGTGTTTTGATGAGTTCAGTTGGATCTGGTATATGCTCTATAGGGTGTTTTATTATTGCATGAAGCAAAGAGTCAGTTCAGCATTTTCAATTGATTTTCAGATTTTATCTTAATTTCCTTCTGCTTATAAATGTTGTCGGTAACTTGTAGGGAGTGTCTCCAATGGACTGTAACTTCCCTCCCACAGTTGCACCCGCCGTCTGGCCAGAAATCCCGCAGAATGCAAACAGACAACAATATCAGCAACCGTGGCAGTTCGATGCATTCCACCACCAGGCCATTTGGGGCAGGGAAGAAGACAACACTAATTTCATGACTCCAGAAAACTCACTCTTGAGTTATGACTCATCGGCAAATTCAGGTACATCAGACTTAAGCTTCTATATCGCACCCTTTTCTCCCAAAAGACCCATTCAACAGAAATTTGCATTTAATTGCATCATGGTTCTTACTTCAATTGGCACTCGGCTTCAGAAATAAACTACAACTAGGATGTTAACCCTTTTATAATAATTAGTACATTATACTAAAAAATTTAAAGAAATATGTAAACAATATTGGTATATTAGCGAAAAATAATTTTTGGTTGAAAAATAATTTTACTACTGTTATTGAAATTCCTGTTGATATCGGTTAATATTATAAGAATAGATATTCACATATTTGTTAATGGAAAGGATATAACTTCGAACTCATTTGAATGCTCACGAGTTTAGTTATTGATTTTCAAATTAATTTTCAAATAAGATGTGTTCCAAAAGTAAAAGTGAAATATTTTTTTTTTCTATTTTGAAACAATTTCACTTTTATTTTAATGACAAAAAAGATTTATCAATTTTGTTTTAGTATATAGAAAACATATTTTTCTACTTCGAACACTGATTTTCTCACTACTACCTCCATATGCACCACTGTCATCGCTATTGTAACTTTACCTACTATCATTAGTTTCATCATCATCCACACTTTTTCACTTTTTCATTTTAATCATTATTGACATATTACCATTTTAAACCATTGATGTTACTATTGTTATTATAATTATCATTGTCGTTACTACTACTATAATGGACACCTTCACCATTGTCATTGTGTTACCGCTGATATGCTACTAGCCCCTACAAGTAATCTTATTGCAGTAGTCATTATCATTTTGTTATTACCACCACAACAAGACTAACACTTTCATCATTTAACCACAATGGTTGTTGTCACTACATACCTATACTATTGTAGTTTTCGACATCAACACCATACAAACATATTTTTAACCAAATAAGATTTTTTTAAACTGATTTAATATGAATCTATAAACTAAAAATTGAAAGTTTAAAAACTAAAAACCATCCAACGCTAAAAAAAAATTTAAAAGCTGAAGACTGGTTGTAGGTTTTAAAAAAAATTAAACTCAACTAAAAACCATCCAACGCCAAAAATCTTTTTAAAAGCTGAAAACTGGTTGTAGGTTTTAAAAATCTTTAAACTCACAACTAAAAACCATCAAACGAGTCTCAATGATGCCCTTGTGTGGTGTGTGTTTGTCTCTGTAGAGAGAGAATCCTCTCAATTATGATTTCACAACTTGCATTTGGATCTTGAATTGCTTTTAATAGGGGCAAATGAGTTGGGAAACCACACAAGGAACAATTAAGAACTCTATTTCATGGTACGAGGCCTTGATTGAGCACTCTAGTGTCAGGTAAAATAAATAAGAAATTTTATTTCTTCATTCAATGAGTAATTTAAGGGTAACAATTTTCTAACAGAATGCACAACAGGCTTAAAATTATAATGAATGTGCTATTAAAAACAATAGGTTGTTGATTAATTAATAATTTTAGTTAATTATAAAATAAGAAATGTTTTAGAAAATTAAAATTCTAAAGTAATAGAACAGACGTTGGAATAATACTCATGACGACATATTATCATTGTAACTCAGATTTTACATATTATAAATAGATAAATGATAGATGGGAGCTGTCTATATTTTCTAGGGAACATATTGATGGTGTAAAGAATAAATGAATCATAAATAACTCAAACCACGTTAAATTCTCATAAAAATGTTATAAATTGCTCTAAAGGAATTAGTTTGCATATATAACAACAAAGTTGTTATTGAATTTTGATGGCAATCGGCAATTTTATCCTGGCAAGTTACATTTGAATCTGAATTTAACAACTTAAAATTTGTGATACAGTATCTCTGCATTCAAATCAGTTGAAGATGGAGCTCTGAAGGGGTACAGAGGTGGTGGCACCAGTAGCAACTAGTGTATATAACAAATATAGTATTAGCAAATTAGCCGTGATTTGAGCAGCCTCAACATTCAGCAGGTTTTCCTTGTCTTCTATTTTGTCAGAGTCAGTTGGAAACCTGGAATTTATTCAGCCAGCAAGGAAGAAGAATTAAGCTATTTTTATAATATATTAGTATAACTATGTATACTAACTACAGGGGTCATTCAATCCATGAAGTGATTGATTGATTCAGATTGTAAAATCATTGACTGGACTATTAGTGAGCTATCATAGAAGTTTGTTGCTCTGTTCATTGAATGCTACCTAGATGGTTTGCTTCTTTTTCATCATTTTTCTGAACAAAAACTACTCTAATTTTTAATGCCAATCAGTATTTTATTTATTTTGCTTTTTTTTTATATTTTTTTTCATTTCTACCACCAAGAAATAAATATTGTTATCTTGGCGTGCAGTACCACACTAGCAATACCTATCGGTCTTTTTTTTTTAGATTTCAATTAGAAAATTGAGTTGAGTTTAATTGAAGTTGATTAAATAGACGTACTGTAACTTTTAATTTAACTGGAATTTGAGATAAATTTTGCTTCTACGTGGATGTGAAGAAAATTTCTGAAGATGTTGACATAGAAGATGAAGGTTAGTTTGAGATTTCAACTAAAATCCAAACACACTTTTATGTGTTTTACCAGATTGACTTGGCTAACAATGGACTGATGTGAATTTCTGCTGTTCAAATTGGTTCCCGTAGGTTAAAATAAATAGATCATGGTGATGTGCTCTGTATTAACTTGTGGATTATTTCTATTTCAGCCGCAAGCTTTTCAGGTGCAAGTAATTACAATTTATTTTTATTGGCCTTTCTCAATGTTAATATTTACTTCTGCATCCAATTAGAGATGATAAATTAAAATTAAGGAGGATGTAGCATAAACTGATCTATTTTTAATTTTCTGGTTTTCCATGTTCTTCTATGATGCTATCCTACTCTAAAAGTGAGACATGAGATAAGAGGAACTAAATCATGTTTCTCCCATGATTCCGTCTCCTTTCCTCGTTCTTGAGCATTAGCCTTCTTCTTCTAGGTTCAGTGCCAGAATTGTGTGGTGTTACGCTGTCTTGTGATCTAAACTATCATGCGGGGAGATGGATCCTTGAAAGATTCTTCCAGCTTCCTATGACCATTTTAGAGTGGTGCACAGTTTTATTAAAGATGACTCTGTTTCAACTATGATACTCTATTCTTAGAAATATACAGATAGAAATGACATTCCTAGGCATTTTAAGAATGTTTAGATAATAACTAAACCTGTTGGCAATCGTTGAGATATTTCCAGAAATAATTAAAAATGTGTATGGTTTTGATTATTTTTTCCCTGGGAATAGGTGTTATAGTAACCAAAGGAAACTTGTTGCAGTCTGGAGTATATGGTCACCCTCACTATGGTGGCAGGGAAGATGATGAGTGGATGGATTCATGAATGATTTTGGCAGCTCATTTTAGACATTTAATCTTTTAAGGTGCAGACTCTGAAGCCTCTGGAGTTTGACAACCTTGCATGCCTGCATATGTCATAGCAGAATTAGGTTCCACACTTAAAGCTATATACACATTTTTTCCATACAGTGCCAAAACAGAGGAAGGATTATGTTTAACATAGCCACCATATCGTTCGCAGCAAAAGCTTATATTATACCCTGAAGCCTCTTTTTATCGTAAAGCCCAAAAGAGTAGCTCAGACTTATGTACCTACCAAAACTATTCAGTCTTGAAATTTCTTACTAAGAAGATAGACGAAGATTGAGACTTATTGAAGAGATTGTAAAGTCTTTGGTGAATGCTCTTTCAAATTTTTACAATTTTTCATGTCTCTACACCGGTATTCATCATCCATAGAATATATTCAAACCAAAATAATGAAAAAGAAGATTCACAAATGAAGATGCAAGCAAAGATTACATCATAGACACAATGTAAAAGGCATTTTGGTTGGTTACCACACCTAAGACAAATAGCATGAGCATTGCTTGATAAATGCTGATGAAATCTAAAGCATTTTGATGACCTCAACGTCCAACTTGCAACAGCAGCTCTAACCAAACTATAACATGGCCTTCTCTGGAACATTCCAATTCCATATAAGCAATACCAAATTTATTAAGGACGTGTTTGGCTACAAACTAAAAATGCTTGAGATGTTAGTTGCCACAGCACCATAACATTGAACTAGCAGCAGCTAGTGTGAGATGTTAGTTGCCACACCAAACAGCAGAAGGACAAATTGCCATTTCCCACTCCATCCTGTAACAATGACTAGCTTCTAATGGATCTTTGTTCAAATAAAACAAACCCAAATTAATAAGGAAATAAATATTGTTATATAGCATTTTTTTTGTTTACATGAATAATTTCTCTAATCATTGAAAATGAATAGAAGAAGACATTGCATGCATACAACATATCACATGTGATTTGATATAATAGTCTTCTAATGGTTGCAACTTGTATGACAAAATGTTTGCACCAACAATTGTAATATATTTTTTTCCTTATTTTGTGGATGTGTTAAAAAACACCTAGTGTGTGTGTGTTTTTTTTTTCATTCCATGCTTGCATTGAATGGTTCAATTTGTGAAAAACAGTTGATTGTAATTAGTCATTATGGTAATTGAAACTTTTTTTTTAGCATTTGAAATTGTTGAAAATGAGGCAAAAGAAACATTGATGTGATTATTGCAATTGTTGAGCCCCACAAGATAATCCATAGAGAAACAATTATATTATTAGCATTACAATCTAAAAAAATTGGATGAAAGCACACTGCACCTAATTTTAAAAATTTCAAAAGATCTGAAATGAAGAAACAATTTATTAACACAAGTGCTAATAATATTACAAAAATGAATTCAAAATGTATGATGGAAGTAAGAGGTACGAGGATATGATAATTAATCTCATCAAATGCATGAACACATTAGTACCTTCCAGAGATAAATATCTTATTGAAAGTTAACAAAGATCAAACATATGTCATATTCAAAGGTGTAATGGAAAAAAAAATATGTTTAATGTTAAGAGTTGGTTTCAACATCAATGTTATACATAGTTAAATTAAGCATATGTCATTTGCAAAGTTCGGTAGTTTTTCTGAGGGTGAAGGTGTGCACTGCTTAGTCATAAAAACTGGGTTTTCTGATGATGTTTTCTGACATCTCTGCTTGACTTTTATGCCAAGTGTGGGAGATTGGAAACTTCAGTTCAACTGTTCAGTGAAATCCATTCTAAAAGTAAGATCACTTGGGGTGCTATGATGTCAGGTTTCATTCAGAATGGCTCTTTTATGGGGGCCATAGTTTTACTCCAACAAATGCAAGCTGAAGAGTTTAATTTTGTCCCTGAAATTTGGAGAAGTCTTCTAGATGCATATGCAAACCTGGGAGCTTTAAAACTGGGCAAAGTGGTTCATGGTTACCTTATAAAGAACTTGTTTAATGGGCCAATACAAAATTCAGTACACCTTGAGACCTCTATCTTAAACATGTACTTGAGAGGTGGTAGCATGTCTTCTGCTAAGAGATGTTTTGATATTATTACGAACTGAACTTTAAACCTAACTCAACTCTATAAAACCGGTTCATAAGATTGAGGATTTGCACCCACTTATATATAATGAAATGTCCTAATCTCTAGTTGATGTGAGATCTCCAACAGATATGATGCCTGTTAAAGATGTAGTAGCATGGACAACAATGATTGAGGGACTTGGCTCTCATGGTTTTGGCTTTGACGCTTGAAGTATTTTAATTTAAAGATTGAGCAAAGAGTGCAGCCAAACGCAGTCACCTTCTTGAGCTTACTCTCCGCATGTAGCCACTCTGGTCTTGTTAGTGATGGCTGCAATATTTACCATTCTATGAAATGGGGATTTGGAATTGAACCTGCTTTGGATCACCAGACTTGCATTGTGGATCTTTTTGGTCGATGTGGGATGCTCAAAGAAGCCTTAGCCATAATAGTGAAAATGGTTATTCTACCTGATAGCAGGATCAGGAGTGCTCTTCTGGCAGCTTCCAGAGTTTATGGAAATAAAAAATTCGGAGAATATGCAGCACAAAGACTTTCGGAACTAGAGCCAGACAATGCTGGATATTATACTCTGTTGAGTAATATAAAAGCAAGTGTTGGAAGATGGGACGAGGTTGAAAAACTGAGGAGAGTCATGACTGAAAGAGATCTCAAGAAGAAATCGACGGAAAAAATGGAAGTAACACACAATCACGAATTAACTGTAAAAATAAACAACACAAGACTTAACGTGGTTCGGTTGCCAACTGCAACCTACATCCAAACGGACAACTATTAGGTTTTCATTTCTGTCTTGTTGTACACCAATTACAAGTAGAATGATCTCTTTAAATAGAGATTATAAAAGGAACACAATGATTAAGCTCACTCACTAAACATAGTGTCTAGTAAGTCCAACCCAATTGATCATGACTTTATACCTAACAATCTTCCACTTGAAGTCACGGAACAATGTTCACCTGCGCTTTAACTGTGTACAATGATTAAGCTCACTCACTAAACAAGGTGTCTAATCAACTCAATCCAATTGGTCTTGACTCATACTCAACAGAAACCAGGTGAAGCTGCATTGAGGTAATTGGGTTCATCCACGGATTTGTTTCTGGTGATAAATCACACCCTTCACACCCTGAAGCAGAGGAGATTTATGAGGCATTGGGTAGATTGAGTATAGTGACACAGGATTTAGGGTGAGATGTTAAAACAGTTGAAAAGGGTGTTTAAACGAACTTTTTGGCTCATAGAAGCTACATTCAAACTATTCCCAGACAAAGCAAAGCTAAGTCTTCAGTGGAAAAAAAATTATCTGTCAACTGGCAGAACACTTGGGAAAGGGACAAAGAAGAATCACATAAGAGGAAGGGAAATGAATATGCAACAAACTAACTGTGGCATTGTATAAATAAGTTTACCATCCATTCATAAGAATTAATTCTATTTTCTTTATTCAGTAGTTACTAGCAATATATTGTATTTAAAGATAAGTATGGACCAAGAATTGTATGATAGAGTTTCCCATTGCACAAAAATGATAAAGATAAACAAAGAAAATCCACGTACATAATGTATTAAAGTTTTGAATTAGAATTAGTGTTTTACTAATCTTATGTGCATTTCTATTATGTTAAATTTGATATATATTATAATAATTCAAAATTATTATTTCTTTAACCTAAACTATGATCGAAAAGTTGTGAATTTGCATTTAAACTTTGTAATAAATATTGAAAAAAAATATCATTTTGTTTATTTATTTTTAACTTAAAGTAGTAATATATATTATTATATCATTAAAATAAGTTAAAGGGGGGAATTTTTTAGAGTGTTAAAGTGTATTTTTATGAAAAGAATAATTTAACCAAATAGTTAATTAAAACAATTTTTTTTCTAAGAGATTCATGATCACATGAATTTCTTCCCTTTGGATTGATATTGTTGTACTTTGGTTTCCATTGCCACCTTTGAAAACCTTCAACCTTTTCATTCTCTCCTAGTTGTTTCCGAAGCATGCTTCGCTCGAAAAATGCCTTGTCTTCCACACACAAAGCTTTATTCCAACACTTGCGTTTTTTTTCTTTGCCTTCAAACTCCCACCACGTTCTCAGCACTCATAACCGTGACACCCAACTACGAGAGGCCCTTCTACAAATGGCCCTTCGTGGCCATGACATGAACTTCCAATACTACAACACGCTCTTAAACGAGTGTGTGAACAAAAGGGCTTTCAGAGAAGGGCAGAGAGTGCATGCCCACATGATCAAAACTAACTATCTTCCCTGTGTGTTCCTCTGGACAAGGCTGATCGTATTCTATGTCAAGTGCGAATCTTTAACAAATGCTCGCAACCTGTTTGATGAAATGCCGGAGCGGAGCGTGGTGTCGTGGACGGCTATGATCTCGGCTTATTCTCAGAGAGGGTATGCTTCTCAAGCCTTGAGCCTTTTTGTGCAGATGCTAAGATCAGGTACTCTTGGCTTGCTTGTACTTTGTACAAGTTCATATATGAGAGTGGTGTAATGGAAGGAGCTAATATAGATTTCTGGATGCTTCATTATGTTTTGGTTTTATGTAGGAGAAGATGTGTTGTCACTTGTTAGGCCCAAGTTGTAAACTAAGATTCATAAAACCGAGGAATTTATTGAGTTAAGGAGAAATTAGAAGATGGGATGTTGTTTTAGTTAGTGAATTGGGTTGAGACTTTTGTTGCGGGTTACCTTTGTGTCAATGGTTTTTCTATGTTGACGGTAGCTATGCCTTTTTGCAGGTACAGAACCTAATGAGTTCACTTTTGCTACCGCGCTTACTTCATGTATAGGTTCTTCGGGTTTTGTCTTAGGGAGGCAAATCCACTCTCTTATCGTAAAATTAAATTACGAAGCACATGTTTATGTTGGAAGCTCACTCCTTGATATGTACGCCAAAGATGGTAAAATTCATGAAGCTCGAGGCATATTTGAATGCTTGCCTGAAAGAGATGTAGTTTCTTGTACTGCCATAATCTCTGGATATGCTCAACTGGGCCTGGATCAAGAGGCGTTGGAACTATTTTGCCAGTTTCAAGATGAAGGAATGCAATCAAATTATGTTACTTATACTAGTGTTTTAACTGCACTTTCTGGGCTTGCTGCTCTAGATCATGGCAAACAAGTGCACAATCATCTTCTTCGGTCTGAAGTTCCATCGTTTGTGGTTCTTCAAAACTCTTTGATTGACATGTACTCAAAATGTGGAAACCTCACTTACGCAAGAAGGATATTTGATAACATGCATGAGAGAACAGTTATCTCTTGGAATGCGATGCTAGTTGGGTATAGCAAACATGGAGAGGGAAGAGAAGTACTCCAACTTTTCAATTTAATGAGAGATGAAAACAAAGTCAAACCTGACAGTGTCACAGTTTTGGCTGTGTTATCTGGTTGCAGTCATGCGGGACTGGAAGATAAGGGAATGGATATTTTTTATGATATGACCAGTGGGAAAATTGGTGTTGAGCCAGACACCAAGCACTACGGGTGTGTTGTTGATTTGCTTGGTCGTGCTGGTCGAGTAGAAGAAGCTTTCGAGTTCATCAGGAAGTTACCTTTCGAACCATCGGCTGCTATATGGGGTTGCCTTTTAGGTGCTTGCAATGTTCACTTAAATGTTGACATTGGTGAATTTGTGGGTCATCGGCTTCTAGAAATTGAGCCTGAAAATGCTGGCAATTATGTTATTCTATCTAATCTGTATGCTTCAGCAGGAAGATGGGAAGAAGTAAGATCACTAAGGGACCTGATGTTGAAGAAGACTGTAAGAAAAGAACCTGGAAGAAGCTGGATTGAGCTTGATCAAATACTTCACACGTTCCATGCTAGTGATTGTTCCCATCCCAGAAGAAAAGAAGTATCTGCAAAAGTGCAGGAGTTATCAGTCAGGTTTAAAGAAGCTGGCTATGTTCCTGATTTGAGTTGTGTTTTACATGATGTGGATGAGGAGCAAAAGGAGAAGATACTTCTAAGTCACAGTGAAAAGTTGGCTTTATGTTTTGGTCTAATTGCCTCTCCTGAAAGTGTGCCAATCCGTGTAATAAAAAACCTTCGTATTTGCGTTGATTGTCATAACTTTGCTAAGTATATCTCAAAGATTTATGGAAGAGAAGTATCTTTGAGGGATAAAAACCGGTTTCATCGAATTGTTGGAGGAAAATGTTCCTGTGGAGATTACTGGTGAGAAGATATTGATAGAGTAACCAATGAACCTCTAAGGTGCTCAAAAAAGGGTCTTGGACTTCAGTCTTCAATCTGTCTTGATACTGAAATGGGCTCACAATTTAAATGCAATTCCATCAAGAAGAGGGAGAACAAAATAAGATTGGTTTTGACTGACCAGGATTGAATATTGTTTGGATTGAGTAACTTGTGAGTGGAATGTAATTTTAAGAGGAATCAACACGGTATACGTTAAAATGCTTCCTTTGGATACTTTAGTACAGAGGAACTAAAATGCTCAACATTTTTTTTTGGTGCTTCTCTCCCCAAAAATCAGGGAAACTAAAATTGCATCTACGAAGGAGGAATTTTGGAAATTCCTTGCTTTTCTTCTCTCCCTGTTAGCACCAATAACCTCGACCTTGCATGTTCCTTTCTCCACAATGCTCATGGCTTCACCTTTATAGCTGATAGCTCTTTCATCCATGCAGGGCCTTACTCGTTATTCTCTTGGCCAATTACTCATTTAAAATTTACTCCAGGTATTCTTATCTGTTCTTGATTTCCTTGGTTTCTGTTTTCAATTTTTAAATCTTATATTTTCTTTTTTTGGTTATTTTCTTGTAGGTTTTTGTTCAAAAGCTGCTGAAACTGCTGTTGTCACGAGTTTTTACTTTATATGATTTTCTAATCTGCATCAGAATCAGATTTTAATCAAATTCGGAAATTCATTAAGATTTATAGAGCCTTCTGGGTATTTGCTTTTATTGATTATGCTCCTTATTTGCAGCACATTGATGTCCTTTTTATGACCAACTACACCTTTAAATTAGTACTTCTATGATTCAATTTGAATCAGAGTAATAAAAGTCTTTCTTCTTTGTTGCATATGGTGTCAGATCTTCATGCTCTAGACCCTGTCCTCTCCAAAGGTGAAAGGGATCGGTACCAGTTCAGTTCAGACTCTTCAGCCATAGAAAATGTGGAGCCTCAATCAAGTTTGATCTACACCCTTCCACAGAACCAGAATCTCTTGATAATAAGTTTAACAGTGAAACACAACAGAAAATATTGAAGATTTACTTTATATCTAAATTATATACATAAAAAAAATTACAGAATAACATATTTAAATATGTACCTTTTGATGAGTATTAAGATTCTTCAATGATGTGAAGGTTCTACCCATGTCAATACCTGGTTTACTTTTATAACACAATGAAGAAATCAACTTCCTTCAATCAGAAGCCACAATATGTTTTTGTGAACTATTTTGTATATAACTTCATTTCTTATTTTCTGTTGCTATCATTTGTCAGTTTCAAACAAGTTTCTTAACCAAAATATTTTTTTGGATTTTCACTTTTATATCCTTTATATTTTGAGTGCTAGCAAATAATATAATCATATTTCACTTGTAACTAGACATTAAATTCTCTAATTTAATAATAAAATATTGATTTATTTAACAAATTTTAGAAAACTCGTTTATGTTTAAAGAATCAAAATTAAGTTTTTAATATATAAATCAAGGTAGGTATTAACAATGCTTTTCATCATCCAAATAGCATGAAGTATTATTCTACTCTAAAAAATATTAGAAATATAATACAATATGTTATTCTCATCATTTACTACTCCTGATTAACTCTAGAGTATAATATAAATGTCAATCTTTAATAAATTAACTTATCATTAATGACTTGATAAAATTATATTTCTTTTTTTATTCATCTTACTCCTACCAAAATTTCAGAACTGTTTAAATATATCCAATATAATTCAACTAGTATTTTTTAGCATTATGTGCATATAATTAAAATATATAACAAATAACATGTTCCATGATAATCTTAGGTCAAATGAAATAATTCTTTTCTTCTTTAAGAATTTTCTATTAATTTTATAAGGCACAAATTTTCATTTGAGTCCATTCAATAATAAATTTATAGATATTATTTAGATATTATAGATATAATAAATTTATATGTATCTATTATTTAATATATAATAATAAAAGAAAGAAAAATATATGAGTACCGACTATATTTAAATATTATAGATATTTATATAATAAATTTATATGTATTTATTATCTAATATATGATAATAATAAAAATACATGCGCACGCTCTCGGTCTGTGTTTTCATTATAAATATCGATTCTGTTCATATAAATATTTTCTTGATTTTTCATCCCACAAAATTTAAAATAACTTAACTTTCCTTTTTTGAAAATTTTAAATCCCTGCTCCTAATATTTATTTAAAGATAGATGAATAATATTTATTTTATAAATTTTTTTTAGGTAAAACAAGTTTATATTATATTACGGCACTAATACATGATATTTTTTAATATTTTATTCAATATATAAGTATTAACTAATGTCATATAATACTAAAGATTAAAAATGATAATTTTGAATTTTAAGGAGACAAAAAAAAAACATAAGGAACAAATCAAAACTTACTCAAATAAGTTATTATTTAAAATAAAATATTTGTTTTAATTTAAACAGACAGATTTATTATCTTATTTTATTCTAACTTGTATATTTGAAAATACTGTTATCTTAAAATTCAACATATAATTTTTATCTTATTTTCACACTATAAATAGATAGAGAGAGTATGATGAATGCTGTGTAAAGGGCTGAAAACTGAAGGCCCAATTGAAAGTAGTTGGGTTCAAAAATCGAAATCCAAATAAAGGAAACAAAAAACAAAAGCCTGAAAATTCTTAGTCTCTCTCTCTCTCTCTTTCTCTTTGTGTGACCAATTGCAGTTGAGGTCTCACTCACTCTCCCTTGCGAGAGATCAAAACCACCCAACCCGATGCCGCTTCCGACGCCATTCGCCACCGCCTCCGCCACGCTCCGCCGGCGGATCCTCCAGTCCCTTCGAACCCGCGGCGGCGCGGAATCTGGGCCCAGCAGGTGGACGAGCCCGGGCCACGAGGAGCATCCCAAGGGGTACCTCTTCAACCGGACTCCCCTGCCCCCGGGCCAGTCCCGCAAGTGGGAAGACTGGGAACTGCCATGCTACATCACCAGCTTCCTCACCATCGTGATCCTGGGTGTTGGGCTCAACGCCAAGCCCGATTTGACCATCGAAACGTGGGCCCACGAGAAGGCCCTTGAGCGCCTCAAGATCGAGAACGCCCTTGCCGCCAATAACGACTCCTCCGAATGAATCTGCATCTGTTCCTTCCATCCATGCATCCTACACTCGCTGTTGCTAGCTTTTGTTTAAAGCCATAAATAGGGTTTTCGCTGTAATAAGGGTATAACAAATCTCGGAATTTTTCAATTCCTTGATTGCTCTTAATTTTTAATTTTCTTCTGCGTTTTTCAGTTTTGCATTGTCATGAGATTGTTGACTCGCTTCCTGTTATTATCGAATGTGGATAAAACGTGGTTCTTGCGTTACATTGTGGTTTCAATGTTTCCTTTTTCTGTTTAATTATAGAATATTCTTTTAGCTGAATGATGCGTGTTTTTGTTATCTGGATTTGGTTGTCATCCGTGAGGAGGAGCTATTTGAATTGAACCTAGAATTTGTCTCAATTTTGTGGATTTGGGAAATTGAATTGCATCCGTTTGACTGTAGATTCGGGTATTGTAAGTTAACCTTGGATTGGATTTTTTTAATGTTTGCGTGAATTTGAAATTGTTGATTGATTTTGTCCTGATTCAGAAGTTGTTTGGAAAGTAGTTGTAGCCTGTGTGAAATTGAAATTTAGATTCATTCTAGTGTTGCATATAACAGAGAGAACCAACGGGTTGGGTCTAGCAGAAGGGATTCGTCTCTCCACACTGTGACAAATAGGGTTCGAACACTTTTTTGCAGAAGGGATTGATCTCTTTCATCCTGTGACAAACATAAAGTTTGAATCCCTACTAGGAGATTCACATTTAGTGTCTGACATTATTTCAAACAGTAGTTTTGCCTTTGAGGAAAAATGTCTGTGGGAAAGCAAATGAAGTAACTGAAAACGTACTGATTTATCTTAGTTCAAATAATCATGAAATAGTGGAAGTGCCTAATTATTGGTTTTGGATATAGATGCATCTTCTTGAATTGGTTCTACAAGAACTTCAAAGGTTGGCAGTGGTTCCAATTAGGAGTAGTTTTGATGCTTTTGTGCACAAGGCTTTCATTATTCTTTATCATGTTTGGGTTTGTCTCCATTGCCTACCCGTGTTTTATGTTACTCGTGGATTAAGTGAGCAAATGTATAAATTGAGAAAGTAGAGTATGTTTACTGTTTATTTGAATTAAAGTTGTTTGTTAATATTACCTGTTTATTGTCAGTGGATCCATCCGTTGACACATTTATTCACTTTAAAGGAGTGGGTCAATCCTAATTTTGAATTCTATGCTGAAGTTTCAGTTTGTATGTTTTCTACCTTTATAGTAGCAAGCAGTTTGTAGATTTACACAAGTTAATTTTATATTGTTGTGTTTCATTTCATATCACTGTCACTGAGCCCATAGTAAACTATACTACTATAGTTGGAATGTTGTCTGATTTACTCAGCACTTTATGATGATCAATTCTTTAGATGTAGGGAGCAAATTATTCTCCTGTGCTTAGTCCTATGCTACTTGATCTTCAAAACTTACATAGGGTAAATTTGGTACTGGGATTGTGGCAGTTCCTCTGAGTGTGATCAATGAGTGAGGGTATTATTGAGAGGTGGAATAGTGCATATATCAAAATCTTTGTCAGTCTTTTAATTAGGTCCAGTTTTTATCTTACTTCATCACCTCATCCTACTTCTCTGATGTAAACTAGTTCCCACTTTGATCAATATTGCTTTGTTTATTTAGATGCATCTGATCACTGAGTGTACCTTTACAAAAAGCTTGTTTTTTTTCCTTAGGTGGCCTATTTTCATATCAAATTTTACTATCTGTTTTTTCTACTATCTGTGATATTCAATTTTTTTATCTGTGCTTTCTTTCTGAAAAGTGATCAGTTGTTTCATGTAAGGCATTTGAGCAAATTTTCACGCAGACCTGCTTATTGGTGAAACAATGAGATAAGAGAGAGAGAAAAAATAATGAATATAAATGTGGTGTATGCATTGAGCAAGTATTCATATTTGAGCTTGCTGATTTTCTGGCATGTGAAAACTTATCAGACACTCACATTACAGCAAAATATAATAGTATCTGATTCAATGAATTCAAGAAAACCCTTGATATTCATATATAAATACAATTTAGTATGTAATAATATGCTTCAATAAAATATAAATATATTAGAAGGTTGATTTGAAATTATATAAAATAAATATAGTTTGTTAGTAAAATAAAAAATATAGCATCAATAAAAAGGTTAAAGTTAAAACACTACGGTTAAGTTGAACTCTGTTTAGTTTTATAATACTATAATATTACTTTAGTAATAATGCAATTAAGATAAAAAATATAAAACATTATTATAACAAATAAATGTTGGCTGTGATTAAATATTGAATGCTACTTGCGGAGATATTTTTCGTGGGAGTATGGGGGAATTTATTGGAGCTTTTTATGCGTTTCTTGAAGTTCAGACTGCTCTGGTTGCTGAGTTTTATGGGGTTATACATGCTATGGAGGAAGCTCAAAAGATGGGGCTTACTAATGTCTGGCTGGAATGTGCTGCGTTTACTGCTAGGACAAATGTTCCTTGGATGCTTCGTAATCGATGGAATGCTTGTCTTAATTACTGTGGGAAAATTAGGTTTACAGTTACTCATATTTTTCGTGAAGGAAATGCG
>Ga0123342_1001497_pt1 | contig 39333 bp, 23 predicted proteins | sample Turbeawhitnodule_FD_89960 | JGI IMG/M metagenome (GOLD analysis project Ga0123342, IMG submission 89960) | Root nodule microbial communities of legume samples collected from Mexico - Turtle bean Mexico white nodule | ecosystem: Host-associated > Plants > Roots > Nodule | place: Mexico: Nepantla...
AATACACACAAGCCTAAAATACAGAATCATCTAAGACACATAGCAACCTCCAAAGCAACCTAGCTAAAGACTACATCAAACACACCAATGCAAGGTTGAGATGAGCTTCATCCATCTCCAACAAAGTTGAATATCATAAATCCATACTCCTCCCAATTTACTCTTATTGAACCAATTTACTCTCAAAATTTGTACCATTTTTTTCCTTATTATCAAGATATCCAATTCAATGTTTGTTTTAGTTTCAAATGTACAATTGACATAAAATCTTTTTAGAAAGCAATATAAATATAAAATTAAAAGCAAATGACAAAACAATTTAAGAGATTTTTATTAATTCATTAACATTGTACCATGCATAATGCCATCAACAAGAGTAATTATGGAAAACTTAATGTAAAATGCATTTTTTATTATAACATTCACGCACTAAGTGTAAAAATCATACTTCTTGTTCCAAGAACAAAACTTAATAAAAATATCAACAAATCAACCATTTTATGAAACAAGTAGCTAATAGGAGCTCAATAGCAAAAAAAAATAGTTTGTGGGTGAAGAAATTATCGTATCATCCTTTACCTCAAAAATATAAAATTAGAAAGCACTTGAAATTTATCTTCAAGGCAAGTTGTTTTAAGAACTTATGGAAAAACCAAAAGTTAAAATAAACGGAACATTCAAACACCACTTTTAAATGATAAAAAATTATTTTATGACTAAGCTTAGTCTCAAAAACTTTTCTAACGTGCATTTATTCAACCTCTTATATAAATACTATAATACTTATTTATTCTTAAAAAACATATTAATAAATTCATATTTGAAAACAAGGTAGTTACTTTACTTTTCCCTAATCCATGTATCTTATGAATATCCAAATAATAAAACTACAAACATTTCATTCCTATTGTAACAAAATTAAAAATATAATTATATCTTAATTATAGAATCAAACCATTGTTGTATATTAACAGTTATATGCGTTAGTGCCAATCAAGAAAAAAAAAACTTGGTAAATATTCAAAGTAAGTCATCCATACATTTTCAAAGAGAACAAAATTTTTTTTCGTGATATTAATAACTTTCACTAGTATAGAAAGGTACATTAACGACGGTTAAAAAAAACATATAAAGACGATTCTCGAACCGTCGTTATTCCAGGCGTCGTTATAAATAGGTAACTTATAACGATGGTTCTTTAACCGTCGTTATAAATGAATTATAACGCGTTATTTTAGCTCGTTAATAACAAAATTCTTAAAAAAAATATTATTTTCAAAGACGGTTTCAAAGGAATCGTCATTATAAATGATTGTCTTTCAAAAAAAAAATCTCACAATTTCAATGATATTTGCAGCATAAAGTTTCTTCAATTTTTAATTAATAAAAGTGACATATAGAATGTTGATCACAAAAATAATCATAACAAAATCTTAGTTTTTATTTATCACAGACAAAAAAAACTTTCCTTAAAAGACAAAGTTACCCTTTTAACTCTTTCAATGTATTTTTATTACTCTAAATATACCCCTTTATATTAAATATTTTATTCTTTTTCACACTAATTGAAAAGCATAAATTATAGTAAATCATATCATTGCATTAATTAATCATAAATTGATATATACAGGAATAAATATGTTGATTAATAAAATAGTGCCTTAAATGTTAATCTCGCGGTAAAGTATTTAGAATCAATATCTTATCTTAGTTAAATTAAAACTACTTAATATAAATTATTCTATGCACTGCTCTTTGTTGATATAAAAAAATTGTAAAAAATAGTAATATAATTACAAACTAAATTTCCAAGTACTTATGTTCAGTATATATAATAAAGAGTTTGAATAACAATACCAATAATAAATTTTCTTTATAATTGCATCAAACCCTATTCAATCCAATCATCTTCATCTTTCATCTTTTATGTTACCGTAAAGAATTATATATTTTTAATTTTAAATTCAATCCAATTCAACTCAACCAAAATTATTAAATAATAATAATATTCAATCTACTTTGTTACTTTATTGACATAATTTAATTAAAACGATTTGATTGCTTAAGCTGAATCTAATAAAAAAATTAGAAACACCAACAAATCAAATTTCATTCTTTAAATGGATTGAGTCATATATAGAATTGCTCAAACCTAACACAATCTAACTTGGAGATTTTCGGAAAATTTAGATATAACTACAACGCAAGCAACTTTTATTCTTGTTTTTGTTTTAAAAAAACTAGCTTATACACACAAAATATTGCAGCACCAGTGTAGACAGAAATATGTAATGCTTACATTTGAAGATTGCAGTAGCTGATTTTTTATCAAATCCAATGACGATGGAAAGATAGTTACAAATATTCCTCCTCCACCAAATAATGAGAAACAAATAGAAGAGTTTTGGTGACTGAGTAGAGACACTTACCGGCCAAGTATGTTGGTATCCGGATCTGAGCTTCACAAAAAGTTCAGAACTTTAGAAACACAAAAAGTTCAGAACTTTAGAAAGAAAACCAGTACCCTCCACCATTTTGAGTGCTTTTTTTTTCTCACCAAAGCCAAGATCCAACCTTTTAAACAAGTAGCATAAACCAAAACAACCCAAAGCTAGTTAAGATTAGTCGCGGGAGCGGGGAAGTTGGTGACTTCGGCGCAGGTGCGGAGGGTGCTACGACGTTGGCGGCAAGAGCGCAAAGGATGTCAGCGGCACGGGCGCGGAGGACGCATGCGGGGTTTGGCGTAGGGGGCGCGGATGGTGCTGTGATGTTAGTGGCGCGGGCGCGGAGGACTCATGCGGGACTAAGTGTAGGGGGAGCGGCGGCCGCTGGTAGTGGCAACCTCGGAGTTGCGAAGGAACTGTGAAGGTGGCAGTGGAGTGGAGATGAAGTGAGAAAGTGGGCGTCCTAAGTTGTAAAATAAGGAAAACGCGGATATTGAAAATAAAAGGAGTTGGGCGCGCGAGAATTAGAAGCACTATATATAACGACGGTTAATAGGTAATTGTCGTTATTTGAAGGCCAAATTGACTTACAACGACGGTTTACAGGATAACCGTTGTTAAAAACGAAGATTAATTACAATTTTGCCACCGCCTCTTTTTTAACGATGGTTTTACAATAACTGTCTTTGTTTGGAGTCATCATATTAATATTTTGTACTAGTGTTTTTATAAAATAAAATATAATTTTAAAATAAAATCATTTACTATGAACATGAAAGAAGAAAAGACAGTAAGAGAATAATAATAGGTTATACTTATTTATCTCAAATCTAATACTACAACCAATCTTTTTTTTTTCAAAGATTATCATTAACCAAATCTTGTTTGCAAATAAATATTCTTCATTATCTCTTTTAGCCTTAAAATATTATTTATACCTGAAATTACTTATTCCAAGTACTTATATAGGTATAAAGTAATACTTTGTACAAATTTTATGTCCCATTGTTATGAGTTTTCAAAAGTACTAAAGTACGTAGTGAAATAATTCTCATAACATGCAAGAATCAACTAGGAGCAACAACCACAATCACAAAAGAGACATAAATATGTTTAACATAGAAAAAATCTCTTAATATGATAAGTAACAAGCAGTCAATCAAGCACCACTAAGATGCAATAAGGATATAAGAGAGTCAAATCAAATAAACAAGCAAGTGCTTACAACCAACAAATACATTAAAACAATAAAACTTTCAAATTTGAAGAACAAAGAAGATAAAACCTAAAAATAGAGCAATTGTGCATAATTGATTTCTCCAACCATAGACTTCAAATCCATGATCCCATTGTTTAAAACAAAGAAACTACATTGTGAACTTGTCGAGTTTTCAATTCTAACCGTCAACAAAGCAAGAATCACAATTTTATCAGGTGAATATGCGAATCATTTTTTCTACCATCTTCCTTTATATTTTTCCCTTTTAAAGGATGTTAACACTCTCTCTTGACCTAAAAGATCCCTCTTGACTTGGGTTAAGCAAAACAAAATGAACTTGACAATTTTAGACTTTTTAGAACATAGTTAGAAGTCTGACCCAATATCCTACTTATATTTGATGAAGATATGTAGTTGTTGAGAAATAATTTATTCTCAATATTGGGTGCATTAAATGTAGAAACACATTTATCATTAAATAAAAACTAATTTTATAGACAAAAAATAATTAGTTAATGTATTGACTAAATTAGATACTACTTTAGACATTAAATACTTTTTGGTATCTAACCTATTTATTTATAATAGAAACTATTTTAGAAACCAAATTTTTTTTTAGTATTTAAAATAGAATTTAATTTAGTTAATACAATAAATAATTATTTTTTGTGTTTAAAATTAATTTTTATTTAATGAGTATAGTGTAGGTATAATTTTCTTAGTAAGGTTCATTTACTTATAAACGACATTTGATTCTGGGAGGTTGAATCACAAATGCACACAAAAGCACATATTTTTATCCACCAAATGCCAAAAGATTTAACTTTATGATTAGGCTCTATGTTGCCAGTGGGTCCTTGAACAAATTTACATGTAGTATATTGCATCTTAATGTATATCTACCTTCCCAACATCAACATCTTAAGCTAACTTTTGAATTCTTTACTAATTCATTTCCACCAGTTTTACTTTCTTAGCCACAACCCATCTCTTTCCTAGTATCCATTTATAATCCAGTAATTAAATAATTAATTAAGGACTCACTGGTGTTCATGAACCTTGAGCTTCACTTTAGTTAGATCAAAGTAAAGAGAGATGCTCAAAAGTTAAATTACAAGTGTTCTTCCTTTTTGGATCACAAACCTGCTTTTGACCTTTGCCGATAATAAGAATCCCCAAGTATTATTAATTTAAAGGTTTGTAACAAACAAGTTTTTGGGAAGATAAATAACATAAAAATAAAATAAAATTGGGGAACTAGATCTTCCAGGATGAAAATAATGGATTAGAGGAAGAAAGAAAGGAGAGAAAATAATTATTTACTGAGTTGAAGAAAATCATTTTTCGTCAAGAATCTTTATATAAACAAAGATCAAAAGCTAAATGGATATTATTAGGGGATTCTAATTCAAGATTTGTTCATTCTACAATTATTTGGAGGAGAATGACTAATGGGATAAAAGGCTTAAATATATTGATTGGGTGTGATCTGAGGAACCTAAGGTAATTAAGGATAAAATAAAATAAAAACTTTTTACAAAAATCACTTTGAAGAAAAAGAACGTTGTAAGATCAAATTGAATGGTTTATCATTTTAAATCTTTATCCGTTGACAATAATACAATGTTAATATCTAGTTTTACAAGAAGAGAGATCTACGACTCAATGTAGGAGTTTGAGAAGAGTAAAAGTCTAGGTTAGATGAATTACGAAATAATCAATAAAGAAATAGTTAGATAAGAAGATGCTCTTGCACCATTCACATTTTTTTATTATGGTTAGCATGAATAATATGATATGTTGTAAAATCACATGTGCTATTAGCAGTTAGGGTTGGTAGAAGAAATAGATAAATAAACATATTGCAATTTAGGAATAATACTTTGTTTATTTGTGAGGATAAATTTTAAAATGTTATGAATATGAAATATATATTACAATGTTTTTTTAGTAGTACCGGCATGGGTGAGACTGACACTTGGTCTTCCTGACCGAGACTCACCTGGCTGCTCGAGACCTGGTCTACCTGACCGAGATCAGGGGTACCAAGCCGAGACCTGAGAGACTTGACCGAGACTTGAGAAACTTAACTGAGAGCATGGAAGCTTGGCCGAGATGAGGGAAATCGCCACGGTCGGCCTGGTAGGCCGACCCATACTATCGTTAACGCTCAAATCAAGGTCAGTGAAGCTAACCCGTCATTAAGGATTAGGTAATGCAATCCTAAGCGAGATCCACTCCGCTAATCAGGCCTAATAAGGTAAGCTCATTAAAATAATATAAATAGCACACATTCCAAGAAGAAAGGTACGTCATTTATTATTGTTTACCTACCAGAATACTGATCACCCGCTTTACTGACTTGAGCGTCGGAGTGCCTTTGCAGGTACCCCCGAGACCGAGTACCGAAGGAAAAACACGAGGACGAGAAGAACCCCAGTTCATCACCCAACAACCTGACCGACCGAAAGAAGAAAAAGACTTCAATAGTTCTCTAGGTCTCATCTTCCTAATAGGAACAACTAGCATCGGAACTAAAAATAAACTTTTATAAGAGTAAATTAAGAGATATAGGGGTTCAAAGCAATCAATTGCACTATTTTGTTGTTATCTTAAATTGTGCAAAAAGGTTATTTCCATTCTATATTTGGAATATCGATAGAGAGAATCCTAAAATGTTGAAAATGTAGGAGACTATGACACTTAAAATTCGATAGACTGCCACAATGAAAAAGAAGGCAAACTATCTTCTCTTGATAGAGTTAGTATGATTAAATTTGTAATTACAACCTTACCTCTCTTTTTCTCATCCTTTTTCAAAGTCCCAAAATTAGTATTTAAGAAAATTTTAGAAAAATAAAAACACAATTTCTATAGAGATGAGGTTCGGAAGAAAAAAAGATAGCATGAGTGAAAAGATCAAACATATGCAGACCAAAAGAAGTAGGAAATATAAAGGAAGTACAATTATTTAATGATTCCTTTTTAAAAAAATCTAAGTGAAGATATATAAGTGAAAATTAAGGATTGTAGAAAGAAATATTAGATTTCATATATAGAGATTAGAGAGAAATAAAAAAAGGTTGATCAATCTAAATAAATATCACTGCAATGGGTGAGCTTAAAGAAAGTAATTGGAATAATAATCTTGGTTTGACAATAATATAACCTAGAAACTAGGAAGAGGCAAAAAAATAAATTATGGGAAGATAGTGGAATGAAAAAATACATGCTAGAAAATACACTAAAATATTTAATTCAAATTTATACTTAAGTTTTTAATTGATTAATGCCTCTAATCAGATAAATTAAAATAAGTATTACATTTACATGTTAAATTTCTTCATTATAATTAATAATTGAAACTTAATTTGTAAGTATTTATGATTTAAATTACAATATTATTGCATATTTGTATTCATAAAATAATATAATACAAAAAAATTGATCTTTTAAACTATTTTAACAATGAAAATGTTTTTGTTTCTTTCTTAACACAGGTTTTGTTAAGTCATAACAACAGAATCACATTCATATACACTAATATTTACTGATATTTGTTTCGGTTTTAGCACTTTCCCCTTTCATATTCTTAGAATGTCTAAAATAATAAATATAAAAAAGAGAAAAACACTTTCATTATTAGATCGAAACACACAGCCATTACACACCTCATTCTTATGAATATATAAAATACCTTTTTTACGTGAATTGTGTGAAACAGACAACATGTTTTCTCCATTTATAATGTGTCAAAGAGAAAGGTACCCCACTTAATAAAATACGAAAGCAGATAATATTTAAAAGTGTGAGAACTTTTACGTGCACTTCGTCACTGTGCTGCAACATATATGGACAAGATTTCGTGAAGAAAATAGATCACACTTTGAAACAACAGAGAATCTATTCCTACTGATAAAAAGGAAAGGAAATCATGATCTTCATTTTACAGCTTATTGGGTCGAAGAACTTCATATTAATCAGCATTAGCAATGGCGCAGATCATTAATGGTGGAAAACTGATGATACCTATAAAGACGCACAAAACTCATACTTTGGAACAAATCTTTATGCTAAGAATTGAGGAGTACCCGTACGTTGCATGCTTCTAGGTTCTGATTTAAAAGTTACTAATTTTCTCATCATAAACACCACTAAAATATTATTAAATAAAAATTATAAAAAAAAGAAATTAATTATTATATTAATTAAATTAAATATTATTTTAAAAATTAAAAAACTATTAATATCTAAAATAATTTATATTATTAATAATATTTTTTAAATTAATTTCTATATTGATATCTAATTAACTATCAATATTTTAACCACCATCTTTAAAATTTAAAGTAATTAATAATTAATTAGATATTAATTTAGAAACTAGTTTATATTTTTTACTAATAATAAAAATTATTTTTAATATTAATAATTTTTTAGTTAATTATAATTACCTAATTTAGTTAATATAATAATTAATATTTTTATTTTTAAAATTAGTTTTATTTAATGGTTTTTTTTTAAAGTTAAGTAAGAGTTAGAAATTTAAATGTGAGTCGAAAATTTTATAATAAATAAAATTTAAGAAAATTAAGTAGAAAAAAACTTACAAACACATAGTATTCAGATTTTGGAAAAAAATCCTAACAAGTTTAGTTTTATTATTAGTTTTTGCATTCAAATCCTTACATTATAAATTTTTTTTCATCTACAATTTTGAAGTTTTTGATGAATTTTGAGATTTTTTTTATGATCGGAAGTTGAAGAATTTGTTTAAAGAAAAGCGATAAATTTTGAATAATTTTATCGATAAAGAAAATAATTTTTTTTAAAGGATAATTTTTAAAAAATTTTGGACTGAAATTTATTTTTTAATGATTTAAACAATGTTTAAAATAATTTAATCAATTTAAGTCGAAAAAGCTTAGGCTCTTTATTGTTTTAGCAAATTTCAAGTAATTTGTGTCTACCTACTTAGAGATTGCAAATATGTGTGTGAATAGACTAGTATCTAGATCTGACTTTGTTGTAAAAAAAATTAAGATTTAGTTTAACCTATTAACCTGTCAGAGACTTTTTTTTCCCAGTTTAACCTTTTTAAACATTCCATAACCTATTCAATTATTTAAATGCATCTTTTTCAATATTACATGCAAATAGGCTAACAAACCAAATTTTAAATATTCAACAAGATAAAAAAATAAACAAATGTCCTTAATAATAATATTTTTGTGTGTTAAGTATTATGATATGAAATTTTAATTTATAAAACTATTAAATATAAAATTATAAATTTTATTATATTTAAATTAAAAAATGAGGATACAGGTCTTGTCGAGCAGTTTGACCTATTCCCATCCTTTAATTGCTAGGAATATGGTTAGTAAAAGTGTTATAAGAGTAAGGCTCCATAATAATAGAAATAAGAAACACATAAATATAAATATTAAAAGCAAATTGTATACTTTTAATTTTTTTTCACATTTCAATGTAACAAATGTCTTTCAATTAATTTTTATTAATTTTTATTTTATTAATGGAAAAATATTTTTTAAATCAAATTAATATAATTGAATGATATTAAATTATTTTTTAATTACCACAAAAAATATGTTAAAACAATCTAAGTTAGAAGTGACAAAGTGGAACGAGCAATGCAGGTCGTTAGCTCGCCTTCACTTAGGCGAGACTGGTCAACTTTTTGAATCTAGCAACCCGTATTGGCTTGACCCATCTAACGGCGGCCTAGTCCACCAACACATCCTTCTTTATTTTTGACATGTTTAAAGAGAAATCATACTTTAAGAATTAAAATTGGTAGTAGTCAATGTTTTATATAGAACTTTATTTACATTAATTTCTTTATACATAATTTAATTCATTTGTTAATATTTACTTTATTTTGTTAGGCACTTAAATTTTCTTTGATTAAAATATTAAAATTTGATTCAATTTTTTGCCATTTTTATTGTCCAAAAAGTGATATCAATAACTAAAACCAAATAAATAGATCCAAAATAAAAAAATACAAAAAAAGAAAAATAAATAAATTGAAAAGTGATGGTCTGCCAGCCCGCCAACCCATCTTATGACAAGACGAGTTACCAATTTCAGTATGTATAACCTTGACGGACCAGCCTACCCGTTCGCTTTTGACGGGTCAGTGACAAATCAAACCAAAATAGATCGGGTTAGTTCGTTTTGTCATCCCTAATCTAAATGTTTTGAGAGATGTCCTTGATATTCGAACATTTTGAAACAATTTAGAACTTAAATTAGATATTTTAATTACTATATGTCATGTAACTTTAAATACTCCACATTATCAATAAAAAAAATATTGTTGGTATTTGTTATAAAAGTCACTAAAAATTTATAATTAAATAATATCATAAAATTGTTTTTTTAAATAGAAAACGATCTTAATAAAAATCGAAGGTATTGGAGTGGTGTAACTCTTTTATATAATATATACATTAAAATAGTTCAAAAAATTTGTTTTTAGCATATAGAATTTTCTTTTTGTTTAATGATACTCCAATTACTGAGTAAGCTTTGCTAATTGTCCTATACATAGATTGTCTTAATTTGTTCTATCTATATTGTAGTTTTGATTTCCAAAACTTTGTAGTTATATATTTCTCATTATATTGGTTTAGACCAAGCTTCCTTTGAAGAGTGAAGTTTCATAAAGTAAATGTTTCTATCTCAAGTTTGAGATATAGTATCGTTAGGGTCAATCACTACATCTAAGGTATTGTCCGTTTCAGAGGTCGATGCTCTGTCACGGTTTTTTGTCTTTAAAAGGCAACTCAGTGGGTTGGAGGAGGAATGAATATATAAATTGTCCTTGGTCTCGACTCCTAAGTGATATGAGACTATATTGACCCCCCAGTCAAGGTTATACAAACGACCTTGACAAGCAGATGACTAAGGACACAACATATACTTCACAATTAGGTTAGTCATCTTAGCATACAAGATCAGGCCCCACCAAACCTCAAGAGAGTCTCAATAGAAGAAGAACCAAACATAAACCAGAATATCAGATGTTTTTTCTTCTAGTCTTTTCACAAGACAAGTTTATGTAAATAAACTGGGGTCACTTTGGGGGTATAAATAGAAGAATAAGTTAAATTAGATTTCACTTAGCATAAATTGGGCTTGTGTCAAGCCCACCTTTCACGACAAGTGCACCTAGGTTTAGGGTTTTTAACCTACCTTCTAAAAGGTTTCTCACAAATGACACTCATACCCCTCTCACTCTTGCTCCCCAAGTCACTCTCTCCTGTATAAAGGGTGTTTTGCCTCATGTAATTTACACGTTGAATTTTGAAAGTAAAGAAACTCTATCAGAGTGTTTAGTGAGCTGAGTCTCCTATTATCCTTGGGTCTTATCTTGAGTGCTCTACACTTCAAGTGACAACTCTACACCACTCACCTTGGAGTATCACATCCTCCAAGTGGCGTGACAAGCTCTCATCTTCATAAGCTTTCTTCATCTCTTAACCTTTTTCCTTCCTTTTCTTTGCGCCCCTTTTCTCCATTCTCCATGTCATTGTGTTTTCTTTTTCCTATGTGCTTTTCATTTCAGCCCATCATCATCTAAATCACCATATAAACTTGTTTTCTCTTTGCCCTCTAGAAGTGAACCTTCACACTTACTTAACCACTTGGTTAAGTTTGTGTCCACTGAGAATCTTCTTCAAGTTTCTCACCATAACTGTTAATTCAAAAATCATAAACAAAAGAGTAACTTATAAAAGTGTACAATCCTAAAATCAACTCACATCATGAGGGCTAAGGGAAAGAGTTTATGATCCCCAAGAAAGAATTTACGATTCTGACAGACGGCGCCAATGTTCTGACCTCAAGTTTGAGAGATAACATCGCTAAGGTTAATCACAGCATCTGAGGTATTGTCCGCTTTGGAGGTCGATGCTCCTTCACTGTTTTGTCTAAAAGGCGCCTCAGTGGGTTGGAGGAGGAAAGAGTATATAAACTATCTTTGGCCTCGACTCCTAAGCGATGTGGGAGTAATAAACTTGTCATTGGCCGTACCGGAACAATATATATATATATATATATATATATATATATATATATATATTTGTTCTTAATATGCTCATCTTTCCTCAACGACCTAAGTGAGTAACCAAGTCCAACCTCTACGTAGTTATTTCATTTCGTAATCCTCTAAGCCATATTGTCCTCAATTGAACTTGTTCACTGGTATCCTCGACCAAAATTGTTCTCCTTCATAACATGGATAATTCTAGGCTACATAAGGTGACAAAGCAATCCTTTGTTTCCCTACTTTGTTATATAATTTGCTTGTACCTGCAAAATTTAGACATAATTTTCTCCCTTTAAAGTCTCACAATCTTGTCCTTTATTGTCACTTGTTTCTCTTATCAGTTTATTCCTATTATTCATTGACGTAGAAATTGTTTATTGTATTAATATTCAGTCATTTATATTTGACTTAAACCTCTCCTACGGATCTAAACCCTAGATACCTGCATTTCAATATACCCTATCTATGAAATTTTCAATATGTTGATGTTCTCCTATGATTTATGTTAAGCATAAATACATTTGATAATTGTTCCTGAACTTCTACCTCACACATTTTTTAAATATATTTACACATTGTGCACTACTGTAGAGGATAATTTTTTCAATTTTTTGACATGAATTTTATGCATTGAACTAGACATAGACACCAATCCGAATAATAAAATTTCGTGTTGGGACTTTTGTTTGTTATTCAGAACCATGCATTAACTTGAGTTAGACAAAAAAATCTCTTACACATCTACCTTATCCTTCCTAAATATGATATTGTTTCTTTGCTTCCATATCTTTTGATAGGTTCCTCTCATCTGGTTATGTTTTTCTTAAATTTTGAAGGGAATTTGCGGAAGCTAGTGGAAAAGATGGGTCAAGGATGACTCCATTGGAGCTATGGTTTCCTTGTAGTTGCTTGAAGAGTATGGAGAGTGATTGGTTCGGCCATATCACTTGGAGAGGTGAAGAAGAAGACCAAGGTGTGATAGGTGCCTTCTAACAGATTGCATCTTTTTATTAGATGTTTTTTATGAAATTTGCGGAAGCTCTATGGAAAAGATGGATCAAGGAGAGCTCCAATGAAGCTATGGTTTCCTTGTAGGTGCATGAAGAGTATGGAGAGTGATTGGTTCAGACATATCACTTAGAGAGGTGAAGAAGAAGACCAAAAATGTTTATCCTAGAGAGGTTTAGACAAGGAAGTGCTTAGGCTAGCAATTTGGCAACATAACACTCATAAAATTGACCTTATAAAACATGAACCAAGCTAATCCTTATATAGTGTAGGAGGTCGACCATTGCTTACAAAAATGAGAGAGAAATTCAAATTCTATTAGGTTTGAAATCTGGTGCTAAATTAGAGTCACATGGTAAGCATGATCAAGTGTGCTCCATGTGACCTAATTAGGTCTAAATGACCGACCGAGAGTAAATGTCAACGCCAATTAAACCCTAATTGTACCTTATATAGGTTTTGGATGCCTAATCCTAACCCTAATTCACTTAAAGAAAAAATACAAGTAAATTTCCTTCTCTACTTAAATTAAGAAAATAAATTCTACTCTAGAAAAATTTACACTAGGTTATGGCATTTTTGAACATATATAAAAGGGTGTCTCTGCCATTAGTAGCATTGTCTTAATCTTCTTGTATCTTCCTTGCCATAACTCTAGTGGTTGGTCCTGAGCCGAGGCCTCTGCCATCATCTTTCCTTCTATCTTTCACTCCCATGTATTTCCATTCCAAGTATCCATCTCATCAATTGTAGCTTCCTTACTTAATGAGTCTACATAGAGTGTAAGATATTTGTTTGTGAGGTTGTGTCTCATAGTCATTTATAATCCCAAAATCTCGCCCTACCTCTTATTCCAATTCTCAAATAAAGATTCCTCTCGAACCAATTGCTTGCAAATATCTCTCCACCACTATGATTTATGCCTAGTCATTTTGTTGTTACTTAGTGCCTATTTGCTTCTAGGGGTGACACTATAGCCGTAGACAGATTATTGGTGTCACCCCCGTTTGCTTCTATTGAAGGGTGAGGTTGAGAGTGTGAGTGAAGGGAAAGTAGAGAGTGTTTTTGTTGCTTCTATTCATTTGTGAATTTTTGTGTTGTTTGATTTTTTTTTTATAATAATTTGTATTGTTTTGAAAATATTATTAGTAATAAAAATAATATAATTATTTTCATGAAAATTAATTATATACATTAATTTAAAATAGAAATATTAAGATAATAATGAAATTTATATTATATTATTTAAAATTAAATAAATAAATTACATATTTTTGCTATTGAGAATCCATTTGGATGAATTTGTCTTAATTAAAATCTAGACAAAATTAATATAATTATTGTTTTTTATTGATTAATAGGAGTTTTTTTTTTCATATTAGTCATAAAACATTGAATTTTCTTTTATGTTTTTAGAATATTCCTTTATTTTTTTAGATTCTTTTGTTTACAAAAGTATTTTTAACATTTATTTCTTTATTAATAAATTCAAAAATTCAAAAATAATATAATTATATTTACATTTTATATTTTATTTATTTATTTGAATTTTAAATTATTTTATTCTTTTATTTATAATTGAAATTTTAAATTATTTTAATTGAATAAAATGTGAACAAAATTAATTATTATTATTTTTCTTGTTTTTATACACAAGGGTAAATTTATAATCTTATCATTTACACAATTAAAAATAATTCAAAATATCCTTACAACCATCATATCACTCACATATTTGAATAAACTTTCCTCATATATTCACTCTAACATACCCCAATCCAAACACCCTAAACTTTCTTCAGACTCTCTTATCAAATCTTCACACTTCCACTCCCCCACACCCTTAACTTTTCACTCCACCACATCCTCTAATCAAAACAAAGCCTTAGGAACATCCACATCCCATAAGTGGATTCTAGAATGTCTAGACCTTGGTTTTCAGTTCTTAGCCTCCACTTTGAGTTTCCTAACAAAGTCACATTGAAAAGTTTTAAGTTTCTCACTCCTAGACATCCTTCCTCCTTAGGCATACATATCTTATCTCACTTAACCCATGAAATCTTCTTTCCTTCATGTTTCCATCCCATTAAAAAAAGTAATATTATAGTGTTAATTATTTTCCTTTTCATTTGGCCAATCGTTTTTTAATTTTTTTAATCACCCTACCAAAATAAAGATCTTCTTTGATTTCCCCCTATTAAGACTCCCAAAATATGTAAATGGTATAATCATAGTAGAACAATTTAAGATAACCTCAAATCTTGTTTTTGACTTTATGGCCTAGTACTATTTTGAAATATCTGAGAATACTTTTTAGCGCTTAAACGTTGTGTTATGACTTCATAGCAAAAAAGTGTATTATTTACAAATTGTAACATATTTACTTCAAATTACACCTCTAGCATTTCCTTTCTTTCAAAATTGTTTTGTGCTATCAATGTATGATCAATTTTCAACGCTAATCAACATTCTCAGGACACTCGTTAAGGAATTAAAAGTGATTTCTTATTAAAACATGTTGAAATATCTTTTTCTTAAACTTTTTAATACGTTTTCGTACGATTATAAATGTATCTTTTAAATTTATTTAACTGAAACTGATTTGTAAGATCCATTTAAATCATACTGGTATTTCAATAAGCTAGTTGGGAAAATGTTCACACAATCAAACTTGTTTTAATGAACCATTCCCAAACCTTTGTTTTAATGAACCATTCACACAATCAAACTTGTATAGCAGGATTCAGTATTTCACCATGGGTGATGAGTGTCAAACATAATTTCTTCCCTTTCACCATGTTTTGCGTGTGCTACTTTTTCCTCAATTAGATTTCAAAGTCAGGTTTTTCACATACTGTTCCTTATCAATTAATTTAATTACACTCCTCCCGAGGGTGTGATTTCTTAAGGGGCAAGCACTAACCCATTTATTTTTCTAACAACTTTCACAACCTTCAAGTTTCTCAGTTCTCTCCACATGAGCAGGCTCCAAGACTTGTAGTTGATGTCAAAAGTTTCAATGTGATCATATTCATTGATTTTGTACATCATATCAAATGGGGTATGCCATTGTTTAAAACTTGGAAAAGTATACTTTGAGATACCCTAAAGTTGTATCCAACTTTTAATTTGATAACTTTTTGAAAAAAAATAATAAAGATTAAATTTGTAATTAAATAAAAAAAATTATTATTATTATTGGTTGCTAATTGAATCTAGAAAAATGGTTAGATGTAAAAGTATTAAGATTCTTAAAATTTTATGAATAAAATTTGTTTGACACTCCAAATAGTAAAAACATGTAATGATGAAGTAAATATTAATAATGTAGTCGTAAATACTAAGAATAAAACAATGGTTACGGTTTTGAAGAATTCAAAACAGTAATAAAGGTGGTGTGGTGTGCACACATAAATTTTTATTCCATAGTAGAAAAACAATACCAATTTGATTGCTTTTGGTAGGGGGTTACAACTGCAAACCTAAAGATTACCAAAAACAGAAGGTTTGATCTTCAACTGGGAAGCGGAACATGCAAGGATTTTCAGGTGGTTCATCATAGCAGACATATTCAACTTCAAACATTGGTAGGAATGGCATGGTCAAGATGTTTTGGCTGAGGATGTCTTCCTCTTCTTGTGAGAAATTCGAGTGGTCTGGTTCCAAAGCATGAGAGGAATCTGCAGGCTCAAAGAGTGAGGATTGGTTTCCATCAGTGAGATGTGGGCTCTCCGAATCAAGCACGTCACTTTTAGCTGAATTAGCATCTCTCTGTTTGCTTACTACCATAACAGGAAGCGCCACTTTGGATCCATTTTCAGAACCTCTATATATGATCAAATCCTTCTCCTCTTTATGCTCTGAGTTGACAGCACCACAGCTGGTATCATCCAAATTCTGTTCCTCCTTCTCTCTGGGAATCACCTTCATCAGAGAATAAACCTGTGACAATTTAGACTATATCATTTAGAAATAAATCAAATTGATCTCTGAAATTACACGCATTAGTCAATTTAATCTTTAAGCTTACCAAACTTAGGTTATCTCGGTCTTTATTTTTGTAGTTTCAACAACTAGAATGCAAGTTATTTGATAATTTGAAGGACTAAGTTGATGGGTGTTCCTAAACTGCCACCGCATTACTGGTTAAAACACTATCTGGAAAAAGGAAAGAAAGAGCAGAGGAAGATTTTTTAAGTGGGTGTTTGCTATTACGGGTTAAAACACTATCTGGAATCTTTTCTAAACAATTCAAATACTGCCACAATTTGTTGAGATTCACTCGTTTTGATTAGTAAACCAAAGAATTAAGTTAAATGCATGACTTTATCTATGTCTAACCATTGTTACCTCTTCCTTCAACTTGTCATTTTCTTGAACGAGGTTGTCATAGTCCCTTCTGAGAATGTCATATCCAGCTTTCAACATGCCATAGTCTTTTTCCAGCTGTTTGGTCTTGAATCTTGCCCTACGGTTTTGGAACCATATGGCCACTTGTCTTGGTTGCATGCCAAGTTCCTTTGCAAGTTGGACTTTCCTTTCGGGTTCAAGCTTGTTTTCGACCTCGAAGTTACTTTCAAGGAACTGAACTTGTTCGCTTGTGAGCCTCCTTTTCTTACCGGGTTGATGGGGGAATACATCAAAATCTTCATCATCACCCTTCTCTTCTTTCTCAACCCCTCGGAAGAAGGGCCTATTCCTCACATTCACAACATTAACCAAGGATTTTGAGCCTGAATTCAAAACACCGAAAACGATAATAACCATGCTAGAGTTCAAACATAAACGGTTTTCAGTCAAAAAAACATTTTTCTTAAACTTGGTTTCATCTGGGAAAGATTCTTTATCAGAAGAAAACCAAGAAACCCACTTCTGATTCTGTTTAAAAACATAATCAGCAACTCCAAGGAGCTTATGAAGGAACATGGTAGAGACAATAATCAGGAAGCCAAAAACATAATCATAGCAAATCACCTTGGAAAGAAGGTTCAGAGTTTTGAGCCCAAGAGGTTTGGATAAGGTCAGGGGATGATGGAAGCCTTTCTTTTTGGAGTAGAAGCGTCATGCTTGAACCCCCATTAAGCATCTCGCCAGGCATGGCCTTTTATGTAAACTTGTTGGTCAGCTAATAGTATAGACGGTACAACTTACAAGACTGTTAGGTGTAGAGTGTTGATAGAAGTTAAACTCAATGGTCATATTCATATCATACCCTACAGAAGGAGCAGAGGGATGAGGGTGTTTGGTTTGATTAAAATTAATGGTGAAAGGTGCAGGTGGTGGGGAATAATGTGACAAAGGAATTGTGAGAGTGGGGAGTGAGCATCATATCTATCACAGACAGAGGAATAAGGGTATGTCAGATGTGAATAAATTGCAGGACAAAGGGTGGTGCATTCTTCTATGTTTGGAAAGAGACATAGAGCATGGTGAGAGGAGAAACAAGAGTTTTATCTCTCTGTTCAAAGGGGAAGAGAGGTTGATGGGAGTTGGAAATTTGGTGTTGAGTTGAGAAGTGATGTAAAGGGAGATTCTGTTGATGATGGTGAGGGAACTATGATAGGGTTTATATGGAGACTCATGGAAATGGTGAAGCGATTGGGGAAACATTCACAAACAAGGGCCCTCCATCAACTCACAAGTTTATTTTTCCATTTTGTTTCTTGGAATCTTGTTGTTTTTCCTTTTCCTTAAAAACCACTTCTATTAAACAAGGGGGAGACTTCTTTTTCCTTCTTTAAGCAATTTATTTAATTAAGAAAACAACTTTATTATATCACATTCTTATATACACTTTATGTTTACCTAAAAAGATTTTCTTCCTTCTTTCAAATTTCCCCTTACTTACCTTTTTTTAATTGAGATTATTCAAATTGTTAAAGTGCAAGAAAATAACACGGTTGGTTAACTTCAATTTCAATTATTTATTATGTTATTTGTTTAAATAACAAAAAATTAATATGTTAAGAATTACACTTTAAACTTATTCTAATTTACGATTTTTATAATAGAACTATATATTTATAAATCACTCGACAAACTTTCGTTAAAATATATTTTAAATAACTTTTATACATGAACTTTTAAACTTTATTGAGTCTTATAACATCAATTTTTTTATATATTTATTTATATATTATAAAATATTATAATTTTTAATAATCTTTATTTAATAGGGATTTTAGAACAAATTATGATTAGTTTCCAATTTTTTTCTTATTTTTATTAATTTAAGTAATGCTAAAAATATCCTTTCTTTTTATCTTTCTCTCGCTCCGTTTCACCTTCTTAGGCTCTTAACCCATCACACGTCAAACTGCCATCGCTCCCTAGCATCAGGCCCACCGTCGTAAGGCTGAGGACCAGCGCAACCGTCGCACCGTAGCTCTTAGAACCGCCGTCGCTCTTAGCACCAACATCTGAAGCATCTCCGCCTTCACACCGAAGGTTACTTCTTCTTGCTTTATCTTCTATTCTCCTAAAAGATTTGTAATTATATTCCTTGGATTGTGAAGGAAGGTCTCTTTCCTTAGTCATACTTCGATCTGGCCTCTGTTTATTGATCAATTATATCTCAGAAACAGAGCTCTTTGATTCCATGATAAAAAGCCCTATTAATTCATCATTCAACGAATATTGGAAGGTAAACGTAGTTATACCCAATACCTAAATGTTGATTACGCCTTTCAAGTATTTGTTGCATGTAGAAACTTTTCCCTTCCGTTTTCTTTAAGCTCACAATCCTAGTATTCTAAAGCCTAATTTATAGATTTGGAATCAAATGGCTCATAGCCTAAACTCCAAAATTAATCCTTAGGTAAACACATTGTTGTTAAGTAAAGTCTTACTTGAATACATGATTCCAGGATTCAAACCTTGAAATCGTTAGATTGAAAGTCTTTCTAGAATATATGCATACTTTCATTGTGATCATTTCATTTTTTTTTCAGTCTCTGTTGCCCTTCAAATCTTTTTCTTAATTTGATTTTTGTGATTCAATTCATCTCCTCCTTGGATATCACAATCAATTCAACACAATATATAATCTTTCAAGAAGATTTTCAAAAATTATCTTAAACACAATTCAACACCTCATCTTATGTTTCTTTTTTTTTTTATGTTTTACACTGTAACTTCAAAATTTTGATTATTTGTGGATGATTTTATGATTCTTGTTCTTATTCTTATAAAATAATCTCCTCCCAAGATATGTATCAATTGGATGAGACAAATGGCTTTAAATATATTCATTCAAGAAATGATTTTAAAATTTTTGAATTTCTGACCATTTCATGAAACTAAAAAAAAGACATTCTATTGTCAAGAGCAAACTCTTTGAACTTTGTTTGGTAGGTTGAGTCAGTTTTTATTTAAAAGGGTTTTGAAATGGATTAATTTTATAATATTCTTCTCATAAAAAAGGTAAAGCTCTTGTTAATGGTTTAAAAAGGAAAAAGAGCATCCAACCCTTAAACTTTACTCATTTTATATTTTATAAATATACACCTTAAACTTTAATTTTATTTCAATTGATCCTTAAACTTTATTTTTCTAAAATAGACACACAGAACAATAATTTTATTGTAATTATTAAGATTTTTTCTCTAACAGCACTCAGTTAAATAATAATAATAATTATAACAATAACAGTAATAGTAATAAAGTCTGAGAATCCATTAAAATAACACGATAATTATTAATCTATTTAAAATGAAAAATAAATAAATTAAGAAGGGTTTAATATTATTTTTTCTTGTTTAAATAAATATTGATGATATTATTTTAGAGCTAAATGAGTTTGAAATGTAAATAATAAAATAATTTATATTCTTCTTTTTGGGGTACAAACTAAGAAATTGGAAGAAAAAAAGCTTTATTAACGGATCTATATATTGCAAGAAATTTCTGAAAAAGTTTGGTATGTAAAACAACCCTATAGATTTGGACCTATTTGTTGGTTTCGCTTATATTTCCCTTTTTTTCATGTATGATTGTTTTTCTAATCTACATCTCCTGGAACTTACGTTATATTCCTTTCAAGGCGAATTTATATTTTAGATTCTTGCTCGGAAATGATTAAGGACAATTTAGAAATTCTTTCTAACCTTAAACTTTGTTTTGAAAATTTCCCTGGTCTGTCCTATTTGGGCCTATTTTCTTGCTACCAACGTTTTCTAAGTTGAATTATAATTTTGATGGTACCATTTTAAAACATGATTGACAATATTGAATACTGAAAAAATTCTCTTTTTTGAAATTAGAAAAAGGTCCTTAAAGAGGAAACTATTACATATGTAAAAGAAAAAGAAAAGGGAAATAAAAAAGGCGGAAAAAATGAGATATTGAAAAGAAAAATTATTTTGACATACATACATCTAAGAATTGTCTGTTGTTGTATTGATCGGATAAATATACATTAAAGTTTGGTTGTATAGGTGTATAATATTTCTTCACCTCAATGTGTATAAAAGTCCAAAATGGCCATTGTTGAATGGGCAAAAATAATCTAATTTCCTCTGTCTCTTGGCACACTCCATACATTTCCTTTGCCTCCTTGATTCGGTCTGCCTTTGTCCCCTTGCCACCGTCGTCGCCAGCCCACTGGTCTTGTTGTTTTGGTGCTGTTTGGAATCATTGTATGGCCTTAAAAATTTGGTTTGCGTTCTGTGTAGACTATTGCTTGATTTGTCATTTATTTTAATTATAGAATCCAAGAAGTTATGGATCTTGCAATCATGAAAAGTTTTTAATATAAATATATATTTTGAATTGGATAGTACTTCTGAATTTGAAAATGCATTTTTAGATGGTACCGGACATATTCTTTATGCATAAAAATACATTTCAAATTATGTAATCCAAAGTATATTTTTAGATCTATAAATGTATTTTGGATTGTACAATTTAAAATATATATTTTATGCATGAAATATACATTAAACACATATTCAACAAATAACGATCACGACCATACCACCTCCCACACTTTTATGGAATCCACTGAAATTTTACATTTTACTTTAATGTTCATATTAATATCAAACAAACATAAAAGGTTGGAAACTTCAAGAAAAATAGTTCGAATTGTATTTACTAAAGCAATATCTCTATCATTGACAATTACTTCGGAGCCGGACATCGTCCATAAAAAAACTCTATTAAATACTTCAAAAGATTAAATAAAGTTATTTTCTCGTTCACTTACCAACAACACAAAAGGCACAAAGAAAGTCAAGCCACAAAGAAGGTTAGATCGATGGACATCACACCAATGATCTTAAGTGAAAGCAACCTATACCTGATTATTTTGTATGTATTGTCCATCAATAATATAATGTTAAATGCATTCAGTAATTTCACTAGATTAGGACGTGTTCAAGAAAACATCAATAGCGAATCATGAGGTCTCATCACACTTATTTTAGTGAGAATATATACATGTCCTGTTCCAACAACATCATTAATTGTTACATTTGAGTTCTTGATCCTCTTTTTTATCATTGATATGTACTCACATTGTAGAATTGCTTAATAGTGGTCGCATTGTCTTCATTGCTCTCCTTCAAAGTCATTAAAATATTTTCAAGCTTTACTAAAGTGTTTGTCATGTTAACCAACATGGATTGCTCATTAGGTTTTAATCTACTAGCATATGGATGACCTACCAATGCATTAATCAGCTCATGATTATAATTTGCACATATTACCTTCACAATCCACCATCCTTCATTACATACTAGTTTACCATCCGATATGTCAATCGCATTTTCTTGTCCACTAATAAGGAGTTGTAAATCCTTTATGTAGCTAATATATTTCCTACCCTTTCACAACCTAACAACCCATATTTCATTCTTGATTGTCAATTTATATGTCATTCTTAATTGTCCATATTGATGATTGACATCACTCAAATGATTAGACAAGAAAATAAGGTTAACAATGAAAGGTTAGCACACAAATTGAGTCCTAAAGAAAATGGTTTAGAATAGATGTATAAAACCAAAAATACTACAAAATTGGTAATAAATTTTCACAAACTTGCTGGATTTATGTTGAATTTTATACTTGTATTCAACCTCTGAATTTTTTATTACCAAAACTTCAAATGAACAAATTGAATATTGCCACTGGAATTTCACCTGAACAGTTCGTCAATTAATTGACATAAATGTTTCAAACTCGCTGCTCAATTAATTGCACATTGTTCGTAATTGATTTTTCATTTTTCTCTCTTTTTAATTTTGATGCATTTCTTTTTTTCACCTTTTCTCAACACTTTGAATTACTCAATTCTAAAGTTTCATATATTTTTGTATCAACAAATCAAATTATAGTAAATGGATTCAATCAACATTCAATTTTGGAAAAACTGAAAATAAAAGGATTCCTATTTGATTTCAAAAACAAATTTCACACAAACTCAAGACATAAAGGAATTGATGAAAGCGGAACTTGTTTGGAACTAAAAACAAGTATATAACTCGAATAGGTAAAAATTAAAATGCACCAAAAGTTCAAATTAAATGTAAAAGACAAATTAAAGCAAATAATCAAACATTTATAAAAGCTACAACACAAAATTGTTAACATTCATGGAAGTACATGACTTAGACATTACTTCAAATTGAATTTAAAAACAAAATGACTCAAATTAAAACCAATTGCACCGATTAAAATTGAAAGAAGACTCAACAAAATAAAAGAACTCAAGGATAACTCAAAGGAAACCTAAAATTCATACGGATGGTTAAAGAACAATGACATATTTGAACCAATTAGAAAATAAAAAAAAAAACACCATAAAACGGTAAGAAAAAATAATTGAAACAATTCAAGACAATTAAGAACACAATTGAGACAACACGAAAACAAGAATGAAAGACTAGAAGAAGAAGATACTTAGCTATTAATAAACCAAAGCTCTAGATACCAAATGATAGCATCATCTTCTTCGGTTGTTTTTTCTTGAAGAATTACTAGGAGTTGGCGGAAGCTTAATGGAGGAAATGAGTCAAGGGGAGCTCCTATGAAGCCATGGATTCCTTGGAGTTGTCGTGAGGTGTAGGGAGAGTGATTGGTGAGGCTATATCACTTGGACAAGAAGGGAGATATCAAAAGATGTCTATCCTAGAAAGGCTAGACAAAGGAGAGCTAAGACTTGCAAATTCAACAACATAACTCTATGTATTTTATATGAATTTTCATTAGCCAAACAACTCCTTTTATAGGTAAAGAGGCCAACCAAGCTTACAAGGAAAAGAGTGGGAAAATTCAAACAAAAAGCATTCAAATTGGTGCCTAATAAGTGCCATAATTCAGTAATATTTCATATAAAAAGATAGACACTTATGAATTTTAATTCATAAAATAACTATAATTCAACCCCTAATTTAGTAATTTGAACATTTTTACATATTTTTTATTATAAGATGAATATGAACGATTTATTCTCAAATTTGTGTTAATTTTAGGACTCTAGGGGAAAATGGAGATAAAAGGACTAAAGGAGAATGGAAAAGTTAAAGACAAGATGAAAATAAAAAGTTGGAACATTGAAAACTTGGTCAAACTCGCCCAAGACTCGTCCAAGGCTTGCTTAAGCGAGTTTGACAACAAAATTGTTTTTTATTCTCGTGAAACTCACTTAAGCAAGCAATATCTTGCTTGAGCGAGTTAGACAACAAAGTTTGTTTTTAATTCTCTAGAGAAACTTGCCCAAGACTCGCTTAAGCGAGTTCACTCTAGTGAAATTGGGTTTTTTTCTCGTAAAACTTGCTTAAACAAGTAATATCTCGCTTAAGTAAGATGTTACTTAGTCCAAGCTCAATTAGGTCAAGTAGAAGTCGTGAAACATAACCCTAAACATCATTTGGAGAATAGAAAGAGATAAAAAAACCGTAGAGGAGGCAACTATCAAGGAGAAACATCATAAATCTTCTTTTCTCGCTTTCCATGCTTGTAATGACCAACATGAGTGAGTAATATGTTCAAACTCTTATGCATTGAGGTGATCTTTGTCTATAATATTCAGTTATTGATTGATGATTGATATTATTATTTTATTCTCAAAGCTTGGATTATTCATGATTTTGATTCTTAGAGTTGACTGAAAAGTACTTCTAAGCATCTAACCAAAATGGTAATGCTTAACATAATTGAATGCTAGGAATAAATTTGAAATGTTAATTGCTTTATAACTTCTGTTCGTAATGATAATATGTTTTTATAAATATGCGAGGAATCGATCTTTAGGAGACTCTCTTAATAATATTGTATGCGAGAAATCAATACGAAAGATTTTTATATGTGCACCAATATCAATCTAGATTGAATATTATATGCTTTTAAAAAAATAATAACGAGTGAGATGGATGAACTCCAATCACGGTTTTCCCAATTGCCTCATACAAATCTTTTACTTTGCTTTATTTAATTTCTTGCAAATTCACAATGCAAACAACTTTCAACAAACTTTTACATATTGCCTTATATTTAGTGAATATTATACTTGAGAATTTAACTATTTCTTGTGGGTTCGATATCCGTACTTAGGGATAATTTATTACTTATGACACGATACACTTGTCGTAAAAAAGAGTCATCAACGCCATTCTTTTGTCACATGACAAACATGAGTGAGGTGTGCACCTTGTGATTTAATTAGGTCTAATGATCGGCCTTGAGTTTAATGTGGGCTATAATTAAGCCCAATTATACCCTAGGTAGGTTTTAGAACCCCTAACCCTAATTTACTAAAGGCCAAAATACAAGCCAAAATTATATTCAAGCAAGAAATTTAAATCCTACTCTAGATTGTACCACTAGGTTATGAATCCTTTAAACATGTAAAAAAGAATGCCTCTGCCATCAGTACCAAAGTCTCAATCTTATTGGATTCTTCTAGCCACTGCTCTAGTGGTTGGTCCTAAGCTGAGGCCTTTGCCATGAATGAGAGTCACATTTATTTTTACATACCCGCTTACAACCAAATCTCTTACAACCTTTTGGCAATTCACAACGTTTCTAACATCATTATGTTCCATGAACTTTAACTCTTCTTTCATAGCATTTAACCATTTATCGTAGTTATCACAACTTACAAGTTGTAAAAACAAAATCAGTAGCATTAATGCTTAAGTCATTTTCTGACTCTTGTAGATAAGGTTATCAGACTCAAGAGTCTACTCAGACTCGTGGGAGACCTGTAAACCTGACTCGTAGACTCGTAAGAGTCTACTTCACAAAAAATTTAACAAAAAAAAAATTCATGATACCAATTCCATAATATTGAAATAGACAAGTTCATACACCAACAAAATAACTAAAACAACACAAATGTTATCAAGTTTAAAAGTCTTATTCATCTAATCCTCTAATAAAATCATCCCCAAGAACTTCATGATCATATCCATCATCATCTTCATCACCATCTTCATCATCATCTTCATTACCATAAATATCAAAAACTATATTATCAAAATCAACTGCATCTAGAATTGAATCATTTAAACTTGTTCCTCCAGCTAAGTCAACATTCACACCATCATTTTCCACTTGAGTTTGCTCAACCTCAACAACAATATCTCCTTCTTCAATTATCCATTCATTATTGGACTCAATGTCATCAAATGGGAGAGAAACCAATTTTCTAATTTTTTTGTTTCTTAACTTTGAGTTATACATTACATAAACCAACTCATTCATTTTCTTCTGGTGCAAATGATTTCTTCTTTTTTGTATGAACTTATAATTAAATATGAAATATTTGTCAATATATAAATCAAATCAAGAAAAACCTTAAATAACTTCAAGAACTTGAATGACTATTTCAAGTGAGCTCCAATTATGCTCACATCCTGAAGAACTACAAGTTAAACTCAAAACTCGAACAACAAACCTCTTCAGTTCTGGAGTTCTATCCCCAAACATCTTCCACCATTCTCCAAGGAACATAACTTTCCTACACGCCTTTGCATCTTCCAAATAAAATGTTCCTCTACCATAGTGAAAATCAGTAAGTTGTAAATGGATTTTTGTCCTTTCTGCAACGTCATTAACCAATCTTCTCATGCATATATATAACCCCTCCTTCACCTCAACATCATCATTTCTAAAGTTTGGTTCATAGTGTAATTGGGGGTTTATGTAATAGGCAGTTGCATGCAATATGAAGTTGATTATTCCACCTCTGATCAATGATTTTCCAAACAGGTTCATAATTACATACCAATTATGTTATATTAGAAATAATTACACAAATAAATAAGTAGTTAAATTTAAAATGGAAAAAAATTAGAAATGTTACATTTTCTTGATATTATTAAAGTTGCTTTTAATCATCTCTTTGGCGCAATCCATCTCCTCATATATAAATCCCATTGTGGGTTTTGCATCCGAATCTACCAATCGAAGGACCACCATAAGAGGAGCAACAACTTTTAAGCATATAGTTACATTCTTCCAAAATCGACTATCTAATACCACATTTTGAACTTTTCTCCCTTCCTGGGAAGTTCCAAACTTGCTTGTTTTCCATTCTTCATAGTTAAACATGCTCATCAATGACGTTTTCATTGCATACAAACAAGTTAGAGTCAAGTAAGTTGTGGCAAATCTAGTCATTCCAGGCCTTATCAAGTCCCTTCCTTTTGTAAACTTTTTCAAAATGGTAATTAGCATTGCTCTACCGTAAATGTAGTAATGATCCTTCTTCCCTTCTTGATAGTAGTTTCATGGACCTTTAATTGCTTCTCAAAATCTTCAAAGATTAAATCAATACAATGGGCATCACATGGAGTCCAATATAAATGCTCCCTTTTTTGCATCAACAGTTCTCTAGTTGCCTTGAAATTTGCAGCATTATCAATAACTACCTGCATTACATTTTCCTCACCAACAAATTCTACTACATCATCCAACATTTTAAATACTTTTTTCTGCAGTTTTTGAGATGTCAGAGGTATCTAATGAATAGAGAAACACAGTTTTTTTAGGACTGTTCACTAAAAAATTACAAATTGAACGTCTTTTCTTGTTTGTCCATCCATCAGGCATAATGGTACAACCTGTTCTCTTCCATTGATCCTTATACTCTTAAATTTCTTTATCAGCTTTGTCCATTGATTGTTTAAGAAGCTTCTCTCTAATATCATGATATGATGGAGGTTTATAGCCAACGCCATATCTACTAATCATGTCACACATTTTTACAAAAGCTAGATTTCTAATAACATTAACGGGGTGACACTTGTGTAGAAAAATTCAGCAATTTGAGCATCAACTTTTTCTTTATCACCTCTATTGTATATTTGATTCAGAGTAGCTTGCACACCATCACTAGATGTAGATTTACTTTTAAAGATCTTGCTAGTGCTACTTTCACTCTCTTCCTCACCATCAATTTGTCCAAGACTATTGAATTTTCTTTTCTTCATTGAGGCATCTTTAGCTTCTGAGACAACATTCAACATCAAAACTTTGATTTCTTCTGCTACTGATACTCAAGGTTCAGAGTCATATCTAGTTACTACAAGATGATGTTTGAATCTAAAAATGCCTCCATTAAATGTCTTTGAGCAGTAATTACAGTTCAATTTTTTTTCGTTCCCTCAAACATTAGTTTCATGCTTCCATCCAATATCTGTTCTATTTCTTGCAGAATTCTTACTTCTAGGTGGTAGTGGAAATGTTGAAGTTGAACCACTTCTAGACATCTTACAATCTTCCAAAAAGCTAAAAAAACTAATCAATCAACCAAAAATCTAAAAAAATTCAATTTGCCCAAAAATCCCCAATCTAAAAATAGTCCCAATGTGTAAAAAATATCCACAATCTGCCAAAAATCCTAATCTACCCAAAAATCCCCAATCTGTCAAAAAATCTGCCCAAAATTTCTCAAACTCAACCCTAAAAATAACCTTAAACCCAATTAGCCAAAAGCCCCAACCCAATTTAAAAATCACTAATCCTAAAATATGTCCTAACCTAATTTCCCAACCCTAACTCTAAAGCCCCACCCCACTAAACCCACAACAACTGCATTACTTGCGGTGCGAGGCGGCAAGGTGCAGTGGCGTCGCGAGGCATGACGACGAACAACGTGGTGCGATGATGATGCGCGAGCAGCAAACCCTAAATTCTAACCTAACCTTAATGAAACACACTGTTTTGGGCTTCTTTTTTCACAACTCAGTGACCCGGGCTCGAACTCGCGAGTTCACCAAGTTTGATTGAGTCTGCACTGGGTTTACTCAAAAACGAGTTTACTCCCGAGTCGACTCGTGACCCTTTGACAAACCCTTAAACTCATTAGGATTTACGAGTTAACCCTAGGGTTTGATAACCTTGCTTGTAGATATACCACATAGTCATTTAAAATAGTTGGTCTCTTTACTCTTTGAGACCTCCTTAATGTTAACTCTTCTAATTCTTCTACAATATGTTCTTTTGAATCATGGGTTCATCATTTTCTTGCTCTTCTTCATTGTAATTTTTCACAATAATTATAGGAACACTCACTTTATTGCCCAGAGGCACAAGTTAGATGAACATGTACTCTATCTTTTTTAATTTCAACTTGTCGTGGAATTAAACTCTCACTGATTTCACCCTTTTTCAATGAACCTTGCAATTCCAATTTCAACAATTTTCATACTATGATTAGGACAATAAACATATATCCCTTTGATTTTTCTGGTTAACCAATGAGATATCCATTGATTGTTCTTGCATCTAGTTTCTCTTCTTGTAGATTGTAAACCTTTATTTTTGTCTGACAACTCAAAAAATGCAGGTGCCCTAAATTTGTAACTAAAATCTTGGTAGCTAATTAGATACTAGAAACTATTTATTAATAATAGAAACTACTTTAGATACTAATAATTTTTTTAGTCTCTACGATAATATCTAATTTAGTCAATATAGTGACTAATTATTTTTTGTCTCTAAAATTGGTTTCTAATTAATGATTTTCTTGTAATGTCACTTTCATTTTCTCATTCTAAGTCAAACAATTTATATATTTGTTTCATCTCTCTCTTTGCTAGACCCATCAAATTAAAATTATTATCAAGAAACTACTCATTGGCCTAATAATTATTTTATCTTTCCTTATCTAATTACTTATTACTCCCTTTAAATAACAAGGGATGTGTCCCATAGACGTGCTCAAAATGGTTTTGGATATGGTTAGCTAGATAAGACAACGTTGAATGGATCATAAATTATATATAAGTAGTTTATTTCGAATTATTTAAAAGTGACAAACAACAACAAATGACACTATATAAAATAAAGGAAAAACATATAAAAAAAATAAAGAATTTGATGTTTAATTATTCCACATTGTTCCATAATGTAATTAGTTTGTATTTGGGTTAATTAGAATTTGAGAACATTGTAAAGACAAAGATGGTGGTGCAAATAAATATGGTATGGCAAGAAAGAAAAGTGAGATATTTACACTACAAGAAGACATTAAATAGTAACTAATTTAGAGACAAAAAAATAATTAATCATTATATTGACTAAGTTAGATACTATCTTATAAACTAAAAAATTATTGATATCTAAAGTATTTTTATTATTAATAAAAATTTATAATGTAGTTTCTAAATTAATATCTAATATTAGTTACTAACTACTTTATATTCTAATTAGTATTTAATTAAAGTAGTGACTACTTTATAATCTAAAGTAAGTTAAAAACCTTGATAGCTAATGTTAGATACCAATTTAGAAATTACATTCTAAACTTTTATTACTAATAGAAACTACTTTAAATACCAATAACTTTTTAGTTTATAATATAGTATTTAACTTAGTCAATATAATGACTAATTATTTTTTGTCTCTAAATTAGTTTTTATTTAATGATTTTCTTATAGTGTTGTCAAAATATACATATTGACATACATGAAAACATGTGGCAATACCCCAAGTTAGATTCTCAACATATGTTGGGAAGTTTTCATCTAGAGTGGGACCTTTTGCCATATTTGAGTTTGACCATAACAAAATCAAGATCCTCTCAACTCTATCCAAGTATAGAATTACAATTTCAATTTTGTATTTTTCAAAACAAAAATATACATGTGCCAAAATAATTGATTGGAATTATTTTTTATATATTGGTTAGGGTTGACTTTATCCCTTCTACAATATATTTTGTTGTTTGTATGTTGTTCAAAACATAATTTGACTGACAAAAGTGATGTCTATACTATGGGTGTCAGTGCATGAAAATCATTAAATAAAAACTAATTTTAAAGTTAAAATAATTAGTTACTATATTGACTAAACTAGATATTATTTAGACACTAACAAAATTATTGATTTCTAAAGTAGTTTCTATTATTAATATTTAGTTTCTAAATTTGTATCCAATTAACTACCAAGGTTTTAACAACCAACTTTAGAATCTAAAGTAATTGGTAGCGAAAACCTTGGTACCTAATTAAATATAATTTAGAAACTAGTTTATAAATTTTATTAATAGTAGAAACTACTTTAGATACCAATCATATTTTTTAGTCTTTAAAATAATATGTAATTTAGTCAATATAGTAACTATTTTTTTGTCTCTAAAATTGGTTTTTGTTTAATGATTTTTTTTGTAGTGTATTGTATTTCTGAAACTTTTGATTTGGGGTCACCAATATTTCACGGAGAAAATATTATTAGACAAGTATCTTATGATTTATTTTCTTGACAATTTAATAAAGGTAACTATGCTGTGGTTTCCATCACATGTTCTTCGAGTTACTTCTAACTCCTAGAAGTAAATTTGCATAAAAATCTCATAAAAGTGCTAACAATCAACACACAATGGAAAATGTGGCAAAAAACAATGGCCTTCATAATTCAACTAAGATAATCACTCCAAGAAGATCATTAAATAAAAATAATTTTAGAGACAAAAAATAATTAGTTATTATAATAACTAAATTAGAGATTATTTTAAAGACTAAAAAAAATTTTAGTTTCTAAATTAGTTTCTATTATTGATAAATAGTTTTTAAATTGATATCTAATGAACTATCAATTTTTTTGCTAACAAATTTAGAATCTAAATAATTGGTAATTAAAACCTTGGTAGCTAGTTAGATACCAATTTAGAAACTATTTATCAATAATATAAACTAATTTAGAAATCAAAAACTTTTTTAGTCTTTAAGATGGTCTCTAATTTAGTTATTATAACAACTAATTATTTTTGTTTCTAAAATTAGTTTTTATTTAATGATATTTTTTTATGAATTCCTATATCCTCCACCATTCAAGCCATCAGATGTAACATCTAACAAAACAACAAAATAAAAAAAAATTAATCAAAATAAAAAATGCACCCATGAAATCACCTCAATTTTAGCTCCACCTAAGAATTCTTAGCCAAACAAGATCTGTTCTCTGCCTCCTCACGACAACCACGTATTTGTATGTTCTTCTTCCACTTCAAGATTGGGACTTCAAAATAGGGATCTGATTTCAAATGTGTTCTATGCATATTAAGGTTTGTCAATGTACTACTAAACAACACATAGTAAAGTTTTGTAAGATTGTTTACCAAGTCTGTAATAATCCAACCTTAGAGATAACCAGTGACGTCTAGAATGTGAGATTTAGGAAGGTTGAAACCAAAAACTTCAAAGAAAGGGGGAAAATAGGAAAGCAAGGACACAAATACTTGGAATTGATTTATGTTTCACACATGTGTCAAATCATTTTTTACTTGTTTTTTTCTTACATAAGCTCAATAAGTATAGCCTAAACTGATGTTACCATGTCAATAACTATAATGTCAGTTTCGTCCACACTAACATAATTCAAAATTTATTTTTTCCATTAGTTAAGCTAACACAACACCTTTTTATATTTTATTGAAATTATTATTTTTAAATTAAGTTTTGTGTCGACTAGATTGACATTATTTTAAAATTATTTAATAGAAAATAAAAGCATACTATTCACCTTTACGTCCTGAATTTCGGTTTTTTTACCACAATCAGACTTTTTTTTTTTACCAAAATGGGATCCGTTTTAAAAAAATTACAAAAATGGGACAAGTCGTGCCAACTTGACACAACTTCATATGTAGAAGTCGTGCCAAATTGACACGACTTTGACACATCAACCCGAATCTGCCACGTTAACCTGAAGTCGTGCTAATTTGGTACGACTTTGTCCACGTCATTTTTTTTATATCGAGTAGTGAGTTATGTAATATTTAAAATTAATTTGATACATAATTTTTTAAGGGGGTTAGTTTTAAGTAATCAAAATATTAGATAATCGTGTATGGATCATAATTGACGGTAATGTAATATATTTATTTGAGAAGTGTTATTGTATTTGGAAAATAAATAGAGAATTATTTCTGTGGATGATTCAATTCCAAATAAGCTAAAAAGATGTTCACATTATAGAACTGAATGTCACAATAGAAGCAATTGTCGGCACAGACAGGTTTAATAAGAAAATTCAATTCCAAGTTTGATTATTAATTTTCTAATTTTCTTTACCTATGTACTTATTCCTTCAGAAAAAATTTATTTATCAATTTAATTTCAAATATTACATAACTTATAATTCTAATTCTAATTAAATAATTATAATATATATTTATTTTTAAAAAATTAAAAAAAAAATATGACGTGGACAAAATCGTACAAATTGGCACGACTTTAGATTGACATATCAAAGTCGTGTCAATTTGACATGACTTCTGCATATGAAGTCGTGCCAAACTAGCACGACTTGCTCCATTTTTGTAATTTTTTTAAATGGATCTTATTTTGTGGTAAAAACATAACCCATAATGGTAAAAGAACCCCTGAAGTTAGTATTATTAATTTTTTTTTATTTTAATCATAATTAGTGTCGGTTTAGAATATGGACTCAACGTTAGAATGTCTTCTTTATTACTCACAGTATGTTGTTATTAATCTATAACATAGTATATATAAAATATAATATAGTAAGGAGTAATTTGAAGAGGTGAAAAGTGTTGTATTTATGTGTGGTTGAGTTTTGTTGATCCTTTCCTTTACGGCATGGATTCTCCTTTTTCCCCTTTACAGAGAAAATTAGCGGTGAAAGAGAAATGTCAAGAATAAATGTACCACGAAAAACTGGAGAAGCTCTTTAATTCTTTATCTTTCTGGGCGAATAATCACAGTTGGAGCGTTTGTCTTTATGCATGGTACCACTCTGTTTGTTTGCGGTTAGGACAGATTCCTAAGATATTGCATGGTCTTGGCGTTGACGTACTTTGTAAGAGATTTCCAAATGTTCTGTTCCATTGGTTTCAACATACGAAGAAAACGCAGACATGAATTTGATGCTTCTGCTGCATAGCACGCATCGGTGGAATTGGAAAAACATCAACTTGAAGCACCCAAGGAAGTGGAAATATAATTAGTAAACACATTCATGGACCTGTCATTGTTGAATGAACAGACAAGACACATGAATGCAAGGATCATTTCAAGTATATATTGTTCTCTTGGTTCTGTCTCCTAGTTTTTGTTTAGAGCAGAATAAAGTATACCTCACATGCATCAACAAACCAAAACCATTTATCAATCTGTGGATTTCAGGACTGGTAAGTTCTTGCTGATTTTAAGACTTTCGTACTTTTTCTACAAAAATGATAACCAGACCTGTTAAATTCAACTCTCTTATCATTCTTCCAGAGTTGAATATAATTCAGAAACATAAAAATCTACACCTTCATGGTAACTTTTTTTTATCTTTAATACCATAGTTATTTATTTTGGACAACTTTTCTTGAGTTATGGATAATAAATTTTTCTCTCTAAATATTTATGTAGTTGCAACTTCAACTCTCAACACTACTTGTTAACTTCAAAGGACCTCTCTGAACATGTGTTCATTAGTTTATTTTAATGAATATTAGGTCATAGTTGTAACCTTCGTCTGGTCATTATAAGTAACCAAAACAAAAGTAAAAACTGTTTGTGCTTAAGCTAATTATTGATTACAATCTAACCCAGTTTATAAAGCTGAATTGATAACAGGGGCGAAGGGAGGGGTACTGGTGATATCATTATCAACCCAAAATATGTATTTTCCTTTAAATTTTATATGTATAAATATATTAAAAAAAAATCATTCAACAGATTATATATTATTTTAGAGACTAAAAAAATTATTATTTTCTAAATTAGTTTTTATTATTGATAAATAGTTTTTAAATTGGTATCTAATTAGCTATTAGCTATCAAGGTTTTTGCTACCAAATTTAGAATCTAAATAATTGGTAGTTAAAACATTGGTAGCTAATTAGACACCAAATTAGAAACTATTTAACAATAATATAAACTAATTTAGAAACAAAAAATTATTTTAGTCTCTAAAATGATATCTAATTTAGTCATTATAACCACTAATTATTTTTATATCTAAAATTAGTTTTTATTTAATAATTTTTTTTAGTAATACATTATAACACCCTAAATATGAAAATTAAGAATCATTTTATCTTTGACCACCTCCGCCACTGATTGATACCTATGGGTGGGCAAAAAATCCAAATTACAAAATCCAATCCATAATTATCCAAATCCATATTAGTTTTGATCCATTTAAATGGATTTATCTCAAATCCAAATCCATATTTTTGGATTTTAAATTCAATCCATTTAATTGGATATGGATTAGATATGGATTGGATACATATTTGGATTATCCAAATTGTATTTTGGGTTGGATTTTGACTTGGCCCGATCCAGGTTGAGCCAAGACAATTCAGGCCCAAGCGAGCGGGCCCAGACCGATGTCGAGTCAAGCGGGCCCGGACCAATGTCGAGCCGAGCGGGCCAGGACCGATGTCGAGCCGAGCGAGCCCGGACTGATGTCAAGTCGAGCGGGCCTGGGCCAATGTCAAGCCGAGCGGGCCCGGGCTGATGTTGAGTCGAGCGGGCTCGGGTTGATGTCGAGCCGAGCGGGCTCAGACCGATGTTGAGTCGAGCGGACCCGGGTCGATGTTGAGTTGTTCGGGCCCGGACCGATGTCGAGTCGTTCGGGCCCAGGCTGATGTCGAGTCGTTCGGGCCCAGGTCAATGTCGAATTGTTCGGGCTCGGACTGATGTCCTGGCGAGCGGGCCCGGGCTGATGTCCTGGCGAGCGGGCCCGGGCTGATGTCGAGCCGAGCAGGCCCGGGCTGATGTCGAGCCGAGCGGGCCTGGGCTGATGTCGAGCCGAGCAGGCCCGGGCTGATGTCGAGTCGAGCGGGCCTGGGCTGATGTCAAGCCGAACGGGTCCGGGCCGATGTCGAGTCGTTCGGGCCCAGGCAGATGTTGAGTCGTTCAGGCCCGGGTCAATGTCAAGGTGAGCGGGCCCGGGTCGATGTCGAGGCGAGCGGACCCGAGTCGATGTCGAGCAGAGCGGGCCCGGATCGATGTCGTGCCGAGCGGGCTCGGGTTGATGTCGAGCCGAGCGGGCCTGGGCTGATGTCGAGCCGAGCGGGCCCGGACTGATGTCGAGCAGAGCTGGCCTGGGCCGATGTCGAGTCGTTCGGACCCAGACCGATGTCGAGTTGTTTGGGCCCAGGCTGGTGTCTAATCGTTCGAGCCCGAGCCGATGTATAGTCATTCGGGCCCAGGCCGATGTCGAGTCGTCCGGGCCCGGACCGATGTCGAGTCGTCCGGGCCCAGGCCGATGTTGAGTCGTCTGGATCGGGATCGATGTAGAGTTGAGTTGGTCTACGTCCAGGTTGAGTCGGCTTAGGTCCAATTCGAACCAAGTTAGTCTCTGTCCATATGAAAATGAATTTAATATAATTAACAAAGTGAATTTAATATAGATTGAATCCACTTTAAAAAGATTTAAAAAAAAATTCAAATATATTTCATTTAGTTAAAGGTGAATATGGATTTTAAATCCAATCTATTTATTTGGATTTAGATTTATTCATGCCGAACCCTATTGATACCAAATATAGATATGCATAGAAGGTTCCTATTACCATCAAATATATGCCTATGGTGGTGGATTGGAAAGTGGAACTTATTATATATATAATGTGTATTGACTATTGTACATATTTTATTTATTATCTGTACGAATGGGACATGGTACGTAATTACCAAAAACAAACCTAGATATTTCAAATTTTCTGAAACCATGAGGTATGTTTTTGGCTTGCCTGGCACGTGATCAGTTGCTCTTTCAAGTCTTAACCACCTTCGCAATGCTATTTTATTGGCATTGAGGAGCATTTTCCATTGTTCACGTTTTGGGACTTCAAGTAAGAGCCCTATGTCCACATCAATTAGGGTATCCCGGTGCATCTCACTGTCTCATGCACATGAATGATCCCAGGCTAAACAATTGGCCCTCAACTCAGATAGGCCGTTCCTCTATAGTAGGTTTTAAAAAAGGTGAGTGCGGATCCTAAAAGTTGTTACAGTCATATTTCAAGATTTAACAAATATTTAAGGAACAATAATGTACGGTGAATGACAAGTGTGAAATATTCTTAATTTTTATATCAAATTGGGCATAAAAATTAATGATATGTATGGAAAAAATTTATGAAAAGAGTGTTTTCCACCAAAAATCATACTTGATCTAATAAGAGATAAGGGTATGCGAATTTTGATAGAAACTTGTAGGAAATTAAAGAAAATAATAAAAAAACAAAGGAGTTGCAAAATGACCAATTTGTTCATTGTATTCACATAAGGCCAAGTGAATTGTTGATAGAGATCAATGAATCAAAGAAAATTCGCTTGGACTTGGCTTGGAGCAGATCTAGAACCAAAAAAATTCTTCATACTTAAGAAAGCTAAATTTGTTAGGCCAGGCTTGGAGTTAAGCCAAAAAGAATCATTCAAGGTTAAAACACCTATGATTTTGTTGAGCTAAGATTAGGCTCTGAGCCAAAATGTTTCCTCAAGATGAAGAAAGTCAATCCGCTAAGCGGATGGACTAGGGGTTGAGCGAATGGAAAATATGAGGCAACTCATCACTAAAATTTATAAGTAGAGAGGTCTTAGTTCATAAATGAGAGGTTGAAACGTAGGTGTATTCAAGGAAGAAGAGAACAACCTTAGCTGGCAAGCAACATTCAATGTATTGCAAGTTGCTCATGCATGAATTTTTGTGTAAACTTTATCATGACTAGCTAATTTATCTTGTTGAGATTAGAGAACAATGTAATATTTCTAAAGTTGTTATTTATGAATGCTTGTTTAAATTCAGTTCATATGATTTGATTGAATGCTTAATGCTTGATATGTAAGGAATCAACATTTATGCCTTTAGAACTTGAATGATGTTGGGAAATACGTTCAATTTCTTAACTCTTTCAAATCAACCAAGTATGTCAATATCTAGGAACGAATTGACTATTTGACTTGAATTGTTCCATCTCAATGCAAAAATAGACCAATTATAAGTCAAGGAATTGATTATGATAGTTTGTTATTTTAGATAACCATAATTAAGGGATTAACTTGGTTTGGCCATACAAAACAGTAAACTTGAAGAACAAAGCATTTATAACAAAAGAGATCTACAAAGTGATTGAATCCCAACATTTGTTTTCAATATCTAAACTTCTCTTTTTACATCTAGTTTCAACCTCACCATTTATCTTACATATTATCTATTATATCTCTTAAATATTATCTATGAACGATATTACTATCTTGGTTATCTTTAGTCTATGTGGATACAAAACCCCCTCCTACCAACTATGTTATAGTTGACTTGGTCCACTTGCTAAGAATATTAATAAAATTTATCAGTTAGTCAATTTGATCTACGCATGGAAAAGTAAATTTAAACTCATTTATTTACTACATGATTGTGTATTGAGTTTGATATTTATAAAAGTTGGACACTTTTAAGAGATGATTTGAAGAACTATGTCGGTGGCGATTGTGTGGAGTATATGGAATCAAAGAAATAAAATCACTTTAGAAATGTGATTGGGAATGTTAAAAAGGTCTTTACATTGGCTCAGTTGAATGCATGAGTCTATTTAACTAAAAACCTTCCAAAAGTTAAGTTGTCATTTTCAAATTGGCGTATTTGTCCAATCATATGCATAAGAATTTTGAGGTAACACTGTAAGAAGCAAGAGCATAATTACTTCAGTTTGTTATAAAATATTTTCCTCTAGTTGTAACTAGGTATTATTTAGGCAACAAGGTTGATGAGCATATATTTATTTACACTCACTAGCCTTAATCATAAATTATTGGACTATAATAATAAATAAATCCATTATTTTAATTAATATTCTTATAATTGGGTTTATTTGGGCCTTAACTATTATTTTTGTTAATTTTGTGTTTTTAAGGTAAATGATATGAAGTTGTCTACCTTTGTGAATGGGCCAAATATGCAAAAGTCTAAGTTGCTTCTTTGAATCAAAATAGAAAACAAATTCTAAGAAGAAGAAAGAGAAAATAAAAGCTACAAGATCCCAAAAACAGAATTGGAAGCAAATCTTCTGCAAAATAAAAAGAATTATGGAAAGTGGAAACTGTTTACAAAATCTAAACTGCAATATTTTCCCAAGATCCTTGGAGCAGAAAAGTCTATAAAAGGAC
>Ga0123342_1001498_pt1 | contig 39281 bp, 10 predicted proteins | sample Turbeawhitnodule_FD_89960 | JGI IMG/M metagenome (GOLD analysis project Ga0123342, IMG submission 89960) | Root nodule microbial communities of legume samples collected from Mexico - Turtle bean Mexico white nodule | ecosystem: Host-associated > Plants > Roots > Nodule | place: Mexico: Nepantla...
TCGCACAAATTATTTAATGTACCATTGAAGAAAATATTAAATGAATGATCATCTTTCATTTATTTTTCTTTTTATGATCAACATCTACTTATTTAGTATCGTCTTATATCTCTTATCTTTATCTTGTTTGGATTTTTATATTTTTTATATCTTGTATATTTATCTTCTTTTGTTTTGCCTTTATTTTATATCTTATATGTTTTTAATTATTATTTTTTTCTGCCATTGTTTATTTATTTTTATTTTTATTTTCTATACTTATTTATTTTTGCATTTTTTTCTTCTCATTTTTAAACATTAAGTGTAGCATTTGCATTAGTTTTTTTTTTAGGATTTTGCATTTAGGGTAGACACTTCAATATTATTTATGTGTTCACTATTAATTAATACTAATTGACTTTGGGTTTTTTATAATTATGTCCTGTATTTTTTACTTGAAATTAACATGATTACATCATCAATAATAATAAAAATAAATACTAATTTATGTTTATAGATTCAACTTTTATATTGTTATAGGGTTTAATTTCTTATTTTCTTCATTCTTAAAAAAATAATTTAAACTAAACATTTTTAATTTATTACTTTTTTATTTTTATTTTGTAAAAACTCATTTTTTAATGCATTCAAAATTAAAATTATAAAAAAATTATTATTTATTTATTTTTGAAATGGTGCTAGATAGGGAAATAAAAAATAAAAGGGTGCTAGATAGGGAAATAAAAACAAAAGGGTGCTAGATAGGGAAATAAAAACAAAAGGGTGCTAGTTAGAGAAATAAAAGTGTAAATGGTGCTAGATAGGGAATTTACCCCAATATATGTATAATTTCTATATAATTTTTTTTTTATATTTATAATTTATATATATATATATATATATGATAATGATAGAAAATTATTTAATAATTACAATCTCTTTTAACTTGACGGTAAAAACATGATGTTTAGTTGTTCATGAATTTAAATAATTTTTAAACTCCTGCACCATACTTTTTAAATTTTTAAAAGAATATTTTATAAGAATTTTAATTTTAAATGAAGCAGGAAACGTTTTTAGTTAGACTCAATATATAATCTTACACATAAATTAGAAAAAATAAAAAAAATATGTTAAAAATCTCTCATATTAAGATAAAAAATCTTATAATATATTATAGTCTATCTATAAGTGGGTATACTATAACTTATAAATGATAATGTAACTTGTATTACAAATAATTAAGACTATGTTACTGATGCTAATACAGTAAACAATTTTCTTTTCCTTCGCATAAGAGACACGAGACACATAGTAAGCTCTTGATGACAATAAAATAAGATACTCTACTCTATGTATAATATTGTTGTATGAGTCAAGATTTGATTTAAAACTCAAATTTCTTCTGGTTTCTCGTGTCTATCGTGATAAGGGGTAGGAATCTTCCGTAAGGGGATTGTGACTTGTGAGGTGATGCCAATAAATTTATTTTATGACAAACCGCAGAATCCAAAAACAAAACAATTGCTTCAAATTGTAAATTTATAAATACTGCTGTGCAAAAACCAAATCTAATTTCTATTAGTCCACAGAAAACAGGGTCTTCATTTGGACACGTGTTAACAAATAAAGAAGTTAGATTTAAGAAAGATAAATGATGATTGTATTTTTTAATCTAGTAACTCTGTCAACAAACTTAATATATTGGATGTTTTTTTATAATTTATTTTTCTTGAAATTAATGTGACGGTCTTTTAAAAAATCCATTTTATTTATATTATTTAAATTTTATATAAATAATAAAACTGTTCAATAACGGCATCTTGGTGGAGCCTTTAAAGGAATCTATTTCAAAAGTTGCGTGCTGTCATTGACCACAAAATAGTTATCCCCAATTCATTTCTCATGTCTCGTAATATTAGCTTCACATTTTCTTATCAAGTGAAAACGCCACCTTACGTATGAATCTCTCTGGTGTGACACATTATTATGCCCTTTTCTTTAGAACAATTAATATTATGCCATTTTCAATTTGTCCGCTTCATATTGAATTTCCTGCTGCGTATTCTCTAAGGAGACTTCAAAAAACAAAAGATGACATAAAATCATAACCATTGAATTTGTATCCCTGGCCTACATATATTCACCATTTAGTCAGTACAGTTTTTGTGATATCATTGATTATTAATTGCCCATAACTTATATTATCTCTTTTTCTTAGGCTAGTTCCCATACGTTTTTACTTGTCATTAGTAAGTTATCGCTTGTGTGGGGAAAACTGCTTTCTTAGGCATGTGCATCATCATCTATTAAATTGACTATAATGTGTTTGTTTTAATGTTCGGGGTAGAAATGGTTGATTTTTCATCTGCTATTTCATGTACACTGTTGTTATATTGGGACGGGGAGTGTAATTGTTATTAAAATCCTAAACAAAATAAATTGGGCAAGTGGCAAACTGTTACTTAAACTGGGGGTAAGTATATAGAATTCAGTCATCTTTTTCTGTACCACACATATAAAGAACAAAACAAATAAGGTTTGTATTGGGGGCAGCTGCATGAGTCAACTTGGTATTTAGTTGGGTGTTCAACGCGGTTTAAGGCGGCGAGACAAGTGTTGTGGTTGTGTTGTTGTTGACATGGAGAGAATGAACAGTGGGGGTTCTTCAATCAGAAGACGTTCATTGAGCATATCAAGTCACGTAAGCCATCATACAGACAATGATGGTGAGAATGAGAGTGTTTCAGAGGCTGGAGACATTGGAGATCGAGCTCTTCAAAGCAAGAGGTTCAGTGAGAGTAACAGTTTCCGCTTGTCCTTTGACAACAGGTCAGAAAAAGACACTGTTGTTTCCATTCCAGAGGAACACAGATTGCATCCCAATTCTTCTGTTAGGCCTTTGCCTCCTCCTGCCTTCACATCCCTTTCCCCTCTTTCCACTGATGGAATAGTAGGTTCTGAAGACACAGAGCATGTGAGCTTCAACACTTGATTTTCATGTAGTCCAAGATTTTTGGTTTCTGTGATTTGGTTATTAATTAACCTTATGATCTATTTTCAGGATCCTCCTAAAGGTTTGCCAGAGTTGCTTGACTATACTTCATGTATGGTTCAGTTAGCGGTTTTTGGAATTCTTGGGGTAACTTCTGCTAAACTTTTGCTTGACTTGTTAGACAGGGCTAACTTGTTGGTACAGAATGGATTACTGGTATTTGCCATTGTTTCAATTTAGAATTCTTTTGCTGATTGAGAGGCTATGGCCAATTTTAGCTGTGACAATGATACCCATTTTATGGTCAAATTTATATTATGATATGCAGTTATCCACAAAACTCTAATACACAAACTGTAAAAACACTGTGCAGGTCTTAACGAGATATTTACTGCAGAAGTTATTTGGCCCTGAGGTTGCCCATGTGACAAGCGACCAAACCATTCTTTATGTTGATCTTCCTTCTAATATGGTGTGTTCCCTTTTCCATCTTCAATATTTTTGTGTCTTGGTTATCTACAAATTTTGATGGGTTCACAAAGGCCAACACTCCAGAGTTGTTTAGACAGGAACATAACTACATTATGGTAGTGACTTGCTTAGTGTGGAGTGACACTAGAGTCATTTATGTATAGAACACATTAGCAAATTACATTTTAATTTTTTTATGTATAGGCATCTTGTAGAAGCTTCAAAGTTCAAACTTGAAACTTAAAAGTACTGTTAGAAGAAATTTTGGAATTCACTCGTGAGGAAGCTGATTCAGATAATCTAATTCAAGTTTTTACATTCCTTTTCAGATTGGTTCGTTTCTTATGGGTTGGTTTGGTGTGGTATTCAAAGGAGACATATCTCAAGTGTCAGAGCATCTAGCTATAGCAATAACAACTGGTTACTTAGGAAGCCTTACAACCTTCAGTGGTTGGAATCAAAAAATGCTTGAACTCAGTGTTTCCGGGCATTGGCTCTTCGCTTCACTTGGCTTTCTATTAGGTAAATGAGAAGATTTATTGTGTGTTTTATAGTTCTAAGTTTGTTGTTTCAAGCAAAGATTTTTTGTTTTGTTTAAAATCAAATCACCCCTATTAGATGAGGTGATGATTTTAATTCCTCATGATGGCTCAATTGATAAGATGAATTTGTTTTACAATTACAATTTTTCAGGTTTATTTCTCGTTGCCTATTCCATCCAGTTTGGAATCGAAACTGCCAAGGGTTTCAGGTGGCTCCTCCACCGGTTGAGTATTAGTTCGGGAAAAGATGGTAATAAGATCAACTACAAAGTAGACAGCTACCGTCGTCAGTTGATAGTTATGGTGATCTTCTTGGTTATACTAGGCATATTATGGGGTATAAGTGGTGCATTAGTAAAGGCTGAGTTCAAGCACGGTGGTAATGCTGCACAGTTATGGTTTGCTTGCATGGTTGGACCCATGGGTGTGTGGATTAGATGGTTCTTAGCAAGGTTAAATGGGCGTGGACTGGGAAAGGAAGGGTTGTTTAAATGGATTCCATTTGGGACTTTAATTGCCAATGTATCAGCAGCTTGTATTATGGCTGCACTTGCCTGTGTGAAGAATGCAGTAAGTTTCATTGTCATCATTCATGTTCAAGTCCCCCCCTAACTACATTGTCCAATCTCTAAGCTAGAAGCCATAGACTCATAGGTTCCGAATTAGATATGACAGTAAGATTTACATGTGTTGGGAAATTGGATTGCTTGTTGAACTTCTTTTTTGATTACCATGATTAATTCTTGCCCTCATGTCTGTTATATATATGACATAAACCATAACCATTATTTACTTGCCTGATGCAGGTGAACACCAGAGATTGTGATACTGTTGTAGCAGGAATACAGTTTGGTCTAATGGGGTGCTTGAGCACTGTCTCTACTTTTGCTGCTGAGTTCAATGCAATGAGAGAAAGCAGTCATCCTTGGAGAGCCTATGTCTATGCCATTATGACAGTTTGTGTTTCATTCTCTCTGGGAATACTAATATACTGCATCCCTGTTTGGACGAAGGGGTTTGACATTGACGCGTAGCAATTGAATAAGGCAATCCTGTTTAGGCAACAGATTGTTTTTGCTGAGAATGGGTCGGCAGTTCAGAGAAGCAGAGTAACGTGTCTATACTATTCTTCCTAGTGAGATCTGTCAACAATATTATGATTGACTGTAAAACCGGAATTTGAGCTGATAGATCTTACTAATGTAGATGTCATTTTTTGATGTAAAAAAGCGAACAGATGAAGTGTGAAAACCTTTCAACCCTGTAAGAAAGTCATCATTAACTTAATTTTTCACAAAATTGTGGTATTGTAGGAGTGAACAGTGGATGACTTGATGAAGTCAATAAATTCAGTAAGTATAGATTTTAAAAGATTTAGAGAAGAAAATTTTAAACTTAATTTAACTTTTATAAGTGAGTTTGTAACTACTTATATTTATGAAATGTAAGATCTAGTTGACTTAGGATTTCCGACCAATAGAATTAGTCTATGTAAAATATTCAACAAATAGAACTGAATGGAAAGTGTTCATGGACTCCTTATTGTTGTCTATTCATTCAACTTTGCTGCATAATTAGCAAAGATGCGGCAAGTGCCAATCACTGTGTTGGATTGTTACAATAATATCACAGGCCGATTAATGCCCAAGAAATGTAAAGGTATTGGACCTATTCAATAGCTACGTAATAAAGGTTAGGTGAGCATTGTTGTATTGTTTTCTACATGCATGGATTTTTGCGTGTCTATAAAGATGAAACAAATATAGAAATTTAATTGGTGTTATGCAACTTAAATATAATGTAGCGGATTTGTTCAATTTGACTAATTTCTTTTGTTTGTGGTTGAGATATCGCTTGATGCATGATAGCAAAGCTAATCTATATTAGAGTAGCTTTGTGTCATTAGTTATTCTGAGAGTTCAATCAGCTAAGGTTTGAAATTAAAAAATAAATAAAAATATAACGTTTTTTAGGATAAATAATTACGTTGAGAAAGTTACAATTTGACAAAAAAATTGTAGTAGCAAAAACTTGAAAGTTAACAAAAATTTTAATTTTTCTTTAAAATTAATAAGAAATGTTAAACTAATAATAAAAGTGTGTCAAAAAAAAATACTTAATTAAGTTTCAAGTCATAAATTTTGGTATTTTCAATTGAGTTTCTATTAAATATTTTGAATCTATTGAGTACTAAAAACTTCTATATTTTTCAATTGAATATCTATTGTTTAATGTTCCTAATAATTGAGTAACATAATTGTTATGTCGTCATGTCATCTTGTTGATTTATCTCTTGATATTATTTTGTGTTTAGTATTAAACGATGTAGTTATGTCGTTAATAAAACATGTGGACTTTCATTGTTGAACTAGGATAAACAAAAATAAAAAGAAAATAAAATCAAAATCTAAATACAATTTTGGAAGAGTAAGGAACAAATTACACTATGCATCAAGCCAAACGAATACACGCTATATTACATCTCAAAATAACATAATATGCATTCCCTTATATGACTCGGATTATAAGTTGAATTATTTATTTTTAAAGTTTTACAATATCAAACTTAATCATTTTTATAATACTCAAACTTTGTTTTTCTACTAACTAGTTCTCAAAGTTTGTGATAAACAAACAAACAAAAAAAGTTCTCAATAATAAGAAAACAAATGAGCATTATGATATTTAGTTTGAGAAAGAATATTAATATCACATCAGAATTTAAGTGATAAGTTATGAGATTGATAAAACTAAAACTTGAGTTCTTATAACCTAGAACACTCGTAAGGTTCTCAGAAGTAGAAAACTTAATTTTCTTTATAATTAACATATCTTTGTATTGTATTACAAGTACATATTTAGTAGGCTAAGTTATGAGTCACTGTAAACATGTTAGAAAATAGTTTTTAATATCCACTATCAATTAACTCCAGTTGTATTTAATTCGCATTATTATTTTTCATCATCATGAGAACATTAATAATTCGTTGTTTTTTATATTTTTTGTGACAAGTCAACCACATAATTGACAAAAAATATAATAAAAGTAAAAAAAAATTGTATGTGTGTGAAGTGTTGCTTCATTTACTAAGAGAACTTATGGAGCTTACACAAGCATAATCCTTGTAGTTTTTTGGTCTTATATTTTGGTGGTGGGTTGTCTTGGCTAGCAAGAATAATTGTTTCGTCTTTGCTTACTTTCGTCCAGTGAAACATGACCTTGCATTTTCCATTGCTCGTTAGCTGTCAAGTAGTATTTATTTGCGAGACAAAACTCTCGTACTACATACTCTTCAGAACATGTACAACCATGTATATCTTCTTTTGGCATAAATTAATGAGTTCTACACAAATAACATTACTGCCCCCATAACCTTGCACCTTTCGGTTTCCTCTTTCCATCTTGGTCTAGGCTTGCGTGAACTTTCACCACCTTGGCAACCAAGAACCACCACCTAAAAACCTCTCGGTCACATTGTTCAAACACCTCCAAACCTTCATCAAACACCAAGAATACCACCCGTATGTCTCGGCCTTCTTGAACAGAACCAATCCAAGAAGCCATCGTTGCTCCTTCTTCTCCTATTTGCTTCCGCAACACTACTGCTTGTTCTTGACTTCAAGAACCATCATCAACCTTTCCTAGTCGTGCCTCATTCATGTGCAAGCTTATCAACCAAGGAACCTATTCAAAGAGTAGACCCACCCTCATTCCGTGAGTCCAAGAAGGTCTCCATTACTTAACCCGCAAAACTTCGGTGTGTCCAAGAAACCTATTCCAAGCCTAAGGAAAGAACTTGCTTAAAAAACAAGTACAATAGATGAGTTCCTCTATAAACTCAACAGCTCAGGAATGACCACTGAACCAGAGATGATGGTGATCGAATTTTTCTTTTTGGATTTTTGCAAACTTTCCCAAGATGAGAAGCCAACCCCTGAATGCAAACTCAATTAACATCGGCAGAAGTATCATTTCTCTTCAGAATCTTGGATCTTCAAGGCTCAGAAAGTTGGAATGATATTATCCTGGAGTATAAGGTACCCTACCTGTCCTTCTTTGCCAACAAGATCACAAGAATGACCAAAAATTTTATTCCATAGCAAGGCAAACAAAATCTGGAAAATCATAAATTCCACATGCTTTGATATTTGAGTCAACAATGAAAAAATTGAGTGCACGTTCCTTACACGTAAATTACTCATTCACTTTAATAGCCAGTACGGTTTTGTTACCAAAAATCCATGCAGGAACAAGCTCCATTCCTAAAGTGGTGAAAGCGATGACGATCCCTTACAATAATCTCGCGATCAAATGCTTTGGAGATTAACTTCACAACAGTGTGGCAATCATTACATATGCGCAAGTTCTTCATAACTCTGATTGGAGTTGGTGGAGCAATAATGATAAGTCCAAAGGCGACTGCAAGTTTCTCACTGTGCCTGAAAAGTGCAGTTTCCTTCTCTTCATCGTCTATGTCTAGTGAAACCTCACTTGTGGTTGGTACATAGCCCTCAATCTTTAATTTTGCGGCCACTACATCTAACATGTGCTCAATATCACTTATTTGTGGGTGTGTCTTATCTCCAGCCAAAAATTCATGAACTATCCCATTTGCTTCAATCATGCTACAACCAGGTGTCTTTACCACCCCATGTTGTGCCATAATTCCCCTAATTTCGAGAACATTGCCCCAATTTCCTTTTGAAGCATATATATTTGACAATAGTACATGGAAACCATCATGGTCAGGCTGAAGCTGAATAAGTTTTTTGCCCACTCTCTCCCCTATTTCATTGTCATGGTGTTTTCTACAAGCCCCAAGCAAAGCACCCCAAGTGGCAACATCAGGTGCCATAGGCATACTCTCAATCAGTTCCTCCGCTTCTTTAAGCAAACCTGCACGTCCAAAAAGATCAACCATGCATCCGTAGTGCTTAATATTAGGCTCTATTTTGTGTTCGTGGATCATGGAACTAAAGTAGTGACGCCCCTCATCGACTAGGCCCATGTGCCGACAGGCCCCAAGAACTCCCATAAATGTTATCTCATTAGGAAGTGTCCTAGTTTTTTTCATATCTGCAAACATGCTGAGTGACTGCTCTACTAAACCATTCATTGCCAACCCAAGAATAATAGCATTCCAGGTAGAAACCCCCTTTTTCTCCATCGCATAGAAAACCTCCAATGCATTTTCCACACACCCGCATTTCACATACATGTCTATAAGCGTCGTGCTCAGAATAATGTTAACCTGTAATTTATTTTTACTTATATACGCATGAATCCATTTTCCTAAGTCCAAAGCAGCCAGATGGGTGCAAGCCGAGATGGCACTGACTAGAGCAGTTTCGTCTGGCCTAACTCCATGAAGCTGCATTTCTTGGAACAATGCCAACGCTTCCGAGAAGCATTCCTGTTGAGCATAACCAGATATCATGGCACTCCAAGACACAACATCCTTCTCCGGCATGGAATAAAACAACTGCTCAGCATCTTCAATTGAACCACACCTCAAGTACCCAGAAATCATCGAGTTCCAAGATATTAGATCCAAGAGAACACCACCATCATCAAAAATTCTTTGCGCATCCACTATCTCCCCACAACTAGAATACAAATGTATCAATGCATTCTTAAGACTAACATAATCGTCAACTCCAACTTTCGCCGCCAAACCATGCACCAACCTTCCCATCTCAGCATTCAAAATTCGAGAACACGCAGAAACAACAGTAACCACAACCACCTCATCCACTGCCACCCCATTTGCCTTCATCTCCACAAACAAAACCAACGCCTCCTCACACATCTCATTCTGCTCATAACAAGAAACCATCGCACTCCACGACACCATGTCCATATCCCTCACTCGAACCTCATCAAAAATCCGCCGCGCCTTCTCCACACACCCCTTCCTTCCAAAGAGCACAATCATGGAATTCGAAGCAATGGTGTTCTTCTCCGGCATTCCCTTATACAGACGTTCCGCCTCCTCCACATTTCCCGCCTGAACATACCCGGCCAAAACAGTATTCCAAGAGACCAAATCCAGCACAGGACTTTCCTCAAACACCTGGCGCGCAGCGGACATGGTCCCACATACAGCATACAAGTTGATCAGCGTGTTCCGGACGTACGCATCTTGATGGAAACCAAACCTCACGACATGTGCGTGCAGCTCCCTTCCCTCGAACTCGGACACCCGGGCTACGCAGCATTGAAGGAGAGTTGGGTAAGTGTAGTTATCGGGTTTTGCGTGTTTCGCAAGGAAGAGCTTGTAGAGTGTGAGGGCTTGGTGGGGGTTGTTTTGGAGTTCGAAGTGGGCGCGCATGATGGTGTTCCATGTGAAGGCGTTGGGGTTGTGAAGATGGTGGAAGATTCGGAGGGAATAGTGGAAGGGAACGAGAGCGGAGCGAGAGGAGAAGTTTATGAGTCTGCTTGCGGCGTAGGGGTCTGAGATGAGGCCGGTGAGGATCGTTTGTGAGAGAATCTGTTTGAAGTGCCTCGCCCATTGGCACCGCTGCAACGCTGCGTCTAACGTGCTCACCTTCATGCTTCGTCTTCATACTTCAATTCACACACACATCTTCATTTGCTGCATAACTTTTATCAACATTAATTATTTTTAATGGCAATTCAAGTTGATTGTTATTATTATACACTTTCATGTTTTATACAACCACTTTATAATTATATAGAGAGAGTAATTATACATTCATACTCTTATTTTTCATTTACATTCAACTTACAGTTTTATAAATTATTATTTTATAATAATTTTATTTTATTTTATTTTTTTATTATAATATAACATTTTATTATTAAAAGTTTCCCATATATATTATTTTATATTTATTATTATAATCTAAATATAATATTTATTATTATTAAAAGTTTCCCATAATATTTTATAATATTTTGGATGTGAAAGTATCCTTTTTCTTCTTATTATAAAAAAAAATCTATATATGCGGCAATCCACAAATAAATAAATAAATCTATTGTTAAAAAGAGATTATTGACAGTAAGCACTTTGATATCCTTATGAATTTAGTTTCTCATCCTTTACACAACAGGTATTATAATAAGGAAAGGAAATTACAAATGAGAGAATTAAATAAGACCCTAATGAGATATTATGGTACAGTTTATGGTACGGTCGAAAACCAAGAAACATAGAGAATAAACAGGATTCCCTATCTTGGCCCTGAGACATTTTGGGAAGACACGTAAGAAAAAGCATGAGTGGGTGAATCGCTTGGTATGCTTGTAGATCTACGTGCTTCTTGTTGCATCAAAGAACCATACTCATTTTCTTCCCCTATATTGGAAGCCTCAGTAAACCTACGCCCATAAAAGCGCAGGAAGTTCAAAGATTCTATCCTCGGCTGTGGCAATGGAGTCTCACCTTCCAACATGCCAACAACACTCACCATGTTTGGCCTCAGTACAGGTTCTTCATGAACGCAACACAACCCAATGCGAATCAGTTTCTCCACTTCTTCATATGTCACACGTCCTTCTAGCCTTGGATCAGCCAACTCCAGGTAACTCTTTTGTTCATGCATCTCCAATGCAAATAGTGGAAAATAAACCAACCCAGTTGTTGATGATGTCGAGGAATGACCTCCACCACTGTTGCTCTCATCCATGCTATGGCTTCTCCACCTGAAATAACAGTTCTTCCTTCCACTCACAAGTTCAAGAACCACCATTCCAAAGCTATACACGTCAGTTTTTTCTGTAATGGCAGAGTTGGTGAGCCACTCTGGAGCAAGATAACCACGTGTGCCTCTCATTGTTGTGAACAAACCAGATTGTTCGGGGCTGAGGAGTTTGGAGAGTCCAAAATCAGATATCTTAGCCTGAAACTGATCTTGCAGGAGTATGTTCTCGGGTTTGATGTCACAATGGATAATCTTTTGCTCACAGCCACTGTGAAGGTAAGCAAGTCCACGCGCTGTTCCAAGCGCCACATCAAACCTCTCTTGCCATTCTAAAACGGGTGCACCACCGAAGAGGTTTCGGTCAAGGGATCCACGGTTCATGTACTCATAAACCAACAAGCGGTGTCTCCCTTGAGCACAGAAGCCTTTCAGTTTGACCAAGTTAACGTGGTGGATGTTTCCAATCACAGCAATCTCAGTGCAGAAATCTTTCTTCCCTTGGATGCCTATGTTCACTATTTTCTTTACTGCCACAGCAGACTTGTCGGGAAGCACACCCTTGTACACAGTTCCAAACCCACCTGACCCAATAAGAGTCTTGAAGTTTTCTGTAGCCTCCTCAAGCTCTTCGTAGTCAAACCTTGCAGGTAGTCCGGGAATGTAGAAGACATCCAGGTCCCTTGAGGAAGATGAGTTTTTCCCTAGTTTCAGTTCTTTTATCTTTGACTTGAGAATCAATCTTCTCCACACAAGGAAAATTATGGCCATCATACTAATGAATCCAATAATAGGTAACAGCACCGCAACTGCCACAGGAAACCCCCCATTTTGAGAACTTTGCTTGTTACCATCATTATTACCAGTTCTAGATTCAACAACATTAGTTTTAATGAACCCCAACATGTCTCTTTCATCTCCATTACTTGACTGAATGGAGCCCAACTCGTTCTCAATCGTGTAACAAGAACCAGATGTGTTTTTATATAAAATTCCCAAGCAGGAACAGTTATTGGAACAAAATTTTTGACAGGCAGATAAATTCCCTTTATTCATAACCGGATCAGAGTAAAAAGTGGCAAAGTATTCAACATACCCTATATTCAAAAATGAAAGAACTGAAGAATTTTTGCAAGCAAGTGGCAAGGAATAGGATCCATTGCTTAGCACACAAGCACCAAAAGTACCTGAGCCTAGACGGAAGTTTGGGGGACAAGAACAAACAGGTGTAGAGGAAACAGTGCCCTCAGTGCATAACCCTGCTCTTCCACAAGCCAAGGGAGTTTGACAACCATCACCTGGCCCCACAAACTCCTGCGTCAAGCCAGTGTCAGAAAAGCTGTTGATAGTAAACTGCCCAGTGGTACCCAACACGGCAATTCGAAAATTAGCCAGTGGCAATCCCAGTTGAAAAGATGTTCCACCATCTCCAAATAGATAAAAACCTGAATTGTTCACGGCCATGTATTCCACCATATCATTTGAATTCTTATAGACTTTCGTATCCGATGAAAGTTTCCAGTAGGTCTGTCCATACCATTGCAGCACTGCATCAGAGGAAGAAATTGTGAGCTTGAAATCTCCTGTTGACAAATTTGAACTGGATGCTGCACTTGACAAAGATGCTCCAACAGGTAAACGCTGCCCAATAACAATTGTGTCAGTTGGGCTTTGGAAACTCTCCCAGAGAGAACCATTGGACTTATCAAGCAAGACAAGATTTCCCATCTCGGTCAGCACAAGTCTATCTGCTTGTGATTTCAGTGATGGCGTTGACCATTTGGTGTTCCCATCTTCGTCGAGAATTGTGATCCCTCTGACAGTTAGAAGCATTTTTCCCGAAGCTGAGATGGGGGCATCACGGTTAGCAGACCAAATGATGGTGTTGGACGCATCGTGAATGACACACAGGTAGAAACTTGTTTCCTGGCCACCGGGGTTGAATATAGCAACCTTGAATGTGTTGTTCTGAGAGAAGAGGAACGTACCAAAGTCATCTATGAAATGAAGATATGAGGCAGTGAAATTTGGAGTGATATAGTCTGAAAAAGTGCGAGCCGAAATGGTAGTGTAGAAAAAGAAAATGCAAGAGAGAGTTATGATAGGTTTCATGGTGTAATTTGAAAAAATGCAGAGCTGAGGGAAGAAAGAAATGAACTTGGAATTGAGGAAGGGAAAAAAGGTGGAATTGGTCAGTTTTTGTGGTTTCAATACCCATATCTGCGTTGACTATTGAAAAATGTTACAGCCCTCACTAATAAACTCTTTCAAATTCCAATTCATATTATTGTTGATGTGATATTGGTATTCCGTTATTTCCAGAAAGCTTCTTCTCCTCAAATTATTGTTATCTAATAATAATATAAAGCCGACTTATTTTAAAATGCAGTGACTTATGGGGCAGCATGACGTGAGTATTTAATATAATCTTAATCTGAAATAATTGCAGTGCATGCATCATACATTCTTCCACAACTCATATTTTCATGTATACTTCATTTATTTAAACACATAGAATGGGAGTTTGGAAAACGAGAAAACATGTTACACAACTTGTCTGCATCATAAAGTCAAGCCTACCACAGCCTCCAAGCGCAGATAAAAGGGACAGTGAAACCAAAATATTACAAATTGCGTGCTTACGCAAACCATGGACTTGGAGATGCTAGCGGCTGGAACCTGCGAATCACAATTATAAAACCAGAGCATCTATAATTATTAATTAAAATTTCAATAATATATTCTGAAGTCTCTCATTAACAAAAATAAATTTATCTTAATTTAACTTAAATCTCAACAAAAATCCATTGATCTAAACAAATGCTTCGTTCTATCTAATTACTGCTCTTATATATAAATTCTAACTAAGTTAATTTTTTATAAATTAATAATCATGCTTCTATAATGATTTATTTATAATGATGAACTAATACCTCAAGATAACTTCAAAGTAAATTATGTATAATGAAGTGGACTTATCATCTCTAAAACTCACATACCCTCAAATAGCAGCAGTACAAAGAAAAATAATTTATAATATTTTGTATGCAAGAAAAACTCAACTTATTTTAATTAAATCATATAATTTATAGTACTAAAGTTTTTGAAGTGTACATTCCAACAAAGCTACATGATAGTGTTGTCTTTCAAAATTATAACTATCAATTGTCAATGAGACTTCAATAAAACATATCAATCATCCTTCTTGGAAGGATCCTTTACCATGTTATCATAATTATAATAATGATATTTTTTTTAATTTAGAACGTGGTATCTCAATATAAAACATTTATACAATGTTTTTAACTTTATTATATAATATCTTCTTTGTTTCATGTGAGGTTGATAATGGATTGACTTTTAGAGGAATTCAAGTCATTTGGTCAAGTTTTTATCATTTCACTTACTTGCTTTAATATTTACCATGCTTAATATGGGTGTACAGAACCAAACCCAAACCGATAAAAAAAAAACTGAAAATCAATCCAAATAACTAATAATCGAAAACAAAAATTGGATTATTTTAAAAAAAATCTAAGAATCAAGCTGTTCGGTTTAGACTGCGGTTTGAATTTCCAAAACGATCCAAACCAAAGCTGCGATATACCTCTAATAAAAATAGTTATTATTACTATTATTATTATTATTATTATTATTATTATTATTATAATAATAATAATAATAATAATAATAATAATAATAATAATAATAATAATAAGTTATAAACTTCACACGTTTGATTTACAAGTTTCTTTATTCCTATTTACTATTGATGCTTTAAGTGATGTTGTTTTACTTTCTACAATTTGTAATTAACTATATGGACATTTTGTAATGACATATAACATAGTTTTATATTTTTATGTAGAAGTAGTACAATTAAAAGGATAATTAAATATTTTATTTTTAAAATTAAAAATTTATATATTTAGAAAAATTATCTATTTAGGTCTCATTTTTAATCACTAACATTTTTCTATGAAAGTTTATATTCTCTAAATTTCTAACTTCATCATTATCACACTGGTGATCTCATACCACCTTTGAACTCTTGACAATAAATAGAGAAAAACTGCCTAATTATATTTTTGTTTAAAGTAAGTTTTTTTTTCTTTTTTTTCTTGAGTTAGTTTTTAGCCATTTGTTCACCTAGGTAGATATTTGAGCTTTTTTTTTAATGTCCATCCTTATAATCATGTATGAGGAACACTTTATCTTTCAATATAACTCTAGGTTCTTAATATGAAGGTGATGTGGTCACAAGTTCTAAAATTCTCTTGAAGGGTTTGTGTTTGTTAAGTGAAATAGATGTTATTTTATGAAAATGGTTTGAAGTTTAAACAATTTGATAAGTGATTGATTGTTTAGATTGATTTGTGAGATTTTTTTTTAAAGTTTAAGTTTTGAATTTACTTTTTCATATTGTGATTTAAATGAGATACACTTATATATATAAACCAAAGGCTAATTTGTAGTTGTTGGGATGTTCTTTGTCTCAAATCCGCTTAACACCTTTATGCTCAAACATAATGATAATTTACACATCTATTGTCTAAGTATTTGCTTTCAGAAGATATTTGTGAAGAGTGTATCCAAGTTTTGAAAAAATAATTCAACCCTCTTTTCATGTATTCACAAAGAGAATCAAACAGTCAGGTCAAGGAACATACTTAATATACACATTTCAAAAAATGTATACAAAAATGGATTTAACACCTTGGTTTTAATTTGACTATTTTTAAATAAATATTCATTAATATAAAATTTTATTATTACTAAAAGTATTAGAACTTGTAGGGACACTCCAATAATAATTATTTTAATTTCTAAATAAATGTTCATTAATATAAAACTTTATTGTTAATAAAAGCATTAGAACTTGTAGGTTACTCAAGTTGATAGTCATTATTTTTCATCATTTTGGTATGCTTCGCGTGTTTATTGTAGAAGAAACTAAGACTTTGAACATTAGGCATACTAGACATGTAAATCTCTTAGTTAACTTTGTTCTTATGTTATACAATTTAATAATTAATAGAATTTAATCTTTATTATGTTTTATGGAATTTCATTCGAAAGTTGCATGGAAGAAGTTATAGTTATTTACATTTAATGTAAATAATCTGTTTCACTATTATTTAATTGTAATATATATATATATATATATATATATTAATAATTTGTATTTATTTTGCAATTCACACATCAATCATAATCCATGAGCAGGAATACTATGTGATGTAAAATATGTACACAATTAGATTTGTCAGCATTATTGATTTATGGAGAGATAATATAAAATTAAATAATTTTTTTAATTAATTATGAATTTTAGTTTTTACTGATTAAATTAAATTTTGAATATGTAGTTATTCAAAAATTCATCTCCTTTAAAAGATGAAAATATGGAAGATATTTTAGGATCCAATTGGCTTCTTTGTTAGTATTTTTCATAATCTGTCATCTTAGGATTTGTATAATTAACAATAATTTGTGTATTCAAATATATTATTAAATTTTAATAAAGCTAAAAAATATTTATGTAGAAATACATTTTTAAGTTTTGATTTGAAAATATTCTACTTGAGGATATACATGCAGGAAATTATATATTGTTACGTTGGAAGGGAAATTACTCAAACAAAGAAAATATTTTGTATAAAATATTAGATGTTTCTTCATACTAATATTAGTGTTTCTTCAAAAGTTGCAATTTTGAAAATAAAGAAGTGATTATAAAGGAAAATGTGAACATGATAGTTATCTGAACAACAATACTATAAGACGTTTGTTAAATGATTTTATATTACGAGAAGTATAATAGCGTATTTTGAAATATATACTTTATTATTTAGTAAATTTTATTAGAAATTTGTAGGCTTGTAGGTAGAGTTATTAAGAAGTGGACATTAAGTATAGTTCAAACTATAAAATCTTTCTTAATTTTTAGTTGATGAATCACACCGTCTCACGTCAAGACTACCAATTTATACATGAGACTATATATATATATATATATATATATATATATATATATATATATATTATAGATAATCTCATAATGATCGATAGCGGATGATCTGATAAGTCTAACAAATTATCATTAGGATAAATTTAATCACTTTGATATAAGAAAATGAGATATTTCTTATTCTGTGTGTTTTTACAAGAAATATCAAATTAGGTAGGATCTACTAATCATGAATTCTATCATTATTAAATTAATTATATATAATTACGTATAATATCGTACAATAATTACATATCATAATTACATATAATTTGATAATTAATATTTTCTTAATATTTGATACAGTAATAGAAAAATAAGAGTGTAAAAAGTCTATTCAAAATAAAAGAATATTCCAACAATTTATGAAATCGTTATCTTGGTAGTGTTAGGTGTTGTCATCCCTTTATTTGTAATGAGGTAGTAGTTGGCGTCAACAAATAGAAGAAGAATGGATTACGTTATCTATTATAGTATGCACAGGTTAGGAAATAAATACACACTTTTCCATCTCAAAAACCTAGAGTTAAAATGTATTATTATTGGTAGCTGTATTGCTTAATATAATATAGTATAAGAATAAGGCTAGAAATGCCTGTTTACCAAGTTGCATGAAAATTGTTGTCATATCACTAATGACTTCGTTTTCAACTCTCTTAGCACACCTCAGCCTTGCCCGACATGCTGATTATTTATAATATGCATTGCACCTCACTCAGATGTTACATGGTAACAATCTCTTATTTTTGTTTCAGATTTTATGCTTATTTATCATTCATCTACAGCTACGGAGAACAGTTTCGTGAATTTTTTGGAATTTTTAATCATTAATTTTAAACTTTAACTCACTCAAACAATGAAATATGTTGTATATCTTTCTCTTTAAAATTTAATTATAATTTTAATTGTTTTTTTACATGTTGTGCTTTTATTTTTATACAATAAAAAAAGTTAGAGCTCTAAGGGATAAAGAGTAGCCCAAACACAACATTTAAGATTCTTGGACATTTCTCTTAGTTTTCTCGATCCAAGCAATATCCAAAACGATATTCAAAATATTAAGGAGGATTGAGAGAATGTTTTTATGTATATACAAACTTAAATTAAATATACTAGAATAGTACATTATATTGTCTTAACAGAACAAGCCCAATTACTGGTCCTCAAACTTGCCTAAAGGCTTCTTCCTGCACTTCCACAATTTCTTCATGCACCCCCACAATTTTAGAAAATGTCCATTTTAATCTTCTTTAAAATAACTTCTTGATTACTCGTTTCAGAAATTTTCTAGAACATGTTTTCCAAAAAACTTTACAATAGAATTTTTAGAATGCATGAAATACATTCTGAAATAAGCTTTCTAGAACAAGTTTTTCAGAATAATTTTTTTTCACATGTTCACTCTCCCTCTTCTTCTTCTTCTGTAGCGATGATGGTACTGCACAGCATCAGTGGTGTGATGCAATGAAGGAGGATAATTTTTTTGTTTGTAGTGGAGATGCAATTCATAACGGTAAAGGTGCAAGAAGTAAAATTCTGTCCTAAAACTGATGTGTTATAAGTCCAATTTCATGAAGCCCAAGTTATTTTGTTGAACTTAAGTCTACTAATCACACCTCCTATATACTATTTAGTCCCGCATGGAAGCCTACAGGAAACATTTTTTATTCATTATATTTACAAAATGAACAAGTTTACATTGTATTAATTTTAAAATGTATTTAACATAGAAAAAGTTGTTTTTATTATATAATTTATTTTATATACATATTATTTTAGGAAAAAAAAACTTACTTTTATATGTTACCTAAGAAAAAGACTACATAAAGGTAGAAGTGAGTGTGTTCACGTGACTTTGACTCTTCAAAATAAGAAAAAGGAACACACTAAATATTTTGTGAAAGAGTCTTCTCAACAAAAGAAACCTAAAAGACTAAAGAATTTACTTGTTACTACTTTTATAATCTGGACATGTAAAAAAAAGAGCATTTTAAGTGGGTCACTTACTAAAAAAAAATATATATTTCTTATTTTAATTTCTTCTAAAGTTAATTTGGCTTTTTGTACTTGAGGATACTTGCTCACATAAGTATAATTGTATTATGTTTTCTATGGATTTGACTTTTAAGTTAATTAAAAATCTAACATTCACTGTATATAAAAATATTTGATAGTAAATAGTTACATATAAATCTTATCTTAGAAGTTGATTTTGTAAGATTGAATTAAATTTAAAATCTATTTTTTAAGATAGTACGAGAATCATTTAAAATCTATCATAACATGAATTTGTTAGATTTATAATTTCACTTATAAATAAATTAGTTTAATCATAGTATATAAGTAGATGCATAAATACTATTCCAAGTTAAGAAGAGTAGGTACTTAAAACCATAATTTTAAGTTTAATCTTCCTTTACTCTTTCCATTTAAATCTTATGGAAAAACATTAAGAATTTATTGTCACAAGAAGTTATTTCCTACCTCTAACGGCCCCATACCCCATAATTGACGATACATTCAGAATTCTTAGTGAATAAGATCTCGGAGGAGGGACATAAGGTTGATAATTCTCCCTTTTTAGTGTAGATACAAGAGGGACACTTGCGAAAACAATAAACAAATAATAGAAAATAGAGCAAAATAGAATAATGATACTGAGAATCTAAATAATTGGTAGTTAAAAACTTGGTAGCTAATTAGACACTAATTTAGAAACTATTTATCAATATTATAAATATTAAATTTATTTAGTCTCTAAAATGGTCTATAATTTAGTTACTATAATAACTAATTATTTTTTGTCTCTAAAATTGGTTTCTATTTAATGATTTTTTTTAATGTTAATTTTCACCCTCATCTCCATTTCCATGATGAATTTCCACATAATTTTGGATTTCCTTCTATTTTTCAATTTCTGCGAGTTGAAGATTCAATCCTAGGTTTCGTCCCGTCTCGATTTCTTTCTTTGTGGGTTGTATTGGTTGAGGTTTGGGTTGTGTTGTTTTTTATTCTCTACACGGATTTTGTTTTTGAAGGTCTAGTCCTAATGATTTCCAGGACCGCATTCTTGATTTCAGTGGTCTGAGGGAGCTTGAGAACATTTCTATTGTGGGAGTTTGAGGTTAAGACAATTTCGTGGAGGTTCATTGCTTAAGATAAATTCTTTATAAATTTTTTTTTTCTTATTTTTTTGTGGTGTCTATTTTAGAATATGAATTTGACTAGAATGTAATTTAAGAACCGAAATTTTCCAATAAAAAATTCAAAAATTACTTTTAATATTATAATTATATAAGAGAAAATAAAATATTACAATTATATTTTGGCTAAAAGGATATTACATTTAGTTTGATAAAGGGAGCATTTTGCTAATTTATGGGATTGAGTAAACAACATTATTAAAAAAAAAATATTTAGATAATACTTGATAAACGTTAAAACAATTTTGAGTGATAGGATTCCTAAATTTTCTTTAGATTTTTAAAATAATTTTTTATACTTCGTAAATAATTAATGAAGATCTTAAAAGTTTTTTAGAAAAATTAAAGAAATTATTTTTATCCCTACTCCATTATTCTGGTAACATGGACTTCACATAAGGTTGTAAGAAACTATGTAAATTAATTTCTATAATGTGACTCACATGATATAGAGTTTGAGTTTTGAACCCGAATGTGATTTAATAATAATAATAGAATAAAAAACATATGGATTAATGTGATATATATATATATATATATATATATATATATATAATGAAAATTGAGAAGATGTGTGACAATAACGGAATTATCAAGAGATAAATTAAAAATAAAGGAATTAAATGAACTATTCACGTGGGATCTAAAGTAATTGTCTATCTCTTTATTAAATTCTATGTAAAGCATATGAGAATAATATACTTATCAACTACCAATCTAATCATTCATTTACAAAGTTACAAGCATGACTAAATGCTATTTAGATTAAAGTTGAGGGAATTGAAAAGTAATTTTAATTTGAAAAAAAACACTTATTTTTTAAATTCATTTTGTAATAGTAAACCATGATGATATAAAATTTTGGATATGAATTAGAAAATTAATTGTCTTACTGGAAATTTACTAGAAAAAAAAATATAAAATATGTGAGAAGAAGGGAGTATGAAGAGTAATATTGAATACTTTCTCAGATAATTATCACCTACCTCAAGTTCGATTGAGGTATTGTCTCTAATCATAATTTTATTATTGAAAAACGTCTAAAAAATTAAAAAAGAAATATGTATATAAAATATTATTGATTTCTACTCTTAAATAATACCAGATTATATTGAACATATTGAAATGCTAAAAAAAACTTATTAACAATAATTAAATAATTAATTAACATTGGTCTTCTCCCTAACCCAAAGAACGGATTAAATTGTTTTGATTAGCCATACTTTTGACTAATCTTCTGATCAAGATAAATTACAGAGGCGTATTAATACACACACTGATCACAACATTTAAATTACACATATATGACAGTGTGAAATGCTCGTCAAAAATAAACAAACATCTGCATGAAGAAATGATGTTGCAGAAGATCTGTCGAATTACGGAACGTATTGTAGAGTAATTAATTGATTAATGTACCCATTGTTAAAAATTATTATGAGCTGAGAAGCACAATTGTTTATTGTTTATGTTGTCATAGAATAAAATAGAAATTCAAATGCAAATAAATATATATTGTACGGAACATTCAACAGAATCTCCCAGACAGGATGACACGCGGAAGAAGGTGACGTGCCACCTCCCAAACTCATCTCAACCATTCGTTCATATTTGAGAACCATGATCAATAAACAATCAGAAAGAAAGATTACAAGAAAAATAATTAAAAAAAGTTCCAATTTAAATGTCCCTATATTTTACTTCCATTTTTTTTTTTTTAAAAGTTCGGTTTTTCATCTTCATATTTTTATAAAAGGAACTAATTTACTCTCTTCCTATAACACTAAAGTTACTAGAATAATAACTTTACCTTATATGCATAATTTCGCCACTTTAATTCTTGATCTGTAATTTTGGTATAATTTTAATTAAAACTTATTTTTTTCTTTTAAACCAATTAAAGTTTAAAATAATTTAATCAGAGGGAATGTAAAAATAAAACGTATGTAAAATTAAAAATTAGATAAAAAAATTGAATTTTTTTAAATGTGTGGCATAAGAATTGCAAAAAGAAATAAGAGATAAAAAAAATAAAAATCATAAATTATATTTTCATTATTTTTTTAATCAGCAAAAAAGAATAAATAAATGTGAACAATTTCAGGAGTGTTTAAACCTTTATACCAAAAAAGAACTCCAAAAACCTCTCCTAAGAAAAGAATTTAACTTCCTACCAACAACAACTAACAAAACACCAACAAACACTCAATCAACAACAAAGAGTCTAACCAACTACTCAAAAACATCACTTAACCAAACTCATACACACTAAAAGATCATTAATCAGATAATAAAAGCAAACTGAGGTACCTTAGAAGATATCATCCAACACCAAATCGTTAATTGAACTAGAGTGAACATTTTTTAAACATCAATCACACTACCTTTAAAAATGACATTATTCATATGCTTTCAAATCTCACTTATTACAACAATTCAAATCATCCCCAAACAACATTAACATATTCAGATGCACTACACATCTTAAACTGTAAAAAGTGATGACACGAGACTGACTCCAAATAAGACAAGTTATTCTGCAGTCAAAAATAAATCGTGACAAGACTCCTCTTCCATCACACTTTCTTTCTAATTTAATGGTTGATAAATAATTTATCTTTAATCCTTAGTTAAAAAAAACTAATAGTAAGTAGTTATTCACCATTTTAATATTTTATTTTTATTTAATAACTAAGATTAATTCTTTGTTAGTATAATTGTAAAGAAACGAATGATAAAATTGAAGAATAACTCTTTTAAATATACTCCAGAAATAAATTGAAGAAGGATTAGGTTGTTCTAAAAATATTTTTTATGCTCACTTTCATTCTTGTCTAATATAAAATTCTAAGAAACAAGTGAAGAATAAAGATTGTAAGTGTTTTGTTGTATGATCCCTCCTTCTATACAATAAATAGACCTTGTTAAGATCAGCCACCTTGTTTTTTGTGATTTGAATTACCGGTTATCACTCTCACCAATAGTAGGAGTAAAGTGCTATGAATTAATAAATAAGAACTGCTTTTAACTTTTAACTATATGATGCTTTTCTTATGGGCAATTATATGATGATATTAATATCGTTAATATAAAATAAACCCAAACTATATCTTTATGTCATGTAGACTCCGATGAATTGCTTTCAAAGTAAACAAAAACAAAAAACACGTAAAAGAACAAAAACAAAAACTTAGAGAAGCACGATACCATTTTAAATAGTTTGTATTATAATAGAAATTTTGGTAAATACTTTTTTGCTATTAAATTATTAAAGAAAATGACACTAACTTCTTTTGAACTTGACACGATCATACATACTGAATACCCCTCTTATTTAAAAGTTACACTAATAGCGTTTAACTTTCTTTTAGGCTAGCTTAGCATGAATTTCAATTAACTGGTACGCAAAAGAACACTGAGTCCCAAGGTGTTACATTTGAACCATATATATGTTAAATGTAATTGAACTAAAATTGACGCCAGTATAATTTATTAACTCTAAGAAAATACAATTCGTCTTTGTGGTTTTTTTTTTTAATTTGAACTTAAAGGTTATTATTTATTTTTCATTAAGGCACGCTATATGTTGAAATTTTCACACACCTGGAAGTATTATAATAATGTTTCTGTGATACTAAAGTGCTGCTAAAAATAATAGGAGGAAAACAAAGGAGCCTGCAGGTTTGCAAAGAGTAACATACATTTACAGAGATATGGAGACAAGCTTCGAATAATTCAAAGTACGATGGCTGTGGTTTATATGGTAAGTTTTAGTAAAGACATTAATACAAGAACATAAACCACATCGTATTTTACAATGGAAAAATTAAAAATGTTTTAGACTATAGTATTGTAATATGACTGTTGCTGATAAAATAAAATAAAATTGTAATATGACTGTCATGTCCTGAATTGCAAAATCAAGTTCAGTATAGCAAACAGACCAAATATGAAAAAGTACATAGAGTATGTGTTTTTTTTATGGTTCGAAATATAGTATGTTTGTTGGAAGTTTTGATGAGTGTGTTTTATGTTAAGTTATGTGTATTAGAAAGGAGATAAAAACTTGCGTCATGCAAATAATTTATATTTTTACTCATTGCTCTACCAAACAGAGCCTAAGAAATGAAATAATGAGCTGAATTCCTAGGAAGAAATAAATTAATGGGAGTCGGAGGAAGAAGAAGTCCAAAGCGAGGCAGAAAGCAAGCGCCGAGATTTCCAATCCAAAACTAGTCTGTTAGCCCCCAACTCCTCTACCCGATAACCGTCGTTGAAAAGACCGAGTAGAAGCTTCGCTTGGCAATGATTGGCGAAGCTCATGGGGACTCCCCTGAACCCCGACGCACCCAACCACTCCCCCCACGACCCTCTCTCCTGCAGCTCTTCACCCGTCCGATAGATCCGGGCCAGCGATCCTACAATCCTCGGGCCCAAGAAAACCCGCTCCACAAGGGCTCTGGCGCGCCCCTGCATCGGAAACCCAGCCTCCAGCGAGTCAAACACCGCCGAATAGTGATGCAGCAACTCCATGAACCTTCCCACGAACCCTCCCACACTGGACCCCACCTCTTCCTCCACCAAAGTCACCAACCTCGGCTTCAACTCTCTCGCCCCACTCAAAAACGACGCAATAGAATCGGGTGCGCGGTAACTCAGGTGCGGTAAGTTTAACATGCAGTTAAAAACCAAAGCCTCTCCGCGAACCAGCTTCAAAGACGAAGGTTTAAACGTTTCGTCGGGATCCAACCTGCACTGGTGGAACGTGAACGGCTGCCCTAGGGAAGCGGCGAACGCCGTTAACCGCCTCCCTGTCTCCTGCACGGTAGCGACGGAGCGGCGTCCGGTGCCGGTTCGGGACAATGCGGTGATTCGGAGGTGTGGGCCCGGTGGACCTGCTTTGTTGGAGGCAAGGGCCTGCATAAGAGAAGCCCACTGGACCCCTTCCATGATGTCGTAGTCTACGATGTGGACTCGGCGCTCGTGGGCCACGGCCTCGAGGATGGCCTGGTTGGCGGTGAAATGTCCGAACTTGACGTAGGGAGACATGTCCTGGAGCATTTGGAACGCCGCGAGGGTGTCGTTTTGATGATGATCATCGCGGGGGTGGTGGGACCCACACGTGATGTAGTGGTGATGTTTGCTGTTATTGTGCGCACCCCCGGCGCCTTCTAGCAGGCCCTGTAGTGCGTCGGTGAAGTAGGCGGCGAGCCTTTCCATGTTGGAGCCGTGCGCCGCGTGGGACACCAGATCCTTGAGCCGAACCAATATTACTCGAGCAAGGTCGCGACTCTTGGTGGCTCCGGTGAGGGCCTCCGCGGCGGCCATGAGCAGATGGACTAGTCTCAGGCCCTTGGAATCGTCGGCGGCGGCTGTTTCTTCCTCGGCGTCGTCTTCCTCCGTTATGGAGGGGGAGGGGGAGTTGCTGGCGGCGTGGTCGTCGGGGCTGAGGTACTCAGCGGTTGCGCCATCGGAGACGATGGAATCGATGAGGTGGTGGAAGTCATCGTGGGGTCCGGTGAAGGCGTCCCAGTTGACGAGGGGGGACCAGTGGTTCCAGTTGCAACCGTAGTCGTCGTCGGAAGACGGGGTGGTGTCGGTGATGGTGGCGTATCCAGAGAAGTGGAGGCTGTGGATTGCATCTGTGTGGTAGTCCATGTCTATTTCCATGGTTGTTGGAGTATGTTGGTGGGTGAGGAGAAAAGAGGAGAGAATAGAAAGAAGGTAGGTAGATGTAGAAGTGGTGGTGTAGGAGATTTATAAAGGGGGTTCAGAGTGGTAGAAGAGAAGAAGTGTCTGGAGCATGAGACAGTCGAAGTCCAAAAATTGATTGGTGACTACAGTTTTTTGCGGCCGATCACTGCCCAGTTCATGTTTCATTCAATTTTTTTAATCAAATATTACTTATTCATCATCATTACTACTACTGCCGTTTTTTATTATACCCCCATCTTGGATTTATACAATCTTTAGCTCTTAATTTACTTTTAACCCCCTCTCTTTCTACTTAACTTTCAACAACCCTCCAAATTCCCTCCTCATCTCTACAAAGGAACATGCCATTATAACTAAACAAGAGAATAGGAAAAATTACAACAATAGTGTAATTTGGCACTGAAATAATCTAAATGGACAATATCTTAAAAATTTAGATAATGGGGAAGTCATCAATGCAGGTGATTACTTCTTTGAAAAATCAGTTAAATAGTACTTATATATCACGAATTTGATTAAAAAAGTTATCTTGTCCAAATTTTCTTCTTCTTTAAACTCAACTCGTCATTTTCTGTAGTGATTTCAGTTTAATTTTTTTTTCTCTAAATCATAATTAATTTTTTAAAATGAAAATATTTATATAATAATTTTGAAATTATTTAAATTTTTTCCTTTACATTAATTAATATTTTTTCGTATAAAATTTTATTCTATGCTATATAATTTCAAAATTCAGATTTGATGAGTTTTTAAATTAATAATTTCAAAAAATTAAATAAATATTTTTACTTAAAAAAAATTAATTCTAATTCAACTGAGAAAAATAAAATTCAACTAAGTTGATATAGGGAATGACAAGTTCAGTTTACAAAAATATATTAAATTTTTGGTAAACTAAAGTTGTCATCTGTTGCATGAGAACTTCAATTAAAATAAAAATCTGATAGATTAATTTTCAAAATCAAATCATCATATAAAATTCGTTCACCAATTTCTGTAAATTTTCTGCAGATTGTCCATTTAAGTTATTTGGGTGGCAAATTACAGTACTGTTGTTGTAATTTTTCCAAGTGATTATAAGAGGGAGAGAAGAAGCAAAAGGAGAAAGAAGAAGGACTGAAATATAAAATAAAAAAGCTTGGGTGGTATTTGGAGGTTGACGAAGTTAATTGGATGAAATACGTGTGTGTCCTCATAAACATCATATAGAAATCATCAACACGAAAGCTCAGTTTTGTTCAAAAGTTTAATTTTAACCTCATACGATACATCGCGAAAAAGACATAAAAGCCTCATTATCTCAGAGTGGTATCTTAAAAATAAAATGTTAAAAAAATTTAAACTCTCTGTCAAGCCTATCTCAGTGGCCAAGCCAGTGCCTCACCATTTTATCTTGCCACGTGGAGTGTTGCTTGGCACCCTCTCATTGGCTGAGACTATCTTCATCCACGTCATCACGTCTGGGAATGTCTTCTCCTCTGCCATTGGTTGAACCTCAAAAAGTCTCCGCACAACTCAATTAGAACATTTGAGTGTGCAGAATTTTGATTACCAAGATAAACTTCTAAATACACGAAGGGCTATGCAGTGTCTACCTTTAAGGGCACATACACTTTTGATAATGTATTCAGTGACATAAGTCATCGTTTAGGGTTTTTAAATAAATGATCACCCACGCCTACACTTCTTTCATTGCGTGCTTCACTCATTCAATAGTTGATTCTGCCGCGAATAGAATAGAATGTGGAAATTACTTTTCATTTTAGTATGAGATCGTGTTTATGTCACATAATTAAGCACCTTGAGATATTATGAAGGGACATAACTGAGCACCGCGATTCATGCTAATCACCACGTTAACGATGTGCACTGTATTGTATGATATATATAGTGCCTCTCTATAATTAGTATTAACCTATGTCAAGATACTATGAACAGATAAGGAAAGTGTAAAACTAGAGACACTGTTACTAAAGAAAATAAAAATTAAGAAAAATTAGCAGAGCATGTTACAACGTTTTTTTTTTTCATGTCTTTTTGGTTTCTTTAATTTACGCTCCATGCATTTTACTGTTAATTTTTTTAGCTAGTTAGGTCCTTCTATTCTATTTCAAAACTATAGCAAATGTTGACCTCTCGTTTATAATTTATTTAACTTCAAATTTTACATTATTATGTTCCTCTATTGACAGTTTAAAGGGAATTCACATTGTGTTCATAAATTAGAAATTTAGTGAAAACTTATTAAAGCTTGTTTTTTTAATCCGCACTTATTAAAACTTTAATGAATTTACAAATGTGATTTTTTCTTGATTAAATGTAGATAATTTGATTAATTGTTGTTTATTATATTATGCTCAATAATCTTACATTGTTTATGAGAAATTAAGAACAACTTAAATATATCTTCATTTTTCAACTATATGAGGTGTTTTTTAAAGACAAAATTATGATGATTCTTCAAATTCTAAAATTGACAATAGTTCAGATGCACTAGTTAACTATAACGATGTTATTTCAACGAATTTGAAGTCAGGATATTGACTTTGTCAATAAAAATAAAGTATATTTAATAGTTTTACATAATTTAGGAATTAAGAACAAACATCTTTTAAAGACAAACTATGATAACATTTTAAACTTCAAAGTAGATAATATATTGATTAACTCTAATCATATTATGTTAATAAACTTAAGGTGAGAAAGACATTATATATCCTTCTCATTATTGAAACTCAATATTCCATTAATCTATAAAAAAAACATCTCAATTATAACAATTTAACTATATTAATAAGCTTAAAGTTAATAAGGATAAAAGTTGAATAAGCTTAAAGTTGAATAATTGATGAAGAGGGACTAAATCACTGTTATCCTACAACTTGTTTTAATATATTAAAAAATTTCAAATCAGTTATGAGTTAAAAATAACTGTAAAAATAAAAATATCTTAACTTAAATTGACTATAATTAAAAAAAATAAAGAATCAGAAGTAGAAAACGTAATTTAATTAAAAAACGGAACCAAAATTGAGTGTAAAGTACATCTTTTGACTGTAAAAGAAAAATTATCAATTAATAATCTAGAATTATTAGCAATGTGATATTTTAAGATGATTATTTTGAAATAAAAAAAACTTATATTATATAAGCAAACAAAAAACAGTATAAAATTTTCAAATTATCATTATGTATTAATTATTCAACACACAAAAATACAATTATGTGTTAGAATTTAGTTTACGAAATCATTTTTAAGGTCTTTAAAAAAAACAATAAAAATACCTATTTAATAAATTTTCAAACATTTATTATTCCTTCTATATACTTGAAAGTATTTTTCCCTCCTTTAATTCTAATCAAACTTAAGCTTTGTTAATTTAATAATGTATTAGACTATTGATATGATTTGTATAATTAAATTAAAACTTGTTCTAATTCAAAGTAGTGATTTTAAGTCGGTTAATTTTAGTGTGTTTCTAGTAGACATTGTGATACTTTTTATAGGAGTATAATTCAAGTGTAAGAATTTGTTTTCATGATAGCATTGAAGATAAACATTTTATCATTTTGCTTGTCTCCCGTGGTCTTTAAGCTATGTAAGGTATATAGTGTCGATCAACATGTCTTTTTTTGGTTGATGGTTATCTTTCCTTTTTCGACCTCCATATATGGTTGTTATCTTTGTACTTTGGTGGTTGTTGTTTTTCTTTAGAGCTCTTATACCTCATAACTTCTTCAACCTCGATATGGGTTGAGGCCCTACTTCGAATCTTTGTCATACATTCAACCTTATTCTAAATGTGATTCACTAAAAGGGTTGACATGAAGCTCTTTAAGAAAGACATCTACACACATCTTTTCATTTGACTAATGACAAAAATAATTGAGGTAGTCTTTAGAGACTCATTCTCCTACTGCTTGATATAAAAAGATCAACAAATCTATGAGGCTTTATTTTGTTAGTGATTAATTGCTCCACAAATATATGAGAGAAAGTTTGAAAAAAGGCATTTACTCCATCGAGAACCCCATAAAACTATTGCAAAGCGGTTCCCATAAAAGTGACAATGAACATCTTACATCGAACTGCATCTGAGCTCGAAAAGCCTTGAGACAGCTTTCTAGATCTCTTGATCAAGAGAATAACGTGATTTTAGACATCATATAATGTGGTGGTACTGAATCATCCATGATCGTTTGGGAGAAAGGTTATGGATCTATCTGGACATGGATTGAATACGGGCCGACATGTTTCTCATAGGTCATTTATCTACACGTGACTTGTTGTAGTTTTTCATTAGTTACATGCAATTCTTCATGTGTTCTCAAAGTTTCCTCCATCAGATGATGTCATAGCTCAACTTTTTCGAGTAATCGGTCTTGTTCTACTTGAGCCTCTTTTGATCTTCTCTTAACTTATGCATTATCGTATTGCAACTCCCTTATAGTTTCAAGAATTTGTTGCAGGATTAAAGTATTACCATCTTTTTTGGATTGAATTATTTGTCTTTGATTTTGTATAGTTTTGTCTTGTAAAAATAAGAAAAGTTTTACCTAATCACTATCATCATCAAAACTGTTTAGATAATACCATTTTAATATAAAATAATTAGAATGAAATTATTTATTTGTGTCCATATTTAAAAATTTCCATGATATTTAGCATTACTTTTGGTGATGATTAATTCATATTAATACTATAGTAAAAAAAATCAGTGTCTTAAAATTAAAAAAAAATATTGTTTCAAATTTATTACTAAAATCATATTTATTTAAATTTAATAAAATAAACTGATATTTTTAAATTTTAGATATTAAAATGATATTTTTAAATTTAAAAGATTAAAAATAATTTATCCCAAACTAAAGTTATAAATTATAATTAAACGTAGAAGTTCGTATCCCACCCAACCTTTTATACAGTGTTTCATTTAATGAAATTATTCTCTAAAAAATATGTTTATAGCAACTGGCGTGTCTAAAAAAAAAAGTCTGGCGTGTCTAAAAATGATTTTAATTTTAAAAATTAATCGCGACGCTTCAAAAATAGCATGTTTAATCAACAAATAATTTAAGGTTAGGAGTGGCCACTAAGATACTCCTGAGGCTTTAATATTTTTTCATATATTAAAAATAATAAAAAACACGTCTTGATTAGCAAAAACATTAATTCAGAATTTACGTAAAATAGATTGTACATGGATAGCTTCAATGAAAAACATACGTACGACTTAAGTTATGCTTCTAGACTAGTGTCAAATGTATAATTAATTATTCTGGTTTGCTGTGGGGGAAAACCTAGAAATATCAAATTACTTGTCTTTTTAACCATCTGAAAACCAACTAAGAAAAGAAAAAGACTTTATCATTTTATATCTATATTTTGTTCAATAATCAGTAAAAAAAAACTAGATAAGTACTTAGGAATATATGCTTAAAATATTTAATGAGAAATAAACAAGTCAATGAATGTGAAATTTTTAATTCTAAGTATAAATAGTGCTGCAAATTTAAACTTTTTTAATACCGATCTTTATGATTTACTTTAAGCAATAATATATATATATATATATATATATATATATTTTAAATTATATACTTTTTAAAATATACGTTAAAAAAATTATTAAATAATAATTAAATTTAGATAAAAAATATTAGTCATTATATTGAATATTGAATAAATGAGATACTAATTTAAAAAATAAAAAAATATTAATATCTAATGTAATTTTTATTATTAATAAATATTATAAAATGGTTTCCAAATTGGTATCTAATTAGCTATCAAAATTTTAGGTATTAATATTTTAGATTCTAAATTAGTCTACTAATAGAGATTAAGTTAAACGTTAGTAGTTAAAACATTGGTAGCTAATAGTGAGATACTGTACTGGTATGAACTGAACGGTCAGTAGCTAAAACATTGGTACGAAACCAGTCAACAGTTCTCTAGGTCCCATCTTCCAAACATGAATAGATATTAATTTAAAAACTATTATAAACTTTTATTAATAATAGAAATTATTTTAGATATCAATAATTTTTTAGTTTATAAAATGGTATCTAATCTAATCACCATAGTGACTAATTATATTTTGATCTATCAAATTAGTTTCTATTTGATGATTTTCTTGGTAATAAATACTTTGTTTCAGAAAAAACTTTATATTTTTAGTTACTTATAACTATGTCATGAGTTATTTCCTGTACTTCTGATGGGATTCAATTAATTAATTTATTGAAACTAAAAAAAAATTAATATAGTTAGTAGATTTAATTTTCTCCATAAATTTATATCTTTAAAGCACTCATAAAACTAGTAAAACATATATACTTTTATTCCTTTTGCAATTTTTTTATTTCTTTTAACTTTTCATGTCATTAATATTTTTGTTATTTTTTATATGCTATTTTTGTACATAGACAAAATATTTTTTCTTGAATACTCTTAGACAAATGAAGAAATCAAAACAAATTTTTTTATTTAGATATATAAAAATGAATTATTTTGTGATTCTTTTAACGTGTTCCAACATGATTTTCAATAAAAAAAAATCCTATCACCGGTTAGCAAAATCCATACAGTTTTTGTACAAAATAAAATTAAAGTATTTTTTTATCAGCAATAAAAAATAAATTATTGAAAAGAGACAAAATATCATAAGTCATATAAAAAACAGGAAAAAAAAAAAGATAAGAGACAAGAGAGGATAACAAAAATATGCATATGTCTGTTTGTTTCAAAAGTTGTACTGTTCAAGAAGAAGAATGTGAGTGGATATCCATAGTTTGGATCAAGAAATGTGCAGGGAAGGGAGAGACTGGATATCCATGAACAATGATTTTTCTCATCCTTCTCATATGCAAAGATTTGAAGGGAAAGTCACCTAAGATGGTGATGTTTTCTCTTTTTGACTTTTTTTTTTCTTTGTCATTAATGTAATAATAAATATAATAATATCTTTTATTTTTATTATTTTTCCATCATAATTATCATATTATGATATTTCATACTTTATTATATATATTTTTTCTTCTTTATAAATAAATTTGTTGTACAATTCACTTCATATATAATTTTTTTATTATAAAATGTCCTCTAAAATATTTACATGGTTATGTATCTAGATACAATCAAAATCAAAATCAATGAATATAAAAAACTTTCAAAATGTATAAATAAATATAACAACAATAAATTTGTATATGCTTATATAATATTATTTTTATGATTTTTTTTTCATGTTTCGATAATATTAAATAACTCGTATTTTAAAAAAAATAATTATTTAATAGTATCGAAATAAATTATTCAATTGTACAAAAAATAATTTAAAATATTTCAACTAACTCAAATTTACACAAAAATACATCATATTTCATAATTTAAATATTTATAAATACAAGGGTAAATTTGTAAACTTATATTTTACACTTTTAAAAAAAATTAAAAAAACCTCACAACAATTACATCACTCACAAACTCCCATAAACTTTCCTCACACATCCACTCTAACATACCTCAATTCAAACAACCTCACTTCCTTCACACTTTATTTCACATCTTCACACATCCACTCCCTCAAATCCTCACACATTCACTCCTCAATCCAAACACAGTTATCCTCTAACACAAAGTAGTGATCTAACATTAAACAATTTAATAATTTATCAATAGCTACTAAAAAAAAATCACGTCTATCCTATATAAAGACCATAATTGTGCACCCAAGAATAGTCACAACATGGAACAAAATAAGGAACTCAAAACTTTCAGGAAAACATGTTATCCTCCATAAAACAAGGAGCAAAATATACCACTGAAGTACCAGAAATCAAACTAAAATTGCAAAGCATGCATGCATTTGTTCCCTTTTCTAAAAATGTTTCATTTTAATGTGTGCAAGCATCCAATTGAGTGGATATACCAGTCAGAATAGTAAAATAAAGAGTTAGGATACTTATTATGATTGGTGTATGGACCCCAAAGTGAATAAAATATGTTTCTAAATGTCTAATTTCACGTTTAGCAAGCTAGGAGAAGGTGGGTGCTTCTTTTTACAGGTGCACGTGATAGGAAGAAGCAAAATGAAGATGAAGGTGAGAGTGCGTATTTGAGGCTTGTGAATGTAAGTGGGTAAAGATGTTGGATGGTGAGTTTGAAGTTGGAAAATGAATGGAAAACTATTGACAAGGCAACTTTGGAACGTGTTGTGAGGGCAGCGGAGTAACTCATGCAGCTTCAACTTATTTTAGCTTCATCAATACTATATGTGGTATAATGTTGTGTGGTTTAAATCTAGGATCAGGTTGGAAAGTGGAGACTTTTTAAAGTATTTTATTTAATTTTATTTATTTATTTTGATAAACTTATTATAATTCATGTTCATGTTTTAACATAAAGACTTTCTCCATATCAACCATTGCCCTCTTAAAAATAATCTTATTTCTATGTTTGAAATTTTCGTAATAATAACAATCCATATACATTTTCATATTTTTGTTACATTTACTAGCCAAACAAAAATGTCAAATTAATTTAAGTATATATAAACCCTCTTATGTTAGGGAGAGGACCTTCCTAGCTATACATCACACATCTGACCAATCCTAGTTTAAGGTTGTGAGCCGATCCCGCTAATGTGCTGAAACGACCTTGATGTCGATTCGAAAAATTAACAAAGATATTATTTTACTTCTCATAAAATGAAGAGGACGATAATGAAGGTAATTAGCTAGATATACGGGATAGAGAATGAGATAATAAAGAGTTGAAAATGAGATTAGAGAAAAGGAAGAACCTAGTATAAGAGTAACAAGAGATTGATAAAAAAGACAGACAATATTCGACTGAGAAATCATTGTTTTTTTTACTAAACTACATGCTCCAGTTGAGAGATCTTTCTTCTCTAAAAAAAACATATCAATCTCACTACAAACAAAAGTTAAAGTTATAATTAAAGAATCTAAAAAATTAATATATTTCTTATTGAAAACTTAAAAAAAGAGTAATTAATGCATAAAACATTTTAAACAACCTTATTAAACGATTAAATTAAAATTTTAATTTGGTTCTTAAAAAATTAGAAAGAGTAATAAATAAATATATTTCCTATATTAATTCACTAAAATGTCTTTAATAAAAGTACGTAGAGCAACATTGCTTCTGTAACAGTTGCTTCTACAACATTTTTCTTGAAGTGATTCTTTATCTAGATTAGTCTCACGGTAAAAACATCCTTGTATCAAATTCCGAATCTACACAAATAGGAAAAACTATAAAAACCAGTATATAGTGTATATATATGTGTGTACATATATATATTGAAGTGATTCTGCCCTGAGTAGTTGCTTCCACACCAGTTGGCTAACAGTGCCAGCGATACCTGGTTAATCTCAATTAGTATATAGTAATGTAGTAGGTTCAGAAACTCAGTCAAAGACCTACTATACCTTCATGTTAACTTTGCTTAACACTTAGGGTACCAGTTATTGTTCCAATTTACAATTTTTCAGAGACATGCATGTTTTCCCTAGTAGCTATGAGGTCGGCAATGAGGAACTTCACAGATTATGCTAACCCCTACAAAATCATTTCTGAAAATGACACTGAGAAAATCATTAAGTTTGAAACCCTTTGTTAAAATGGCCACAAGGCACGTCCACACCATTAAATAATTGGGCACAACTTATAATGAGAGTGCTGCAATAGTATAGTGACATCAGTGATAGTTAATAATTATTTAGTAGCTAATGGACTAATAAAGTCAATGATTGACTTGATATCTAGAACTTATGAGATTGTTGTACCCATAAATGCACCCAAAGAGTTACCTAATCCAATGGCCGGCATGTTCCTCAAAACCAGGCAAGGAGGCAGTCCCATATTTGTGAGGCAGTCTCCCTTTTCACCACTCATAATCCCCTTCGGGCGGCAAACAAGATCACTTGTCACTAACATGGTTGTTACAATGTCCTTATATACATTTATTGTTAATTAACAATAAACGCATGCATTTTAGATACAAAGAAAGAAACCATCATTATTCATCTCCATATTTCATTCTAAGATTTGTGATTTCTTCAAATAATGTACAATCCAATAAAGATTTAATGGGTTGTTTAGAGCAGGTTCCAAGATAAAGACAATGAATTGAACAAATCCTAAATATATAATTAATCACCTCGAACTATGTATTTACTCTGTCTCTTTTCTCTTTGTACTCTTTCTCTCCCGGCATGCGCATCCTTACGTGTATATTTTCATCATTGCAGTTTGCAGAGCATGGCAAGTCACCATAGAGGACCATCAAATTCCTAGTGTATCGATAGATCTCGAATATTAAAATTAGAATACATGAGAAAACACAAAACACACTCTTTAAAAACAATCAAGCATCGAAAAGAAACAAGGTGAAATATTCCAAGTTGTTAGGTAGTACTCGTAAAATTCCGAGGGGCTGTAATGCTTCCTTCTTCACTTACACCCTAAGGCTTGTATCCTAAAAAGGTTTAGAAGAGTTTAGAACTATATCTATGATAGGTTAAATTTTATTAGAAATTCTATCAACTAGGTTAAAAAAAGTGTGTTATCAAAGATAAAGATTTTTCACAATTTTTATTTGTACAAAATTTTATTAAAAATTCTATCAACTAGGTTTAAAAAGTGTGTTATCGAAGGTAATAGATTTTTCATAACTTGTATTCTTAGAAGGTAGACGATGTAGTGGTAGCAAATGAGTGATGATAAAAAAAGAAGGTATATGGTGTTAAAAGTAAATTTTAAGGAAAAGTTATATAGGAATTCTTAGGATATATGATCAAAAACTAGGATTCTACAATAAATCCATTAGTTGGACAATAAATTGCTTAAACTCAACACTATATCCATCTTGGTAAATTACAGCTCAATAAAAGAATTTAAATCACTCAAAGGCGTGAGACAAAGTGACCCATTAACATATTTTTATTTATAATGGTAGTAAAAGGACTAGATGAGGTAGTAAGACAATCAATTAACTTCTCATAGGAATTAAAGTGGATAGTAAAGGTGTAATAATTAATTTTCTATAGTTCGCAAATTATACAATATTTTTATGTAAGGCGAATATAAAATTGTTATAACTATTAAGAGTATTTTTAGATGCTTTAAATTGGGGTTAACTTTTACAAAATCAAAATTGGAGGCACTACATAAAAAAAAATCATCAAATAAAAAATAATTTAGAGACAAAAAATATTTTGTTACTGGATTGACTAAATTAGATATTATTTTAAAGATTGAAAAAATTATTGGTATCTAATTTAGTCTATATAATAACTAATTATTATTTTTTTCTCTAAAATTATTTTCTATTTAATGACTTTCTAGTAGTGTTAATGTAGATGAATCTGTATTGTCCGGGACTTGATCGGTAAGTTTGCCGAGTTGGCCGACCCGAAGAGATAGTCCAACAACCCTTGTATTATGGTACTAGCACTCGGACCAGTATATGGTCGAACGAACCCAAACGTAGTAAGTTGGGCCTAAGTCCAACTCGCCAAATTGTCCAAGAAGAAAGGAAGAATTCAGAAAATACTAATATAACTCAAGCGTGACATCTAGTGAATAAAATCTCATAAAGGCTCGATTAACACTCTACTAATGCGATTTTAATGTACAATATTTCTGATTATATCACATAAATTATCTGTTCAATATCTCTGATTATAGCACATAAATGTTATGCGTAATATCCTTGATTATATTACATAAATGCTCTAATTTACTTGAACAATATTCCTTATTACACTACATAATACTCTGGTTTATATACTTGATATTCATATTTTATGAAAAAATATTATAATATGTCACATTAAAACATGAAGAAAGTAGTGTCAAAGATCCAAGCCCATGAAAACTTATAAATAGATGATCATTCATAGGGAGTACTCTTAACTCGAATTTTAGCATTATATTCACTATATACATAGAATTTGATGTTCTTACTGACTTGAGCGTCAGATTATTTTATTCAGGTGGAGTTTGTCTCATTTCTTGGTAGCTAAATCATTAAAGCTTGAAAGAAACCCATTAGGAGTTCACCTAGCTAAATCATTAAAGCTTGAAAGAAACCCATTAGGAGTTCACCTAGATTCCTAGATTAGTGGAAAAATCTTAGAAAATATTCGGTCCCAATGGGAAAACCAAGATTGGTGTTTAACAATGACTTTTTACGAAAAATATAGATATGATAAAATACAATATCCAAAATTTAAAAATATAAATTAAAATACATAAAAATAAGAATATGCACTTGGAGTGGAATAGAACTTCCAACTTATATTATTATTCAATAGAATATTTACATATAAGATATAATTATTGATTTATTATAAAACTATTTTAAAAGTCATATACACTTGGAGTGAATTCTGATTAGTCAATAATGTAAAAAAAAATAATCACATTGAGAATTAGGAAAATTAAATTGCAAAATTAATATTGTATAGTTGTTTATATTTATTTTATGTCGTCAAACAGACTATAAAGTTATTGTGCTCCCTAGGAAAATATAATAAAAATGTCAAACATTATATTTATAAAGTAGAATTTAGGGTTACATATATGTGCTGATGTAAAAAAAAAAAAAAAAATTTAAAAAAAAAAAAAAAAAAAAAAAAAAAAATCAAAAAAAAAAAAAAAAATTAAA
>Ga0123342_1001499_pt1 | contig 39273 bp, 19 predicted proteins | sample Turbeawhitnodule_FD_89960 | JGI IMG/M metagenome (GOLD analysis project Ga0123342, IMG submission 89960) | Root nodule microbial communities of legume samples collected from Mexico - Turtle bean Mexico white nodule | ecosystem: Host-associated > Plants > Roots > Nodule | place: Mexico: Nepantla...
ATCATTTTAATTCTTTGTTGTATGTTTATTTAAAAGATTATACATAAATTATAAATACGAAAATATAGATAATTTATTTTAATTGGATTTTAATGATAAGTAGAACCATCACCCTTACAATTTCTTTTTCAAGTAAAAAATCTAACACTAAAAAAAACACTCATTTACAGATGAATAAGTTTTTAGAATGTTTCTTAGTTCATCTTGAAGAATAGGAATCTGTTTATCTATATGCTGAAAATATTCATATTTTACTTTAATGATACGTTTAATAAGAGTTATAAAATTCCAATTTTACTTTAATGATATGTTTTGTATAAATAAGAGTTAGAGATGTCCAATCTAATTTTGTTAAGAATATGTAATTACGAAACAACTGTGTAATTTTTTTTTATTGGAACGTACACGTTGCATAAGAATTTATTTAAAAACAATATCTAATGTTTAAATTTTAATTTTTGTTTACCCGATTAAAGTTTCACATTTTTCAAACATTACAAATAAAATATCATTATAAAAAATTCATTATAAAAGTAAAGATATATGTTTTTTTAATTTAATTTTATTAAGATAAGGTTGATGTCACATTTCAAAACTTGAAATTTTATTATAATTTTATTTTTAATAAATATTTTAAAGAGTTAAGAAAGAAAATTATATTTAAATTGTTCGATGATTCTTTAAGTAATGAAAAATTATTGAGTGTTTAAAACAGTTCCAATGAAATAAATCTTATAAAATGTGTAAATCTAAGTTATTAAAATAAATGAATAACGAGAAGTAGAGCTTAATACATCGAAAAAAATTTATTATAATAATTTAATTAAAAAAATTATGATGGAAAAAGTATACTTTTCACTAAAGTACTGGAATTAAAACAATGATTATATATAAATAAAGTAGCAAAATTTTATTTGAAGAATTTAGTGAATACTTAACACCTGTAACGACACATGCAGATTGGAGGTCTAAAATCATTATTACAAAAACCAATTGCTCTGTTTTGAGATTTTTTTGGGCAATCAATGAAACAGTTCTCTTCACAGTAATCATACAACTTCACGTCACAATTCTTTCCTTCTACCACTTTCATTGGTCCTTCATTTCCTACAACAAACAAAAATTTGTGTAAAAACACAAAATCTTTGAAAAAAAAACATGAACAATTGAAAAGCAAAGCATACCAATGCCAATGAAAAGAACCAGAATGAACATAAGTGAGAATGTGATCTTCATTGTAATTTAATTTTTGGAACAATGTTTCTTCCTTGAATGCAATTCTGATTAGATTGATACAAAGCTATGATAAACCTTCTATATATATACACATACATAGGAGACAACACACTTCATTGACTCTATTTTGTGCAACTAAATAATGTCAATGTATTATTACCAAAAAAATGCTAGGATTTCTCTTGTTTATTAAATTTTAATCCTAACATGTAAATAACATTTACTATATAATTTATTTCAATCAAATTATTTTCTTATTGAAACTGATAGAATTATGAAACTTTTTCTTACTTATTTATAACAATTATTAATACAATACTTTTACTATTTTTATAAGAAACAATGAAGTATATATGTAATGACATTAGTTTGAATTAGTAAATGTATTTAATGTTAAGATGTAAATAAAAATTAATATATATTTAATACTTTTTTAAAGTTTGGTTTCAATATTTTTCAAAATTGCTTTATATAAAGTCAACTTAAATTTAATGTAACAGTTATTTATTTTCAGGTAGTTATTTATTTCCAGGTATGTGTGTGCGTGTATCATTATATAAAAGAGCTGCTTGTTAAATTTTTTTAATCAACTTTTAATAAGATAATTTTACTTTCAAATAAATAAAGTAAAATTATCTTTTTTTTTTAAATAAATAATTCAATAAAATTTTCATTTAAATATTAAATAATTATTCTTTTAAAAATAATCATTACATAATTTTCTTAACATTATTCTTACCAAATTTTTTATTTATATATTTTTTAAATTATACTATTTTGATATTGATTTTACAAACTTATATATATATATATATATATAATTTTCTTTCTAAAATTTCATGTTAGTCATCACTGTCATGTAGATGTGAATTTTAAGCCTAACTCACTTAATCTTATAAAATCAGCTTATCAGGTGAGGTTTGCACTCACTTATATATTTTGAAAGGTCTTTATCTCTATTCGACGTGGGATATCCAACACACCCTACATGTCGATACCTGTCATCTCGTTCGTGAGACTATATATTTATGGGTGATTTGATAGCGAGTGACCGTGTTCAACAAACTCTTGCTAATATAGGCTCTAAATGACTCTGATAACAAGAAGTCAACTTTAAGTCTAACTCAACCTTATAAGTTTTATAAGAAATAATGAAATATATATGTAATTAATGACATTAATTGTTTCTCCCCCAATATTTTTTTTTCTTTTTTTTTAATAATTTTTTTTTTCATGTGATGATAGATGATTGTTGTTACTTGATATGTCAGTCTAACTGAAATGTCAAGTTGAATAATGATGCATAACATGAGAGTTTTTATATAAAAAAAAATTAAAGGTAACAATTATTTATTTTTCCAGGTATGTGTGCGTGTATCAATTATATAAGAGAGGTGATACATTATTTGTTAAATTTTTTAATAATCTTTTAATTAGATAATTTAATTTTAAATAAATAAAATAAAATAATTTATTTTATAAAATAAGCAATTAAATTACTTTTTTAAATATTAAATAACTATTCTTTTAAAAATAATTCTTACATATTATTTTATTTTAATATATTTTATATAATTTTTTCCAAATTAAATATATTTGAAAATATATTATTTTAGTGTAATAATAATATGAATCTATTTTATTTTTTCTAGAATATATATATATATAATATGAGTTTTGTATGATGAAGTTGAATTGAAATGAGTGATATATAATGTTAGAATAATTTATGAATTTTATTAATTATTTTGAATTTGTTTGAGAAAAATATTTTTTTTTATTTTTTTTATCAATAAATTTGTTCTGTTGTATGAGGTTAATAATATGATTTTTTTTTTCAAACGAGTAAACTCTTCCTCAAGCCAAAATAACACTACAATTTAACTCAACTCCTACAAATTATTATTTGATAATTATTCTCACTTCTTTTATTTTTTATTTTTTTGTGCTATCTTATTTCATAAAATGATAGAGATTAAATATGTATACATTGCATCTCGATTTGTAGGACAATTAAATATTTACGATTAATTAACACAATTTACTTTCATATGATGTATCTCAAGGAGAATAATATTTTTAATATGTGTGTATGTTTGGACATGACACTTTGTAGTCACTATGAAGTCTTTTTTTTTCTTTTTCTTCTTGAGTATGATTTGAAGCTTCAAGACACATTAACGCATTTAACGCATGTGGCTCCTATCGTAATTCCTTTAGAGCATGGTAGAACTTCCCAACCCAAGGTAGGTAGTTTCTCTCCACCTTTTGAGAAAAAAACGTAGGGCCATAATTTAGTAGGAAAGAGTGTGATAAGTGTCATAATTCAATATATTTCATACAAAAAGATAGGTACTTATAGACTTTAGTTGATAAGATAGTTATAATTCACCCCTAATTTAGGAATTGAACCTTTTTTACATATTTTTGGATTATAAGATGAATGTGAATGATTTATTCCCAAATTTGTGTTAATTTCAGGATTCTAAAGAAAAATGAAGATAAAAAGGTTAAAGGAGAATGGAAAAGTTATAGACAAAGATGAAAAAATATTGCTAGATATTATAGATAGTTTTAGATATTTCTATCTATATAATGGAGTTAGTCCATATTTTATATATGTTTTTCTCTTTATAAAAACATAACTTTATGTGTTCAATATACAAAATGAATTTATCCTATTTTTCTTATATATGTGTAAAAATTTGATTTAAATATGCTTGATAAATAAATTTTAAAAGTAAATATGTTTTTTTTTATAAAAAACTTTAATGTTAGACATTACTATACAACTTGACATCTCAGTTAGGTTGACACATCAAGTAACAACAATCATCTGTCATCACATGAAAATATATTATTAAAAAAAGTAAATATGTGTTTTACTCATTACGATATTATTCAATTTTCAATTGTCGTATATTTATCATTTTAATTCTTTGTTGTATGTTTATTTAAAAGATTATACATAAATTATAAATACGAAAGTTTAGAAAACTTATTTTAATTGGATTTTAATGATAAGTATAATCATCACCTTTACAACTTATTTTTCAAGTAAAAAATTAAACACTACAGCAAGAAGCACTCATTTACAGATGAATAAGGTTTTAGAATGTTTCTTACTTCATCTTGAATATGAATAGTTCATCTTGAAGAATAGGAATCTACTGAGTATAGAATTTTCTATCTATATGCTGAAAATATTCCAATTTTACTTTAATGGTATGTTTTATACAAATAAGAGTTATAATATTCCAATTTTACTTTAATGATATGTTTTTGTATAAATAAGAGTTAGAGACATCCAATTTAATTTTGTTAAGAATCCGTTACGAAACAATTGTGTAATTTTTTATTTATTTTAATATATACGCTGCATAAGAAATTATTTAAAAACAAGATTTAATGTTTAAATTTTTATTTTTATTTACTCAATTAAAGTTTCACATTTTTGAAACATTACAAATAAAATATCATTATGAAAAATTGATTATAAAAGTAAGGAAATATGACTTTTTTTTAATTTAAGTTAATAAGTTTTATAAGAATAACTATTTTTTTATAAAAAAACTTTTATGTTAGATATTATTATGAAACTTGACACCGTTTCGACCTCAAGTTGGCTTTGGAGTTTTTTTAGCTCCGTTATAATTTTGTCCTTTAAAAACGTCTCGGTAGATTAAGGAAGGAAGACGTATTTAAACTGTCTTTGACCTCGACTGCTAAACTATGTGAGACTATATTGACCGTATCGGAACAAAAAGTTATAAATTAAAAAATATATATTTTTCACTATTAATATACTGGAATTAAAACAATGACGGTATATAAATAAAATAGCAAAGTTTTATTTGAACTATTTGGTGAATACTTAACACCTATAACGACACATGCAGATTGGAGGCCTATAATCATTATTACAAAAACCAATTGCTCTGTTTTGATATTTTTTTGGGCAATCAGTGAAACAGTTTTCTTCACAGTAATTATACAACTTCACGTCACAATTCTTTCCTTCTACCACTTTCATTGGTCCTTCATTTCCTGCAACAAACAAAAACTTGTGTAAAAACACAAAATCTTTGAAAAAAAAGCATGAACAAAATTGAAAAGCAAAGCATACCAATTCCAATGGAGAGAATCAAAATGAGCATAAGTGAGAATGTGATCTTCATTGCAATTCAATTTTGGAACAATGTTTCTTCCTTGAATGCAATTCTAAGTAGATTGATACCAAAGTATGATAAGCACTCTATATATACTAGCGGAAATACAGGCGTTGTTGCACCTGTGTATCCACATTTTTCTCTTTTACTCAACTTTCACAATAATAGAAATTTAACATACATACAAAAGTAATTTTGGTTGAGTCGAAATTGAAAAACAAAAATTAACATGTAAAAGAAAAATGATGAATTAATTAAACAACCTCTTTTTTTCTTTTTCTCTAGTTTAAGTCTTTCTTCTTCTTCAAGTTTTTTCTCTTCTTCCATTGACAATTTTGAGTGTGATGGTGTTTACGTTGAGGTTAGGATTGACTTGATGGTAGATACACAAGAATAATGACTTTATCAAATAATATAGTTGCTTTAATGGAGTGAAGAGAGTGATTGAAAGTGAATGTTATTTTATTTGATATATGAAATTTGATGTGGAAATGAGTGAGAGTATGCTCTCTCTTTCTTCCTGTTATTACTTTAAACTAAGGAATTAAGGGAAGAGTGGAGGAGTTAGTTTGCGTATAAAAACTATACATTAATATTAATTTAAAAAATTAAAAAATTATTTTATTTTATTTTTAAGTAATTCATATGAAATGACAAAATACTACATTGTACTAATAAAATGAAATATATTAAATAAGGGTAGGATCAGACAAAAATTATGTACACCAAAGAATCCCCTTTATATATGGGTATAGATACATATATATGAGATAATACAATGTGTACAACTAAATAATTACGTAGGATTTCTATTGTTTTTTAAATGTTAATGCTAAGATGTAAATAACATTTAATATTTTTTTTTCAATCAAGTTATTTATTTAATGTAATTGATAGATCTATGAAACTTTTTCTTACTTATTTATAACAATTATTAATACAATACTTTAACAATTTTTAAATGTAATGACATTAATTTAAAATAGTAAATGTATCTAATGCCAAGATGTAAATAACATTTAATATATATTTAAGACCTTTTTAAATTTTGGTTTCAACATTTTTCAAATTTGCTTTAAATAACTCAATTAATTTAAATTAGAGGTAATAGTCATTTATTTCCACGTACGTGTGTGTCCGTGTATCATTATATAAAAGAGGTGCTACAATATTTACTAAATTATTTTAATCATGGATAATTTTACATTCAAATAAATAACATAAAATTATCATTTTATAAAATAAATAATTCAATAAATTTGTCATTTTAAATAATTCAATTATTATTTTAAAAATATTCATTTCATAATTTTCTTAATATTATTCTTACCAACTTTTATATATATATTCTGAAAAAAAATACAATATATTCACACTTTTATTATAATGAAATAATATAATTTCATATACATATAATTTTATCTCAATAATATAATTTAATAAAATTATATATATATATATATATATATATATATATACCGGTTAGGGTTGTATGACTAATCACATGTCTTGGTCTCCACCCATGGGTCGATCGATCCTCATGGTCGTTCGCCATCTGGGGGATGGACATTGTTGGTCCCTTTGCCCCAGGGAAGGGTCAGGAAAAATTCCTCCTAGTCGGAGTGAACTACTTCACAAAATGGATTGAGGTCGAATCATCTCCACCAAGAACGTGCAGAATTTTGTATGGCGATGTATTGTGTGTCGGTTCAGCGTGCCGCACACAATAATAACTGATAATGACCGACAGTTCATCGACCAAGGACTTCAGTCTTTCTACAAGGACCTCGGCATCAAGTCAATAACCAGCTCGGTCGAGCACCCCCAAATCAATGGGAAGGTCGAGGCTGCAAACAAGGTCATCCTAAACGAGCTGAAGAAGCGGCTCGACAAGGCGAAAGGCCAATAGATTGAGGAACTACTGGAAGTCCTGTGGGCATATCGTTGTACCCCCAGACGTCCACACAAGAAACACCGTACAGTCTAACGTACGGAACCGAAACCATGATCCCGGTTGAGGTAGGCGAGCCTACCATCCGAAGGCAACTGTTTGATCTGACTCTGAATGAATAGAGTCTCTCGGTTGGCTTAGATCTACTCAACGAGCTTCGCGACAAAAGCAATATTTGAGAGGCCACATACAAGCTTTGGGCGGCAAGGCGCTACAACACGAAGGTCCGACCAAGGAGCTTTCAAAAGGGAGTTCTTGTCTGGAGAATGAGAAGCGAAGCAAGGAAGAATGAAGGCAAGTTCTCATCCAACTGGGAAGGGCCCTTCCGGATCCAAGAGGTTGCAGTTGGGAGGTGTACCACTTAGAGTGGCTGTCGGGAAAATTTGTACCAAGGACGTGGAATGCCACACACCTAAAGTTTTATTACAGTTAAAACACCTGGTCATTTTTTCCATAAGGAGAGTTTTCGGTCAGACAAGTTTTAACGAGCCGTTTCTCTTCAATTCTTTGCAATTTAAAGTCAAATTCACGCATCTCTCAACGCTTGGTTTGGTCAAAGATGAAGTCCTAACCGACATACACTACCAACACCTACAAAACCCAGTTCGATCAAGGATGAAGCCTTAACCGACATATACTACCGACACCTAAAAGACCTACATTATTGTGCATGGGACGCCATGTCCACACTAATTATGATGTAGCATCAATTTTTTCAGTTTTTTGGTCCATATTATATGACATCTTTCTTGTAGTGAATTCATGGACCCTTTAACCTACTTTTTTTTTTAACATGACTTCGGTATATACTTAGGACTACTAATTTTGGATAATGGGAAAGTGAACAATTGAAATCTAAGACTTTATGCATTCCGAGAATGAAATGATAAAAAAGAAAAAAAGCAATGAAAGGAAAAAGTTTAGGCACACATAATTATTAAATTATGATAATGAAGAGTAATATAAAATTGTGACAATCATGATATAAAATTAAACTTTTGTACATGGTAACACAAACCCTTGCATGCTGGAAATATCATACAAATCTTAACTATATGTCCCTGGAGGATGGTGCAGGAGAGTAACTGTGATCACTTGAGTCTCTTTTCCATGAATTCTGAACTTGTGCTGCAAAGTGCAAGTTCCAGAGAATATCTTCAACAGAAGGCCTTTCAGTTTGGTCATCAGAGAGACACCTTACACATATCTCCATCATTGTCATTAATGATTCATCTGAGCATTCCTTGTGAACTGCTGGGTCAACAATACTTCTTCTAGCTATGTCATCAGTTTTGATGCTTACATGTAACTGCAGAAGGACCACACAACATTAATGATTTAGGTTATTTACCTTACCACCTCTTGTGCTTTACACAGCAAAATTTTGATGCACAATAAATACTTGAAGAAAAAAAATCAACTTAATGCACCTCTACTTATAAAGAAGTCAGATGAGAAAACTTTTATAAAATTTAAATTTCAAAGTTACTTTAACTCACAAGAGAAGTTTAACTTATTATACTTTTTACAAGTAATTAATGAGGAGACTTTCCAATTAAGACCTTACCATAATACAAGAAGTTAAGTAGTTTGGGATCAATATGATCTCTACTAATCTTCACGCAACAAGTAATAATTTGCTATTAGTTTAATCTAATAAATTAAGAAACTTGAGTTCATGTTATGCAAAAAATGGTTAAGAATAAGGAAAAATGGGGTCCCTTTTTGTTGTGTGGATTTTGTTGTGGATTGTTTTGTGTAAAGCAGATATGGGATGATGGCAAAGGGCTTTTGCTATCATTTTCTATGTTGTGTCGTGGATAAAATTATGTTACTTGTTTTAGTGGATAACAAAAAACTCAGTTTTGTGCTGTCTTTTGAGCTGGTTTTGTCTAGTACTTGTACTATTGCAAAACTCAAATTATGAACAATTTTTAATGTTGAATTGTTCATCGTTTGTTTAAGCAAATCAAGTGCATCCTTGACTTCAAATTGGGAAATTTATTCATAATTTAGTAATCTAAGATGCTTTAGTATGAAACTTGAAGGCAATACTCACAAGATCTTTTAGTGTTCCAACTTCATTGTGGAACATTATTGGTCGGCCCAGAATGATTTCTAGCAAGATTACCCCAATATCATAGACATCATTCTTGTCTTCACCCTTTATCCTGCATAAATAATTAATGCCAGTTAAGGCCAGGAGAAAAAACTATATACATTAATAGATACAATCAGCAAAGCACCCATGTAGTTGTATTGTACAAGACTGTGGAAAAGGCTTTATAACTAGTCCACATGATTGTAGACATTGAAAGCTTTAAGAACCAGGGTCAACACAAGTTGAGTGTTTAACTAACATTTGGATCAGGGTAGAGATTTGTACAAGGGTATATGCATCAGGAATTGAGAAAGAATTAATAAAATTCTTACCTATTTAACTATCTCTACAACTATTAGTATATTCATTTCAATTTTCAAGTGAAAGCATATATGATAAAATGCATTTCATGAGAAATTCCAATGTGTGTACCCTTTCTTATTCAAAACATTCAATTCCACTGTGTCCAATTTTCTAACCATGACCCTGAAAAGTTCTACCTGAACACACTCTTTAGATGTTGAATAGGGAATGGAACCAACCTATTAGGAAGTGGGAACCACAACATTGACCAAGTTTTACAAGCATTCATCTTTATAATAAAGAACATATGGAAAAGAATGTGTTGATTGTATATTCCTACTTTCTTAGATGCTAGATTAGATTCTATCACAATATCAGAAATTAATATTTTTTTTCACCTTGCTTGGATATTTCCTTTGAGTCCAGGGGAAGTTCCACTGCTGATCTGAAAGTTTAATAGAAAACAATTGTGCTGAGAAAAATCAGAAAGGGGAGAAGATATAGTAGTAATAAGGGCTTAAAAATTATCCATTTACCATTCTTTTATTTTCAGCAGAAAGTGGCAGATTGTAGCTGCTTATTTTAACATTGTTACTGTTGTCCAAAAAAATATCTGTAATCCTGAGATTATTTGAATATAGTCCAGGTACTATCCCTGTGTGCAAAAATTGAATGCCTTTCACCACTCCAATGGTAGCTGCTATTCTCTGAATCCAAGAAATCTTTTCCCCAGAAGATCCTATTGAAAGCAAATGTTACATGAAAAATTCATTTCCTTGTATATGAGTGAACATTAGAAAACATTAGGTCCTATTTGGTTTGAGAAGTGGTTCTCAAAGATTTGTTTTCAAACAAATATTTGAAGATATGAAATAAATTGGAAACAAACTGACATTTTTGTAATTATTTGTAAAATTAGAAAATGAAGATAGATGACTATAGTGTACAAAATCATTGAAATTTATGGTATGTGGCAATACTATAGAAAGAAGATTTTGATGGAGAATTTTCCTTACCAGAAACGCAGGTTCTTAAACTTCTAGTTGAAACAAACTCAAATATGAGAAATACACGGTTCACACATGAATCGTCCTGGTTGCACTCAAAAGCATGCCCAAGGGCACTAACCAAGTGTGAATGCCTTAGCTTTGAAATCATCTCAACATGGTGCATGTAAGTTTGAGGGCCATGTCTCTTTCTCATTTTCAAACCTCTAATAGCAATGTGCATCCCATCAGAGAGAACCCCTTTATAAATCTGACATTACACTTAAAATAAATTAAAATTTGCTGAGTTTAAAGATAATAGAGCACAGTTATACAGAATTATATGCATGATCAGAATGGTGAATTACTAGTTGTCAGAACTTAAACAACACAGTTACAACAAAGGGAAACTGTAATGTAATAAGAAAATTTGAGTATGAAAACTCTTTAATATGTGTGGATTGATGTTTGATGCCTGTAGCAGAACTGAAGTTTTGCACTTTAACTTATCCTGTTCTAGGAACAGATGGTTAGTAGCTCAATAAATATAATTTAAAGGAATACCAGAGATTCAAATGTACCTTATCCAAAGACAATAACTACACATAGCCATGGACTTTGTACTTGTTTCAACCTCAAGTATGTTGAATGACAGGTCAATCACCGCATCTGAGGTATTATCCGCTTAGGAGTTCCATCACAGTTTTGTCCTTAAGAGACACCTTTTAAGGACAAAATGTTGACGGAACTCCAAGCTCCAAAGCAGACAATATCTCAAATGCGATGATTTAGGATTTAGGGTTTAATGTTAACCCTAATGATGCTATCTCAACGGATTTGAGATCGGAACAGTACTTAACAAGTTTTCTCAAATGTTCTTATTTATATGAAACTCAATTTTCGGTAAGGTAAACTTGTACCATATTCAGATTATTGACATATTTGTTCTACTATTGAGTTTCTAGAGTCTAAGTGGTAGTCATCGCAAATTACAGTCCTATAGGGTAGGGCATCATACATTTGGAAGGTAAATATGATTATACTCATCTAAATTGATAACTTAAGGCTCATACCTGACCATGTGGGCCTTCACTTATGAAACTTGATGCATCAAAATTATTTGTAGATTCCTTAAGTTCATCCAAAGCAAAGGTCCTATAAGCAGGAAGGCTGGCTCCCATCTTCATTGTTTGTGATATACACCCTGCAAACAAATAATATAAAATGACTATATGTGACAAGTGATAATTAATAGAAATAAAGGTTTTGAATGACATGCTCTAATTCCTAGATTTCAATGATACATTCTGCACTTCAGCACAATAGGTGTGCATTTTTTTGAACTGATCCAATCTAAAGAAGAAATAAAATTAGAAATTTCTCTCACTCTAATTCAATGTTTTGGGCGTACATGCCTAGCTGGAAAGAAAGAAAAACATGTTCCCAGAATTTTGTTTTAGCCCTTAAACCATGTACTTGTTAAAAAATAATCTCATTTTTCAAAATAAAAATTATGTACCAATTAGGCAAAGGATTTGAGGATTTACTTGCATCTGTGAGTAGTTTTGCTGTGTTAACTGATGATACATGTTCAATTATGGACCTTGTCGATGCCCTTACAACACGCTTATTTTTCACTCGGCACATTACATGCTCCTTTATGGATCTTGTAAGTGCTTCCACAGCAAGTTTGTCAGGAACCCTTCTGATGATGTGCTCCATTATGGACCTTGTAGTAGTTTTCACTTCATCTTCATTATGTAACTGGCTGGTGACATTTTCCAAAGGGGACTGTGAAGGTATTTTCACTACTTGTTTCTTATGAACTCGGCTAACAACCAAGATAACTACTCCTAGAATCAGCACTACACCAACAACACCTCCCATACTTGATACAATTACTGTTTTACCAGTTGTTCTCTTGTGCTTTGGTTGACGGGGTATGATTTTCACTGCCAAAGCCTCATTGCTGCAGAAATCTGAAGGGTGCTGATCTTGGTTCTTAGTTGATAAGCAGTTTCTAGCATACAGAACAACCCTGGTCTTTGGTTCCAAACAAGCGGGAATTTCCCCTTTGAGAAGATTTGAAGACAAATTTACAAAGTGGAGATCATCATTGCATGACATGTTATTGAAAAGCATTCCAGTGAATTTATTTGAGGAAATATCAAGATAATTTATGGAAGGAAGTGACAATAAGGATGATGGAAATGGCCCCACAAAGCCATTCAATGAAAGGTCCAGCCTTTGAAGCAGATAAGAAGAACTTAAACCAGAGGGGACACTTAGCTTGAAGCTATTATTTCTGAGCACAAGAGAAACTAACTTGGTGGGGAGTGAAGGAAAATGAGGTCCAAATATGTTGTTTTCCAAGTTAAGAACTTGAAGATTTGCCAAATTCTTGAGAAGAGGAACTTCCCCAGATAACTGATTACTTGATAGATCCAATACCCTCAGGGTCTGAAGAGCATCCAATGAAGTTGGAAGGCTCCCACTAAGCCAGTTTTTCTTCATACTAAGGACAGCCAAACCTTGAAGTGAGCCAACCCAGCTAGGAATTTCAGCACTGAAGCTGTTATCATCAAGTACCACTGACTGCAGGTTCCTGAGAAGTGAAAGTTGAGATGGAATGGCTCCATTGAAGTGGTTTGAGCTAATGTTAAGTATTTCCAATGAAGACAACTGTGCAATGCTTTCAGGTAAGGGCCCCCAGAGTCCAAGAGAAACCAGAGAGAGGACTTTCAAGCTTGATAGAGTGCCTAGTGTAGCAAACAGAGTATCTGAGGAGAAGTTTGGAGGCAATGGAGCATACTCATTGTTGCCAACAACATGCAGCTGTGTCAAGCTATCCTCATAGCAGACTATTGTCAAATATTGGGTAGGTTCAATATTACAAAAGTCTGTGGTGCTGCTGAGGGTACTTAATGCTGATGGATAGCCAAGAAGTTGCTGAACCTTGAGAAGTGTTTGAGACTGAGAAAACTCTAACTGCTCTGAAAGTTGGATGGTGGCAAGAAACAAGACTAAAAGGAGTAAATGAGAAAGGTAAACTGGTTTTGGTGCCATCTCTCCTTCCAACAAATCAGAGAGATCGGTTGAATAAATAAAGACACAAAGGGGTTTTGGATTAGGCCTCTAGGAACAAGCTTATGCCTCTGCCATTCATTCAATACAAATGAACCCACTATCTTTTACTCTAGTTCTTTCTGATCTTCAAAGAAAAGCATTGAGAAGTATAGGCACACAACAAGAACTAGACACTACAAAACATGAAACATTTTACTGTGGACCATGTTCTCAGTTCAACCGTTAGCCATTTTTGCAAAAGGAGTGCTATGTGCTTGTGCTTTTGTGTTGGTTTGGCTGCACATGATAACATGACAACACGCTAGTTACCTCATGGCTAAGGCTAATTTTATATTCTATAAAAATGTGAACCTTTTTAGTTCTGTGGTTTTGTTTGGCATACTTATTGTCTCATCTAAGACACAGTATAATGGACCCTTTTTCAGAATTTCTGATAAATTTGTAACAAGGTAATAATAGTAATAGTTTTATTATTATAAAAATTTATAAGTATGCATAGATACACTTAAGAAGCTAAATGCAGTGACAAATGAGCTGCCAAATTCATATCCTAGAGAAAATAATTGGTGGGCAGACTTTAAATTAAAAATAACTCAAATCTAAAATATATTTATATATAAAATGTATTTTTTTTTATGAAATGATAAGTTGATATTATTGTGATTACAAAACAGTTTAAAGTGGTATACATGAACAATTGCTTATCTGTATAGAAACCAGAGTTTCATATATATGACAGTTTGTTACTTTCTTTCTAACTTTGATAAACTTTTTAACACATACTAAATCAGTCATGTGATGTTATAGTTCTCACTGCTTTCTTGATCTCTAGCCATGCATGTACCTATGATTTCAAAAACAATAATTGTTCTAGTATAAGACAATGTAAAACAATAATTGTTCTTGATTTCAGTCTATTATTTTTCTTACTGTTAAAAATAATTGTGACAAACTCCATCAACAATGATCCTAGTAATTTGTGTGGGGAAAAAATGAAGATAACCTTTGAAAACTGTCGAATCATAACATATATGTTCTGCATTCCCATGGCACAGAAATCAATAATTGTGTAGTGGTAATATACAATAGCATGGCACCAAAGGGCACCAAAATGTAAAAGAAGTTTGTCCTTTTACATAGGAAGTTGCACTCACAGAACTGTTTAAAGTTATTTCGAATATAAGATTAGTAAAGATTATGTTTGTGGAAACTAGCGGATACCTTAAATATTAATTTATAAACTTTAATGAATGACAAATATATAGATCTTTTCACTACACTTTGATCATTACATACTAAAATAAATAAAATTATTAAAATAGATAAATTGTGTCAAATTAATAAATATGATATGATTTTTAACTGAAATTATGTGAATGTAACCAAATTTCAATTAATTAAAAAAAAATCAAATAATATTAAATACATGGTTGTCACCTTAACACGATTTCAATTTCACATAATCAATATTGTGTCATCTTTAAATTAATTTTACATTATTTATTTATTTAAATAGTTTCTTAAAATTTTAACTATTTGTGCAGATGGAGAATGACTCTTATCATCATCACTTGTGTTTTGAATGGAGATTAGTTTGGTTTGTGTAGAGTCAATTTATTGTTTGGCTTGGAGCGACATTCGTGTTTCATAATAATCATTTGTCAATTTTTTTATTGTTCATGATGTGTAATGCTTCAGATTCAGTTAATGATGTATGGGAAGCAATTTGGGTTAGAGTAGTAAATATAGGTTTGATCTTAGATTTCTTTCAAGTCACGCTTTGTTTCGTTTCTTACTCTGAGTGAATCTTTGGACCCTTTGGTGTGTTATGAGATTGGTTTCTTGATGTTGTACCTTGCAGGTTTGTACTTTTTTTTTTTTTTTTTGGTTTTTTTTTAGTTTGTTTTTTTGTTTTTGTTTTTTTTTGGTTTGTTTTTTTTTTTTTTTTTTTGAGATTTTTGTTAGGAGAGTTGCTCTGTTAATTGTTGGAAGTGTTTTTGGCGGTTAGAGGAGATTAATGTGATTTTTTATAAGACTTGAACCACCCTTAAAGTGGTTTATATTTATTAATTATTTGTTGTTAATAAAAAAAATTAATAATTAATCTATCAAATTTGGTAGAAATATTACCATCCTTCATAATTTAACATTTTGAAAAATCCAAAAAAATCAGCAACCTTCACAATTTAACATTTTGAAGAGATTGGATAGGAAAGTACAAAATTTGATCGGGTCATGTGTCACGAGAAGAAGTGAAATATTATTTATTAAGTTAATGATTTAGTGATGGATTAGTATTCGAAAATAGGTGCATTGATGTGTCAGTGTAAGAAAAGGAAGTAACAGATATTGTTGAGCTCGTGACACATTTGATATGCAAAAGCTAACCTTTTAGGGCAGAGAAGTGAAAGAGACAAGTGGTGGTGGGACCCTTCTTCACGGGTCTGCTTTTCCTTTCCCTTCTCGTGACACAGACAAACCACACCCATGTCAGTCACAACCTCATGCAAACACTCTTCAAATACCTATCTTATTATGGCTAAGTCTAAAATTTGTACTACAAATTCTAAATTTACTTCAATTGTAAATTAAAATTTTTAAACATTGAATTATTGGAAGTAAAACCAATATATATAGAAAATGATTTTGCGAATAAATAAATGTGTATACTATTTTTTTTCTTCACTTTCATACTACATTGCTGAATTTTATGAAGTTATATATGCTTTAGAGAAAACTTACAAGTTGGGAACTTACTAATGTCTGGCTGGAACATGACTCTCTCTTAGTTTTTATTGTGTTTACTACTAGGACAAATGTTCCTTGGAATACTTGTCTGAATTACTGTGAAAAAATCAAGTTTAGGGTTACTCATATTTTTTGTGAAGGGAATGCATGTGCTGATAAGTTGGCTAATTTAGGATTTATTCATGGAGAATCTTTTCATTGGTATAATAGGCTTCCATCTAGTATGTTCTTAGAATTCTTTATTAATAGGTATAGTCTACCTATGTATCGTTTTTGTTAACATATGAGTTTTGGTCTAATCCCCAATATTTTTGTATTTTATTTTTAATTTTACTTTTTTTATGTGATGACAAATGATTGTTGTTACTTGAGGTCTCAGCCTAACCGAGATGTCAAGTAGCATAGTGATATGCCTAACATGAAAACTTTTTATAAAAAAATATTTATATTCATTTATATATTATAAAATAATTAGAAAAAGATGAATTAACTCTCTTTATAATAGAATATAAATAACTTTGTTGATTGAACCAGATAAAAACGTTCATAAGATAAGATTTGTATTTATTTATATATTATAAAATATTTTTATTTATAGTTAAGGTGATATTTCTATAAAATATAAATGATTAGGTTTAATGGATTTTAACATTTTTCTTATGTTGAGATAGTTAATATACTAATTTTGTGGAAAGATATATAGTTACATTGTGGAGAAGATTACGGTGGTTGAAGAAAGAGTTATGATGACATCTATGGATAATGTATTTGTAGTTGATTGTGCCTCCAAAACATGTAACTGAAAATTTACTGATATAAGCTTTTATAGTGATTTAGGCTGATACATTTCTATAAACTTTCTTTTCATTAAGTTGTTGGTACAATAGAAATAGAAGTGTTTAGAGTTTAAGTAAATTGAGTTTTTGTAGAAAAATTATAATAGAGAAAAGAGAGTCCCCTAAGAAGTAATCATGTTCATAAATAAACATTAGTCATAAATGAAGACATGGATACTTCACACTTATGAACATTTGCACATAAATTTTTCTTTATTTTCCACTTTCTCCTTTTAAAATAAATTTTGTATTGAAGTCAAATGAGTCATATTTAACCCACTCTCTTATTTTAGAATAAATATAATAGTTTTAAATTACTACTAAAAATATCTCGTTAATAATAATTACTCATATTTTTTACATCAATTTTAATAACATAGTTGCACACGAAATACCTTCTTACATCGATTATTTAAATAAATATCTTTTAAAATGTGTTCTTAAGTTAGTAAAGGTTTAGAAATATTTGGAAGTTCAGTTAGAATTCAAAAAAAATTCGACTTTTTTTTACTATGATTTTTTTCTCCACTACACTTTTTTATTGTTGAAAATATTTGTTTACGAACTCGTGTTCTCTCTCGTGATCAGTTCTAATAGTACAATACATAAGTCTTTTATATTTTGGACTTTCTTATAAGATTTATAGAAGAACTCGAAGGATAAAATAGTAATCCCCACAATAATTCTATATGGTAACAATAATATTACTAATGAGTTTCACATTAAGAAACAAATAAATAAAAAGTTATTATTGAAAATCATTTACATCAAATGACTTCTATGTTCACGATTTAATTTAACACCTCTTTCTCATTACCTAAAGGTAGTTTATCACCTATATCTGCCCTTAAACGTGTAAATTCTAGTTCACTGGGACCAATAATAGAAAAAAAAAATGGCAAAATAAAAGTAGAGCACATTGCACAAACTTTTATGAAGTTCAATCTTCAAGAATGTATCGGTTCCTCCTTGCCCCGAATGCGAATCTCTGTGAAGTTACAGAAAAGGAAGCATTGAATTATAAACAAGATTGAAATGCTAGATCATGCTATGGAATGGAAATTGAGCACATGCTCTAAGGAAATGTGCATGGGTGAAACTAACGATAATGCATGTAATGAAAGTAGGGTACTATAGATTAGGCTTTATCTTAACTGAAAATATCTGGGAATAGGCTTTCAAACCAGTGAGGAATCGAATGTATGTTGGTTTCGTTGATCCGTTTGCAGGGATGGATCTAATGTTTGGAACTAAGTATTCTGCAACCTGTCAACACCACAGCGTTTGATAAATGAGCTGCATATTTCATGTCATCCAACTCAAAATAGAAATCACATCATATACCGTTATGTTCCAGCAATTCAGAGACAACAAGTTGTAAACTAGGATTATTAAATGATTCTGTTTGATTAAGCAATTATCAAGTAAATCATATCCCATCAGTTTAGACAATTTATCCCTCGAGATTTTGCAGTCTAGAGTGCTAGCACTGTCATGAGGAGAATTGTTCTTCTTCTGTTTTAGCTCTCTTAATTGTAATAAAAGCTGCCCATGAACACAAACACTAACAAGATTTCCAACAAGCCACAGAAAGACCAAATGAATAAAATCATAAAGCATTTTCCTCAAACTATAACAGAGTGTATATGATCAGGTGGTCTAGAGTTTGTCCTTGCCGACCCATTAATTCAAATAAGGTTGATATTTAGATGGGGTTTGGGCTTTGTCCAGGCCCAAAGCCCTCGAGAATTGTGAGGGACATTTTAGAAATTTAATATAAGAACGTTCCCAGGTCTTAATCTAATAGTTTAATCTTTTGGGTCTATGAAAGTAATCATGAAGGATTTTACTTGCAATATTTAATGGATTGTTATCACTCTTACTTGAATTTGTTTGCATGAAGTTAGTCTTATAGACTTGGCTATTACGAGATGTTTGAGTCTCACATCAAGTAGAATAGAATGTGGGATAGAGTATTCGAGTGTTTAGTTTTCTTATATGAACGGCTGGCTTATAAGAGTAGGTTTTCCAAGTGTTTAGTGCTTACACCATAGTCACAAAAACCAGGAAAATTTTGCAGTTTGAATGAACAAATAGTTCTAATGATTATCAGGTAAGCATAACGATGGTACACCACAGAGTAAAGTGCTAGCTTATGTATCACCATTCCCTGCTGTGAAAATCTTACCACTTCAGCTGGTTCTGCCAAGACATTAATGAAAAACTTTGCCTGCACATAACAAAGAAGTCAGTCCAAAAACACATTGAAAAAATATAATAATATAACGTGGCTGCAAATCTACCTGTTTTGTATTAACACCAGACATGAGAAGATCCGTTGTAACCATTCCTGGCTGCAACATTGAAAAAGGAAAGAAAAACAAGTGCTATAAACATGGATGTGAAAACCAACCATTAAAACTTTACAGGGAGTCCAGCATAATGTGCTTCATGTCTTGACGGTGAAACAAAGAGAAATTAACACTAATTATGCTTAGTTTTATAGAGGACTTAATTGACACAAAAAATCTTGGGAGATCAAATTTCACATAGTCCAAACTAGAGAGTCCAGAATGAAACTAAACAAAAATGCATGAGTACCATAATTGTCTGATAGGAAATAGAATAGGTACAATGATTTTTTGTGACTAAGGCTAACAACATCATTTAACCTAGTGGATGAGCAAGGAAGTTACTGTTGTTGTAACACTAACATAACTTTGCAACAAGTTCCTTCACCACCAAGTACCATCACAGTGTACAAGGTAATAAATATTTATATGTTCCTGAGCACACATTCAAGCCTCCTCAGTAAACTAGGCTCTAAAACTAAAGGGATTCAATCAGTTCTAGTAACACAATAAAGGGAACTGGAATGACTCTGCAAATGAAAAATCATGTCAAATTGTTAATTCTTTTCTGGAAGGTTGTTAAATTTATTATATGAAAAAAGTGCGTTTTTATACTCTGTTAAATAAGGACAAGGTCCTTGCATATATTAATAAATATTTAGTCCTTAAACTATAAAAAACATGTGGACTTAGTTCCTTTCTAACATCTTAAAACATGATGAATTCTCAGAGAGAGAAGACTAAATCCATATGTTTTTAAGGTTTGAAGATCAAATTAATCAATATGAAAATATTGTAAGCTTTCACTACCTTTGATCAAAAGTATACTAATAAAAAAAAAACTTGTTTTCATTTATTATAAATTAATAACAATGACAACACTTAAATTGGAGAAACATGCAAGTTTTTGTATCCATGCATCCATGCCCATCATATATTATCATAGGATACGAAAAGAAAAAACCTACCGAAAGATTATGCACTAGGACATTTTTAACATCTTGCATCCGCAATTCTGCCTGTGAAATGTTAAGAAGACGTATTATATATGTACATGTGTATGTCCGTAGCCATAACTATAATTCTTATTCAAAGAACTCTATTAGGAAAATGAAGGAAGACAAAAGGAGAAAATTTGTATCCAATATGTCTCATGGAAGAATAGGGAAAACTCTACTAGCTTAAAACGGAAAAATATAACTACAAATGTCAAAATACCATCTTGTAAGCAGCTAAAGAATTTTGGTAGAATAATTTAACTTGCAACTCTACTAGATACAATCAAGTAATGAATGTCAATGCAGGAGCCCAACACATACTTTAATTCTAAATATTGTTTAGTTTTGCTGATTACTCAGCAATATTATGTGACATGTTCATTTATTTTTTAACACCGAGAATTACATTAAGAGAACGACAGTAAAATCTATGACTTCTCAATGAAGTCGGGTTCATCTAGATGAATCAAATTGTATTATAACATTATATTGTAAAATCAAGTATTATATAGACAAATCCTTGACTTTTAAATCCTTCTTGAAGGTTTCATCTATAGTTTTTCTTAGTTGCACTCTTGACTAGGGCTTCCACAATCAAACCACCTAAGCCAAAATTCTACAAGAAGTGCTGCAAGCTTTCTCAATGCATTATTTTCTGATTCCATCTTGCTTAGCATATCCCGTAACATTCTTACCCTTGCTAGTAATCCTATCTTGCCAAAACATTTAGAGAATGACAACACAAAGTATGTTTTGGTAGATTTTTATTGGTGTCATATTCATCTTTTCTTTTGTGTATAGTAGATCAGAGCCATAGTTTTTTTAAACATGATAAAGCAGGTAATTTTGTAATACACACACCTTTTATTTATTAGAACAGCTAGGAGTCAAAGAAAGGAAGAAGCAATGAAACACCACAAATTAGTAACCTGACTTGATACCAATAAGACTAAAAATACATTATAAAAACTTATAATTAAAAGAGCACAAATGGACAGGAAATAACTAGAATCATAGATACTCAAGGTACATGAATAGAAATAACAATTTTAAAATGCAAAACATTAACCTGTAACGACTTTGTTAAGTGCACCACACTTCTCTTTGTTGCTCCATATGCAGCAAACCTAAGAAATAAAGCTAGAATTAGTGAATTTTCACCATCATATGTTGGACTGGTGATAATTTTGTAAGTTGACTAAGATTATGACTTCAAGTGGAATCTACAGTGCTCTTTTGGATTTCATTCAAAAACTAACTTCAATTGACACCACCGATAATATGTAACTCCTAGGCTTTGCTGCCTTTGCAAGTATTGAAGAGATTATAAGACTTATTAAAGTGAAGAAACTACAATAAACTTAAAAAGTCTCATAATCTATCACTTTCATCAAAATGTGACCAAGTGAGACTGCTCTATGATTACCAAATGGTTAACAAGAACTGATTTAGTATGTTAAATAGAAACTGATTAATGATTATTCAGCATCATACAAGACTTCTGGCCCAAGAGATCAATATAGAAGCAAACCTTTCTAGATTTATAGAAATAGGAAGCAGTATGCATCAATAAGCAACCATGCCTAATAAGCAGAAAATTGCACCAAAACCATGAATGAAATACTCCAATAAAGACAAAAAAGTACCTAGGAGTTGGCCTCCCGTCCGAACCTGCTCCATCAATATTGAAAATATGACCTCCTCGAGGTTGGTCCAACATCATCTTGATTGCCTAAATGGAAACTAAATATCTATGCATAATAGTGCACCCACTTTGTTCATATTTCATAGTGCCTCTTAGATGAGAATATATTTTACCTCTCGACAACATATCATCAAGCCAAGTGTATTTGTTGTAACCACCTCACTGCAAGCAAAGAATAAAAGATGTTATAATTAAAAAAATTGACATTTAGGGTAGAAGGTGCATTGAAGCTCACATAAGATCTTCATCTGAAGCCTCAACAAGTGGCTTATAGCTATATGCATTTGATCCAGCATTGTTGATCTGCATAGTTCTCAAAATAAAGAGAGAAAGATTAGAATTAATGTACTTAGAAGCATATTGAATGAAAGGCTGGAACTAATAATAAAATTGATAGAAAAAAAGTCAGTATTCCTCTAAGGAGGAGCGTGGAAGGGAAATCCTAGTTGCTAGTTGTGAAAGACAGCTGAGCTGATAGTAAACGACATGTATGAAACAAGATAATTAAAGAATTCTACAAAGCCTATTTGTCAAGTGCTATCTAAAGTGTTGACTCAAAGAGCCTAACATGAGCAAACTGACACAAGAAAATAAGTAATTAAGAAAACAGAAGTTTCCAGGTACTGATGGCAAACATTTACTATAGTCAGGTCTCTGATCCAGGTCCCACAATAAGGAAGTAACAAGTAAATAACGGTGTGGGTAGTAGTAATATAAGCAACCCAACTTCCAAATAGGTCTAATTTGCTAAAATTCAGTTTATATATAAACCGCAAGCTTAAGCATACTTTTCATGAAGTTAGCACAGTAGCAGATTACGAGGCAAGCCGCTACTAATTCTTTAATTTGCAGATATAACTGCAGTCAGAATTGTTTATTTGCAAAAAAGAAAACACATGCCACTTCACAATAAAAAAAAAAGGATCCGAGTAGAACATGTCATAATGCCATTGAACTTATCATATGATATCTGGCGCTACAGAAAGTAGTTTAAAAGATCATTTCTAAAGTCACAATTATAATTATGTTAAGAACAGAAGCTTACATAATTGGTCAGACCATGACTTCAACAATAAGAACTAATTAAAATGAAATCTTAGCAATATTTTCCCAACAATATATGCAAAATAAACAATCACAGCAGGAAAAGAAATCAGACACTAATACCCATATATCAATGTATTTCAGTTTTTCTTGAGCAAATGAAACTAAATTCTTCACATCATCTGCATTTCTGACATCACATTTAGTTCCCTGCATGAAATGAAACAAAGCATGTACGTAAGAACACAAATGCAAACCGACTATGTACTTATCATAGACGGATTACTATTAACAAAGAAGTTTAAGAGGAGGTACCCACACATACTGCTCCCCAAATTCTACTCTCAAGCTATGGACAGCAGCCTCTACCCTTTCATCTATTAAATGAAAATAGAGATATAGAGAAAGACAATATTTCCTTTGTATTATTCTCAAATAAAATCACAAAAGTAAACAAAGTGCATGTATGAAACAAATTGAAACACCAAGAATTTTTGCACACCTGATCTTGAGCAAATCAGGACGTTGTCACCAGCTTTTAAAAACTCTTTCGCCAATGCATACCCAATTCCTGAATCATACCATATCATATAGTATAAATAGAAAATAAGTTAAAACATATCCAAAAAAAATTATGATATGGTGCCCTTGTGGATGCATTTACTTGTGACAAACAAATTCTACTTATCCAAGTCCCAATTCATTTGAATATCTTTAATTCATTCATACTTAAAATAAAAGTCCAAGAAAATTATACTTTCAACTAAATTCTTAAATGGAAGAAAGTCTACTCCAAGTTGAAATAAAAATTGAATTAGTATTTTAGCATAGAATAAATATTTTTCAAATTCACGATAAATAAATACTTCATATACATAAATTATATTTAAAATTTATATCGAATACATTATATACAAAAGTTAATTATACACACGAGTCAGTTATTTTGGCTAATATTACATTTAGAGCCTTCAGAATGTTTAATTATAGTTGACTCCAATGTTGTCTTTGAATAAAGAATATTTAGAGACAATTTATTTTTAAAATTTAAAATACTTTATGGTAAAATATGTAATGAGCAAAAATTAAAAATCCTAAATTTTTTTTATGAAGATGTTTAGATTATTTGAAAATAAAAACATCAAGTTTCTAAAAGAAAATGAGAATTTACTAATATTCGCTCCTCCCTCCTACTTCTTTCTTTTTTTAACAGCAAAAATCAAATTACGTCATCTATATCTATATATAAAGCATCCATTAAAACAATATATCTCATTTTATTAATATAATAGAGTATTTTGACATATACCTATATATAAACGATCCATTAAAACAATATATCTCATTTTATTAATATTAATATAATAGAATATTTTGACATTTCATAATTATATAAAAAATAAAATTATTTTTTAATTTTTAAAATTAATTAACAATTAATTGGCAACTAAAGGAGAGCATATTCTCACATATTTTCACACCAAATCTCATATAAATAACCTCCACTCTTAATCACTCGTCATTCTCTTTATATAATAACCTCCACTCTTAATCAGTTAATCAGTCATCATTCTCTGCACTCTATTTTTTCTGCATTCTATTTTTTGTTTTTCAATTCAATTTTCGATTCATCCAAAATTATTTCTGTATATCCGTTACATTTCTATCAAACAATTCAATTTTCGATTCATCCAAAATTATTTCTGTATATCAGTTACATTTCTATCATCCTGAAAATTGGTTACATTTCCATCATCCTGAAAATTGAGTAAAAGAGCCTATTTTCACTAGTTTATTATAAAAAATATTAAGTAATCAAATATTTGAAGATGTGGAAAATGAAATGAAGTAATTTAGAAGTTCCTCTTTCAAACAGAAGCTGTGTTTTATCATTGTATGTAATTCACAGTGAAAGAGTGTATGTTGTGTTAACCTTTGGTTGAGCCAGTAATCAGAACGTTGAAAGGAGGGAGCATGGGCTGAGTGTTCCGAGAAGCCGTTGCGAGAAACGTGGGAGAGTTTGCGTTTGGAAAAGCCGAGAGAGCGAGGGCGGCGGCGGCGGCGGTGGTGGAGATGCGGAGGTTGTGGCGGGAAGCAACAGTGTAGGGTTTGAAGAGCGAAGAAGGTGAAGAGAGGGAAAATTGAGAGTGAGAAGAGAGCGTTGGATATGGAGAGTGGAAAAAGGAGAGAGTGGTGGTTGCAGCCATTGATTTGATGCGAAATGGGAATGAAAAAAAATGGGAAAAGAGATTTTAAGCAGAACACAGAGTTCACGTGGCACGCCACGCTTCTTCGTGTGGCATTCACTTCATCCCTACGTGTCTACTATAATCAATTTTAATTTAATTTTTAAACTAATCAATTAAATTTAATGTAATACTTAATTAAATTAATTTATGGTAATTATTTTTTATAGAGAAATTAAAATTCTTCATAAAAAAATGTGCTGCTTGGTTTAAAATTTTGTTAAATAAATTTCATACTCAAAATTTAAAAGAATTTGAAATTTTATTTGACTGAATTAAGAATTTGAAATTTTATATGTTAATTTTATTATTTTTATTAGCTCAATTTTGATTGATCAGTTTGATTAAAATTAAAAAATTTCGGAATAATTAATCTTTTATTAAGGTTGAATGGCATTTTTTTAAGTAGATGAGTTATTTTATGATTTAAATCTTATTTTATGATTTAAATCGTTAAAATTTATTTTTTTATATCAGTTATTATATTATTTGGGACGTGAATTAATTTTTTTAAAAGTGATTTTGTTATGGACGTAAATATTAACTAGGAAAACTTTCATCAATGTTATCTAAGATTATTTTTTTACCACTATCATTCGAGATAATTTTTCAATTGAGTTTCATCAAAAGGTCAATAACCTGCAACTATCCACATCATAAAAATAATCTTAAACAATACTGATTTAAATAATTATAGTTAAAATCAACAAAAATAATATCAATTTACATCAATAATAAATATTGTAAGAATATCAATTTCAAAGAGATGAATTGAATAGATCCTAAAGAACGAGAAATATGTGAAAAGCATCTTCAATTACATCTTTAAATAAATTAAATAAACAAAATCAACTAAAAATCATCAATATTAATATTTTTAAATTAACATTTATTTGACATATAAATTATTTTTTATAATTAATAATAAACGAAACAATTTATTTAAATAAAAAAAATAAAATTTACTTATATGCATGGAAGAAGCCCCAAAAAGCACTTGGTTGACCATTTTCTACATTAGCATGCAAGTAACTTGGATACTGATATAACATCAACGTGTATCCAATAAATGCTGATACCAGAGACACCTTCAAACTAAAAAGGGTACAACCATTAGTATTTAATAAATAATATACTAGAACATGCACCAAAACATAAATATTGATTTTATTGAGTGTTGCTAAAAGAAATTGCAGGGCATTTCATTCCTAACTAATAACTAATAACTAAAAACTAATACAATTTTATGTATCTTGGTCTTGGACACAAGATATATATATAAATATTGGTGTACAGAATGATACCAAAATTTGGTGGGCTAAATATACAGTGAACTTCTAACCGCCAGAAAACTGCCATGACCGAGCATCTTATATTTAACTATTTTATCCTAAATCAATATCAACCCCTCCAAAAAGGGGAGAAATGAGAAAGCAAAGTGCCTAATATCACAAAAATTAAATTTCTCTCAAAAAAAGGCTTGGTAGGATCACATACCATGTCTCCTAAAATCCCTTCCATTCACAATCATGCAACAAGTTGCTTGGTGCTGGGCTACTGATCTAAGTTGAAAAGGATGGGATCAAATAACCAAAAACCATCTATGGATGAATGTTAATCATGGCGTCGCTTTGATTTTCTACGCTTCCCTAGGATTTTTAGCATGTTATCAGTGACATCGGGAGGAGATTTATCATCTTCATGCTGATTGTTGTCAGAAGTGTGAGTCAACCAAGCCAATGCCTCTATAGCAGCATCCCTTTCTGCAAGTTGCTTGTTTCTCTTTGGTTTGCCAACAAATTGCATTCCCTTAAACTCCACCAGTGCCCTAAACTCATTCGTCTTGAGATGTTTGGTTTTGTATTTTGGAGGGGAGTGTCCTGCTCGCATCAACAGTGTTTGCAGCAAGCTCTTGGGATTTGTCCCATCCTTTGTGAATTTATTTTCATCATTAGAGGCCCTATTAGAGGCCCTGGGCTTCTGGCTTTCACGACCAAACACAAATCTTCCTTCACATTGATCCCCGGAAACCAGCTCCTGAACAGCAAGCACCAAGTACTTCCCTTCCTTGTGAATGTCAATGCTAGGATCTTCAAGCTGCATTAGTACAAACCCATATATCGTTTTATTTATCTTGAACCACCTTAACAGATTAACATTATATTAATTCAACTAGAAGTAACATTGTTAGAAAAAGTTAAAGCAAACTTCATGCACCAACCTCTCATATTTGGTAAGTAAACAAAGAATAGTATTGCAAGGAAACAATATCTACTAACCTTCTTCTGGATAAGCTTATCGAGCTCTTCCTTAAGCTTCAAATAGCAGTCGGCTAAATTAGGATCCATGAAGAAGTCAACATATCCATCTAACATTTTCAGATGCCCAGCCTAAAGACATGAGAGGGGAGAAGAAAGAAAAGGGTGATGTACTGAAATCCATGGAGATGATCTACTGGAAGAAGCATGTGAATCAATTAACTAATCACCTGTATCCCATTACTTAGAGCACCACCAAACAGGATAAGTATTGAATCAGATACACCAGTGGAATCACGGATGAAAACTGCATTGACCTTAACTTTCTCGCCAAAAACCAACCATGGGTATGGAATGGTCTGGTAACGTGCATTCACTGAATTCTGGTCAAAATGATAAAACTAACCATCAGGAGAACAAGAATACTATAGGGGCAGGGAAGGGTATCTCATAAACCACAGCGAAGGAGACATACTAAAAAACAGGAACTGAAAACAAAACAATGTTTCCTTAAGAGAAACACTCAACAAAAATTTAACTGGGAAAGGACAGATATAACACCATAGGTAATTTTCGTATCATTTTCCAATTAAATTGGCTTTTCATCTCAGTAATTATTGCTGCCGATTTAAATAACTGAGATGAAGGCAGCAGTTACCAAGATGAAATTTTAATTTTAAATGGAACAGTACTCAAAACATAATATATCTAAGTTTCATCAGTTGCTAAAAGGATTGAAGATGAACGATTATATATGACATAATTTTATACATTGAAGGTGATACGATAAATTTAAATTGGTCTGTCACTTACAGCATATAATAAAACCTGGCCATCATCCATTGTTTTAAATGACATGGATGTCTCCCTGTGCTGCACAGAGGAAGAACTAATTAAATAAATAAACTGATAAAAACTCAACTTGTAAGCTAGATGTGAAACTTACTACGGAGAAAAAAAAATTATACGAAACAAATAACTCACCACCACTGATGCTATGCCAGGAAAGAGTCCAGAACAAATGATTGCACGCACAAGAGACTGATTGTGACTCAATTTGTTAATCATGCTTGTATCAGCATCTACCAAGCCAGCATCTTTCAAGATGAAGCTAAACTGCTTCCGAAGTGAATGAATAGCCTGAAGAGTTTGAGCAGAGAGAAAATTTCTCCAGCAGTATTCATAAGATGATCCTTCTCTTTCTGCATCTTTCCATCCTTCATATGCTCGAACAAGAGCCATATGATCACTGTAATCTTTGGCAGAAAACCTAGACTTTGCTGTCCCTGCTAACTGAAAACAAGCTATACTTAGTTAGTTTAAGTGTAAACTCAACCTTTCTGGTCAAAATAATGTGTGACAATGGGCATATACCACAAAAAGTGAAAAGGTTCAAAGAAAAGTTAATATGGCCTACCTTATATCAAATTATTACTATTGTAGTACATGGGAATCACAACATCAGATACCAAGATGAAGGGGAAATTAAGTCTAGGGTGAGGTGATAACTAATGCATAACCAACCAAAAGAAATGTGTAAGTTCTAAGCTGAAAGTTCAAATTTAGTCCAACAACAGTAGTGAGCACACCTTCTAATGCATCCCATAGTTAATTGTCACTATGTTAAGCAGACAGTGATCACTAAGTTGTGGAGCAAACAGAAGGGAAAGGGTAGTGGGGACTGAAGGTTTCTGTGAGAATGAAGGGAATGTGATTGGTAATCAACCCAGGGAATGGCAATGTAACAACCTGCACAAGAGGCAGCTTGGGGGAAGGAAGCAGATTGAAAGAGAGAACGGAAAAAGGTTTGAGTACAAATTGGAAGGGAGGTAACTGTGTTTTTTTAAGAGTCTGTAGTGTCTCTATCTCTGACACTTTTATCTCAGTTAGTGTTTTTTGATAGTATTTGTTTTGCACAAATCATTATTTATAATGATATTTTACATGAATTAGGAACATAAAGAACATTATCAATAGATAAAGAAGGAAGATGAATAGTACCAACATCATGTTATGAAACCCTAGAGACATTGATGATCATGGTAACAGAAAGTAAATAACCTGAAGTAGACAGAGAAGAGAAAAAATATGTTACTAGTAATGTGATCAGTGACACCTGAGTCTATAACCCAAGGACCAAGAGAATAGGAGGGAGTGAGGCCAGAAAAATATGTACATGTGTGTGCAACAGAAGCAAAGCAGTGGAACTAGTGTTCTGACGATCTTCATACCATTTGAGATATTTCATTTAAAATAGAAGGTTGTCCTAAGTTATCAGCTGAAGTAGGGCCCAAAGTAGATGGTTGCAAAGGAACACTTTTGAACAACTGCAACAGATCCAAGAGAACTATCGTGTAAGGCATAACAACTATCAATTTTGTGGCCTAGCTTGTACATGTTCACACTTGTGACGCCCTTTGCCCGACTTGCGAGGGTGATAGCGATCATCATGTTGAGATACCAGAGCGGAAGAGTCATTATCGATAGCAAGTATATAATTGGTTGGCTTAGATGGCACTCGTAAAAGGGTGGAAAAAGTGGAATTAGAATTGGGTACAACAGAGGATCCCAAAATTTGATCACCAACAAGTGAATAATCATCAAGAAGTCCATGTAAAACCAATAACATGAAGAACTTTGACATTTGCTCGAGTTCTTTAGAAGGAATGGGAGGCAAGAGGCAATAACTCATTGAAGTCGCGAAGAAGAGCATGAACTTTACCTAGATATTTAGCCATTGTACCATCAAGACATCTAGAGGAAATAATATTGAAGAGATTGTGACAAACACCATAAAGACATTGAGTATCATTGGTATACAATAATTTGGTCTATTCCCAAACTTTTGAACATGTCTCAAAGCACGAAATACTTTTTTAAAGATAAGTGAATAATAGACTTAAAACAATGCATAATTAAGCATCAAATTCAACCAATGGGAAATCTCATTTTCAACAATAATGGCCACACTCTAGGTAAGATGATCAACATAACCCTAACTCTTAAGCGATAGTACTCGCAATCGGAAAGGGTCAGACGTGTCACCACGCGCGACGGAAAACAGTGGCGGTGACGCTGCTTGGAAAGGCGCACGAGGGTGCATCAGAGCTCTGATTGTAGCGATCTTTGTGACGTGTGGGTTGCCTAGCCAGGACAATCTAAACAGAGGTGTCACCGGTCCAAACCGTGGTGGCAGCGGAGCAATGGATGTGGCAAAAAAATAAATCACCAATGAACAAAGTGGGTTCACCAAGAAGGAAATGATTTTAACCTAGCTTTGATACCATGTAAAAATAAAGTAAAAAAAAGTACAAGATTAATCTTTTGTGTATAATGAACACATACGGTTATGCATTTATAGATAAGAAAGATACAAAACATATGAGCTAAACCCGTTACATCTAACAAATTGCATGCACCATTAGACTTAGTTATGAGAAGCCATTTTTAATTTATTTTGTTAGAACAAAGAAAAGAGACATAGATAGATTGAAATTGTGTCTAAATACTGCACAGGTAAAGGTTTATACAGATCTATAGAATAAATACACATGAATGGAGGATATAAGATTTCCCCTAAACAACAAATAATATGCCTATAAACTATATTTATTACAATAATATATTTTATTTCCAGATTTTCAACATATTTATTTACAAATCTCAATATATCTAACACTATTGTAGGCACTATTCATCCTAAAAATGAGATTATCCATTTCCGTTAAACATTTGCTTAATCACATTCAGGGATATTGTATAAGTTATTCATCATGTATTGACCTAACAACTTAACCTTTTGGAATTTGGTACATGAAATATTTACCAAAATTAGTCATAAAATATTGAAGCACAGGTTTGTATTCATTGTTTTGCTACATAGCCAAACTCATATAGTTAGAATCAGTTGTGCACAAAAAGGTAAATGAGATGACTCACATCCTTCTTATCTTGGGGCAAAAGAAACGGATCCCTGACACTAAGGCCAGCTACAACTGTAAGAACAGGATCAAAGCATCGAAATATAGCTCCCATTATTAACATTTTGCCCAGCTTGGGATCTACAGGAAGTATAGAGAGAAAACTCCCTGATTGAAAGAAAATGGAAACAAAGTAATTACTTATAACCATGAAAAATACTCATAGGCACATGACAAACCAAGCAAATAGTACAGAAAAAATAGACTCACCAAGATTTGTAAGATTTTCTTTTTCATCTAGTGCACCAATCAACTTGAGGAAATCAATAGCATTTTGAACCTGTTCCATTACAGTCTAATCAATCACAAGGTCTCAAATAGTATGTACGTATGAATGCAAACTGCAGGAAATTAAATAATGGATTGATGCGCTCTCTCCATTTGTCCGAGTTCAAAAACAATCAGAAAATGGAATTTGACTTAGTTAACAAATATAGTCACATAGTTCAACATTTTAATATTCAATTTCTCAACACCATAACACCTTTTAGATATTAATAAGCACCTATCTCCAAGCCAATATCATTATTTTCATACTGAAAAACAAAGGTTTGAGGCTAAATTGCTTTCATTTAAATTCCTTATATTTTAAAAATGTTTTGTTCTGGCAAACAATTCAAATTTTCAATTTGGGTAAGTAATTTAATTTCTACTATATCCAATATATATATGTGAGTTGTGTGTAAATAATATAGGACAAAGATCAAATAACACCAGCTTAAGTTACACCAACTATGACACCTTCAATAACATTCTATAAATGTACCTTTTTAGCTTTTATAATTTATCCGTTGAATCGAAATTACATATTACATTGATTGTGTTAAACTTTAGGAAAAAAAATAGCAACAATAAAATGATAATTAATAAGTTCATATTTTTGGATATATGCTAAGAATTTTATATTATAAATTATATCAATTTTGATGGATAAAAATAAAGTAACAAATAATTTTAGACTAATATAATTTCTTGTAGACATCATCTAAATAATAGGAACTTTCAATCCAACAGAGTGTTTTGAAAATAAACTATCTAACAAAGAGTTAATAAAAATGTCATAGTAGTGTAACTTAAACTGATGTCATTTTATCAGAGTGTTTTGAAAATAAACTATCTAACAAAGAGTTAATAAAAATGTCATAGTAGTGTAACTTAAACTGATGTCATTTTATCGCTCTTCTATATTTTATGTGTCTGTACGTGTATGGATGGGTCAAGATCCATTTACACAATGTGTAAGAGTTAGTTAAATTACACCTTTAAAAACTTTTTTATAGAAAGCAAATTTAATTAATCCGATGGTTGAATTTCATATTCTAGTTAATTATATCATGTCATGTCTACACAATTTCATGCAATATAAAAATTATTTAGAAATTTATAACATCACTTAACTTTAATATATAATATGATATTTAAATATATATATATATACATATTCATTATTAGATAACATATATATATAAAAATTTAAATTATGTGAAAAATTTTATACAGGATCCTTAAGAATCATGGCTAGATTGGTTAAATTTGCATTGTACAAAAACTTAGTGAAGGTGTAATTTTAACTAACTTTTACACATGATTTCAACATCTCAACGATGGAGAGAGTATGAAGAGAGAGAAATTAAGAGATGAACAGTACAGATAATTTCAAAATCATACCTTTTAGGTAGAATTTGAAATTTTACAATTTCAGTAATCAAATTACTTTTTTGAACTTCTAGAATTTTAATTCTTTTAAAATTTACTATCCCAACCGTATATTAGTCATTAAGCATTTTAAATTCTCTATAAAAATGAATTACCCTCTAAAAATTATAAGAATTATACAAATATACATTACAACGAAAGAGCAATGTCACTTACGGTTCGTGGCTCTGGTGCCTGTAAAGCTGCTGATAAAAACTCTCCTATGCTCTCAACCTGCAAACTTTTTATTTGCAAGCAAAGAGAGTTCAAAGGTGTTCTCAGTAGTTCAGGAAGTTGATATTCAGAAAAGGCTTCATAAACACATTTGGGGTAAAGGTGGTAGCATTCTCCTGGCTGCACACGACCAGCCCTACCCCTTCTCTGCAACCAAAGAGGCCAACAAAAAATAAGACAATTTGTTGCATGTTTGACTGTATAGCAAAAACAATAATGATTATGAACATGCAGCATAAAAAAGCATCCCCCAACTTTCAGAATTTAAAAGACAAATGACGAGAAAAAGGATGAATTTTGCAAGCAGCAAAAATATAAAGATCTAAAGCGACATGAGAATAAGGGGTTAATTTCACTTTGTTTCCTCCTCAAAAAATCCCACTTGTTAATGATAGAACTTTCATTCAAAACCCTTGATTATCAACACCCAAATTAGCCAATTTATAAGCACAATTATTGTCTTCCTTAAAACCTCATTTGACATTTCTTCTTTTCCATGTTTTTAAACAAATAATTGTCGATACTATACATACAGCTTGTATTAGTTCATTATGTAAAATGTATTTGAACTCTTGGTAATTTGCCAGCTTAGCAGAGTTAGTTACTGCCAGTTGTTGTTTTCTTGTAAAAAGGGTAACAATTCTCTATGTACCATAAATCCTGATTTCATAGTCTAGAGATTCAAAACTTCAATAACAAACTTTTCAGTTTACTAATTTTTTCTCAAATTCTCTAAACCTCTGAATTTTAATGTAATCAGAGCTTGACACCATTTCCATGGATTTAGATCCTTGTACTCTCCCTTCACAACCTCAAATGGAACATCTCAGGCCAGATCCATTGGCCTTGTGATCTCCTCTTTCATGACTTTGTCCAAGCATATTGATTGCTAACACCCATGGCAATTTTGGGAAAAGATTCATCATTTTCAATCTAAAACACAATGTGAGCTCATCAGTTATTCTCTAAGCTTCACAACACCAAAAAAGGTGTACTTCAGAGACTAAATATATCTTGGGATCTTCTGCAGACAGAAGATATGGCCTCTGCGAAGAACATTTATACTCCCCTCTCTGCCAACTGGAAGGTGTGCTATAGTTCAGATTATCTGATGATGCTGCCACCTACAGGTCCATTGCAGGTGCTCTTGATTGCATGCCTATCACTCAGCAAGAGATAGGCTATGCAGTAGATAAGATCTGCCAATTGATAGCACAACTCTTAACTCTCAGTCAAATGGATTCTTTGTTATCATCCCGGTAGTACTTTGTACCTCAGTCTTACCATGCAGCCTGCTTTCACTAGTCTTCCTCTCACTCTGCAAATATTTTGCCATGCTGATTGGGCCTCTAATGTTGATGATAGAAGGTCCACATCTGGAGCTTGTAGTTGTGTGTTCCTTGGTCCAAACCATGTTTCATGTGGTCTAAAACCCTTGCTCACTCCAGTGTTGAAGCAGAGTATCAGAACCTTGCCTTGGCAACCTCTGAAGATTATTTGGGTCCAGTTGCTTCTGCATGAACCCCAAATTCAGCTTCCTACTCCAGCCTTCTAACTGTGACAATTGAAGCACTATTGCTTTAAGCCATAATCCAGTCCTTCATTTTCGGACTAAACTCATGGAATTAGACAAGTTTTTTGTCCGAGTAAAGGTCCTTAACAAGTCACTTATTCTTTCCTAAGTTCTAGCTCAAGAACAAGCTGATGGCATTCACACCGAGCCTTTGGCAAGCTTCAGTGTACTCCACTGAGACAAACTCAGGATACTTAGATCTTCTCAGCTACCACCCTGAGTTTGAGGGGGAATGATACATTTTACACAGAACTTCTATTAGCTCATTATGTAAAATGTCTTTGTCTCCTAGGTAATTAGTCAGCTCAGCCTGGTTAGTTAGTAAAAACTGCTTTTTCCAGTTAATAACTGTTATAAGTTCTCTGCGTACCATAAATCCCTATCTCTTTAGAGATTCAGAACTTCAACAATAACCTTTTCAGTTAACTAATTTTCTGCCAAATTCTCTAAAACAGAATTCTTTAAGTACTATGACAAGTGAGCAGAAGAGTGTATATGGTAGACCTGGAAAATTTCACACCTTTCTCCATTTTCAGCTACCACTGCCATGGCGCCAAGACAGTTTAGGTAGATGACTGTGGAACATCTTTTTTTAAGTGTTCTTTAAATTTACAGTAAGGTTTTTGAACCCTTTCTTCACCCTCTTCTACCATCACTCTCACTTTCTTCTTTTCTCCTATTCACCTTCCTCCACCAAAGGCTATATTATTTTCAAATAAACAACATAAATATTTACCAGGAAAAAAAATAGGAAAATATCAGATAACAACAGTATATACAGTAGGGAATGGAGCATCAGTATCAGCATGAACACTACAAAAGTAAAAAGCATCAACAGTGAATGCTTAAGAGATGTAGATACTTGCCTGGCGTGCAGATGCTTGTGATATCCAAGAAGGTAGAAGACAAGGTGTGTTATTTAAAGCATCATATGTTGTCTCTTTTGCTTTTCCGCAATCGACCACAAAAACTATGTCATTGATTGTAATACTTGCCTCAGCCATATTTGTAGCAAGTATTACTTTCCTTATATTAGGAGGTGGTTTCTCAAATATGAGTTTCTACAAACAATATAAAGCAAGATTTTAAATAAATTAACTATGTACTTAAGATAGAATCAAATTAACAGGGGGGGAAAGATAATCAATTATCAGCAAAATATAAAAAAAAAAAAAAAATCTATTATCATCATAGAACTCAATACTGTCTACACCATCAATTAATTTATGATCAATTAGATTGATTCTATATTTATGTTAATAGCCTAAAATAGAGTAACTGAATATTCCGTTATTATGTTATCTCCCCTGTAAATGAATACTTCAGTAGTAACTTAAACACATAGAATTCATCATATACCTAGTTTCTCTCTTCTCAACAATAGCAAAAGAGTACATGACAACAGATAACTTTTCAAATAAGAGAGCAAGAAAAATGAACTGCAAATTAATGACAAGGTCTAAGAAGGCATTCCCAGAAATATATATAGCAAGACTTGCTTTTGAACCTAGAAATTCTAATAATGTGATATGCCTATCCTATAACAAGATACAAAATGATAAGTGGATCCTTATTTATTTATTTATGCTATTTTCTTCGTATCCAGCCTCCTCCTAATCTATTTTCCCTTTTTTCCATAATACCATTTATCATCCTATCCAAAAACTGTTAAGGATAATGAGAGCTAAATAAGGGCAGTTGATAGTCAATTAGTCCACTATAGTTTTAAAATGGTTATAAAAAAGACATTAGATTAGAGTGGGTTTGATATTTTATTCATGAAGGGAGAAATCATTTGTGAAGAGCAAATGTGAAATGCCTGGAGATAATATTCTTTGCTGTATACATTTTTCACTCAATCAATGATATCATTCTTCTTTTATCTCTATTTTCCACTTTGGTTCCTAACAACAAATTGGTTGTAAATGTAAATCCTATAAGGAGATACTTGTTTTCCTTGTAAATCCTATAATTTATTATTACTTTATATAATTAAATTACAAAGAAAAACATAAAATAATCCAATCAAATGACTAAATTCAATGTGTTCCCAACCAAAAGACATGATAGGTTAATCACACACAAATACAGATCACATAAAGAGAAAAAATAAATGTTCACGATTAAATGGAGATGCAATAGCACCAAAAGGATCCAACAAAAGAAATAATCAACCTGCTCTGAAGTTGCCATTGAACCATGACACGTTAGAAGTAAAATCCTATTGGGATCTCCTAAAAGAGGATGTGCTTTAAGCTGATCTCTTAAGGAACTTATATCCTCCCATCCCGTCATAAACACTAAGACAGCACCTGGTCGTTCCTTCCGACATATATGGCATAGAACAGCCTCAATGAGATTAAACCCTATGCAGTCAGGTGCCCAAGATGCCATTGAATCACGTGCCCTGGAGCTGTAGTTCTCAAAGTTTGATTTTGAAAGAGCATCCTGTTCAACAGTATGAAAATAAAAGATCATTTTTCCAACATAATTCAGCTTAAGTTTCTAAGACAAATAAGGAATATCCAGTCACATCATCGCATTTTAGAGATAACAGAGAACTGCAGAATATTACTAAAAAATAGGAGGCAATTGCATAAGAGGCACCACTTATTCTTGGAAATAGGAGCAATTAATCTTTCTTACTTTTCCTAGTAGTTAACCAGGTTCAATGTATCTTAGGAAGTTGTGATAACTGAATTGTTGTCTTGAAAATAGCAGAAGTTATTTATCACCTATCTAACTCTTTTGATTATAAATAGATCAAATACTGGGTGGAAAGTCAATCTCAATCCAAAAAAGAGTATCTACATTGTTTTGGGCAACACGGAAGTTAAACATAGATGCAATTAAAAATATAAACACTCTATGCCATCACTGTTGTGATAAAAAAAATGTTGATGGCCAAGATTGAGAATACACAATTCTGTTTTAGCACCAAAATAAGCCATAATTGAGAGGATGGACGATCTCTTTCTGTCTTCCTTCCTTATCATTATTCAATTTTTTCATCTGCTTCCCTGCGGCTCAATGCACTGAAATATTGATAAGGAAACCGAACCAGAATGAAGAGGGTGGTAACTTTGGTATCACGTCAATAAGATAAATGTATAAGAGAATGTCAACATCCCAACCCAGACTACTCATTTGTTGTTGGCAGACATGGTGATAGGATCTAATATCAATTGAAAAGAACCGTAGCATGTAAGTGATATATTGTAAACCGCTTCCGGCTTTCCTTACAGTGGGTAGTTGTGAGTGTGTTGTGCCAGATGTCTACTAAACATTTTACAGTACATTTTCAGACTAAACATTTCTCACTTCCACAAACACACACAAAAATCATGAAGAGAGATTCTTAAGCATCAATTGAACTTGTACATAAATATTAATAGCCAAATTTTTAAGGTTGCAGCACACCTCAACAAGAGAATTGATCTGATTTTTCCTCTTCCGTGGTGCTAATTGCTTTTGTGTTTTCCACAGTTTCTCTTGACCATAATCATCAATTTGGTTGAAGGAAGTCAACTTGTATCCAGTCATTTCCAACACATCTTCTAAAAAGTGAGATCTAACAGGATAGGTGAAACCCTGGGCTCAACAAAACAATGGAAACCACATTGTTTTATGAATAAACATTGCAAAAAACAGAAAAAAAAAAAAAAAAAAACAAAAAAAAAAAAAAAAACTAACACAAAAAAAAAAAAAAAAAAAAAAAAAAAAAAAAATAAATTTTTTTAATTTTTTCTAACAAAAAAAAAAAAAAAAAAAA
>Ga0123342_1001500_pt1 | contig 39264 bp, 22 predicted proteins | sample Turbeawhitnodule_FD_89960 | JGI IMG/M metagenome (GOLD analysis project Ga0123342, IMG submission 89960) | Root nodule microbial communities of legume samples collected from Mexico - Turtle bean Mexico white nodule | ecosystem: Host-associated > Plants > Roots > Nodule | place: Mexico: Nepantla...
AGTTCCTGTTGTATCCTGGGGGACTTACGCAATACACCGCGGATAAGTCCTTACGGACAGTGATTACTCACGCCTCGGGAAACCTTTTATTTTGTGTTCGTTTTAAAGCCAAATACTTCAACATCAAGAGTCGAGATTTAGGACAATTTATATACTTCTTCCTCCTCCAATCATTGAGACGCCTTTTAAGGACAAAACCGTGACGAAGTATCAATTTCTAAAGTGGACAATAACTCAGATGCGGTGATTGACCTTAGCGATGCTACCTCTCGGACTTGAGGTTGGAACAATGACGCGATTTTTGGAAATGAAAATGTGTCTTAAGCCCTTCAACTAGGGGAATCCACTCCCCTTAGACCTCGACCGTGGAGTTTGTTTCGGTACACCAATATAGTCTCACATCGCGCTCAGAAGTCGAGGCTAAAGATAATTTATATATTCATTCCTCCTCCAACTCATTGAGGCGTCTAATATGTCCTAAGCCCTTTAGCTAGGGAGAATCCACTCTCCTTAAACCGGGAGACTTCTATACTATTTAAAAATAAAATAAAATAATGTATTATGTATAACTATCATGTATTTAAGGTGATGTTACTTATTAATGTTATTTTTATTTCATTAGATGTTATCATTATAAAGTTTCATATAAACTAGGGTTAGATTGTTGTTTTGGTAACTTGTCACCAAGACAGGGATATATCTAATAAAGAGAAGTACTTCTAACATTGTTTAACATATTTTTTACACACTCTGTTGATGACTAAAATTATTTAAATCACAAAAAATTATAAATCCCAATTTTTGTTTGATAAATCTAATTTATGTTTTTGTAAATTTCAATAGTAAAAAAATGTATTTAAAAACATCGTAAAATGGTGTTATTGTATACCATTTACATTTTCTAATTTGAACTTAAACAGAACTCAACGATAAGAATTACAACATGAAAGTCTAATCTCATATTTGTAAGAGTCTAAGTTTAATCAAAAGAAAAGTGATACACTCTTTTATGTGGTATTTTCTACTAATCAGGTTTTATTTAGAATTATAATATAAGATATATTAAATTAAATAATAAATAAAACTTATATCAATAGAAGTTTATAAATTTTCACCAGAAGTTTAAATCAATAGATCTTGTTGGAGAAATTAAAGTTACCTAATAGTCCAAAAAATTAGCATTGAGAAATTAAAATAATTGGATAGTAAAATGTTAGAAGACTACCTTAACATTATACAATTTACATATTTAATTACATGAGAAAACTTATTCTTTTCCAAAGTCATATATATACTAATAGAATATTCTTAATCACTCAACAAAAAGGAAACTGTTAAAGTTCAAATTTATAAAATTTTATTTAAGAATAATAATGTCACAACAGATATTGAGTATATTGACCTTATTATTAATTGAAAAAAATGCTAAAAAACATAGATTTCAATAATTTAATAGATAATTTTGTATACCAGAAAATCTTTTAAAAAAAAAGGTAAACTTTGAACAAAAATATAATAGTTATTATTAACACTTTATATAAGTGTTATAATTTTGTAAAAGTCTCAACTCATCTCATTAAACCTAAAGTATACATGAGATAATTCAAATCTCAATATTCTTCCATCAATCATTATAAATTTAAAAGAATGTATTGGGGTTAAAAACAAAAGCCGAACTGCATTATGTTTTTTTCTTGGTCTAACCTTCATAAAGAAAATAATGTTTGGGTCTCTATTGATCTATCATAGTGCTTTCTCTTCCTGCAGCCAATAAATTTGAACTTGTATCCTATCACATTAAAAATGACAAAAACATTCTTTTTAGTTTTTAAATAGGAGTGGGGTGTGAATGTATTTCAGATTTATTATTTTGGAATATAATTTTAGATTTGGGTTTCTGGAATATCTTTCTGCATTAGATTTTCTGCAACAATTTCATAGAAAAACAATTTCATGGAATTTCAAAAATTGATGCGGTAGAAGTTAAAATTGATTGGGTGCTGGAAGCAAAAGCCATATTCTAAAGATTCGGCTTGATCAACATGATAATTGGGTTTAACGTGGATGTATGTTTAATAGATTCTTTAGTTCTTTTACTTCCTACACTCCCTATTTTTAAACTTGCACCAAGATAATTAGGTGAAATGACCAAATTGTCACATACGCTTCACCCTCACTGCACCCCACCACCGTTGTCAGCATCAGTGTCACCGCTCCTCCACCATGACTTTTGTAGTTAGAAGAAGAAAAGCAAAAAAAAAAAAAAAATCATTCCAGAAATGTAGGATGAAAAACTTGTTCCGAAAAACTGATTATGAAAAATGGATTCTGGAAGACATTATATACATTTTGAAATTCTGTTATGAAAATCTTCTTCCATAAAATTTGTTTCAAAGAGCTTATTTCAGAATGTATTCCATATTTTCCAAAAATCTTGTTATGAAAATCTTATTATATATTGGAAAACATTTTTCAAAATGTATTTCATAAATTTCAGAAAATGCGTTTAAAAAAAACATCCAAAAAGGACAATCCAGAAATTACTTTAAAAAAAAGTAAAATAATCATTTAAAAAATTATAGACTTCAAGTTGTTGAGAGGTTGGCGGAAGCAATTATAAAAACTTAAAATGACTAATGAATTTATTATATTGTTGACCAAAATAAGTTTATTAATAATTAAATTTTTTATATTTTTATGTAATATTATATATATATATATATATATATCATAATGTATATACAATATAAGATAAAAAAAGTACTTATTTAAATAAAAAAACTAGTTTTTAATAAGACCTTAATAAAATTATAAATTTAACTTTGAATAATTTTATAAATTTGAATTTTTATGTAAATCAGCATGTTTAACATTGGGGATAAATGTAAATGAATCGTATTATAACAAGCATAATAGAAAAACTAAAAAATATTAATATTTTATTAACAAGTTAATTTATTAGACATAAAAGGCTTTTCTTACCTTTTAATTAAATAAGTTATTATAAAAGTTTAGATTTGATTTAATTATTAAAAGAGTGAAGTGTAGCTAGAGCTAATAATGTAAGTTAAATCATAGGTTTGTATATAGTTTTCCTATTTCCCTATTGGGTTAATTTTTGTGATCCAAAACTAGAAACAGAGTGGGATCATAAAAACAAATTATAAATTAGAATGATTGTACGTGAGGTCTAGGTAGGTTTGAAATAATTTAAAGAATTGTAAGTGTTAATAAGGAAATGAAGCAGTCTAAGGCAATTGAGGATTAGAGAGAAAGAGAAATGAATGAACAAGTGAAGCTTAAAAAACAAAAGGACTATACACATAATTCACTGCCTGCAACATATAGAGGCGTCCTTTTCTCCCTCTCACCACTTCAATTATCAAAACCTTTCTAGTAATGGGAAATAGTAAACAAGTTTATTTTTCATGAACGAGGGGGGAATACTCAGGGTACCACATATTGCCTCTCACATACTCCACAGTATCCTCCTGCAACCAAACCAACAAGCATGAGTTAGCAGCAGCAGAATATACATCACACCAAGGTAGCATCCACATGCTCAGAACTAAACCACAAAATATGGGGACTAGTCAATTTGCAATACTTAGACACAAACTGCAACTGCATTTAATATTCAAAAGTTCAGTCTCCTCTCACAGCAGACTATGAATATAATGTATTATCAGTGAGATATTTGAAATTTCCATACTTTTGACATGTTTGATAGTTCTCTCAACCCTACATCACCATGACCTTCAGCCTGTTTTTCTGCAACTGCAGCACCAATAACAGCAGCTCCAACTTCAGCTGTAACATTTCGAATACTGCAGAACAAAGTGCCATTGATTAGGAGAAGGTCACAATGAACATCTTTGTTAAGGGATGAGTAAATCAAAACTATATTGTTAGATTTAGTACCGCACATGGCATCCAAATCCAATATACATTCCAAGAATCAGTTTTAGTGTCTATACAGATTAAATTTTAATTCTCACAGTGGTTCAAAAAGGAGCCATGGAAAAGGAGAGCCGTGAGAAAATGAAAAACAAGTCATAACAAAGAAAAAAGGGAACCTTACCAGTCAATGGATGGATACAAGATTCCTTTTTGGACCTCCTCATCTGTCATATATGAAGCAAGGCTGAAAGGATGACAGCATGTTAGTAACGTATTTAAACAGGCCCTGAGTGGCATCTCATCAGAGAGGGGAAGTTATTTATTAGTGAGCAGCATTGTACACCTAGAAAACGTATTAAGCTTTTCAATGAAAGTAGGCAAAAACAGATAAAAAGGTTTAGACAACACAGAATACACAAACATCAATTGTTATGCCTAACTCGAGAGCAGCCATACAAACATCAAGAAAATAATTCACTAAACTTCCATCGGAATCAATTGTAATAGCTTTTGGTAGAACAAAAGAACTATACAAATTAAATACCATTCTGCTGCTGCTCGCACCATTTCGTCTGTTATATGACGAGCACCCGATAGAAGTGTACCCAAACCAATCCTGAATTAAATGTTGCAATAGAATTACGTCAATGTTTCCACTGAGTGGTGATTTGTGAAAAAAAAAAATATAGAGCCACAAAGGCACGCCTACCCAGGGAACAGGTACATGTTGTTGGCTTGATTGACATGGCCAACTTGATTTCCTGTACAAAAAATCATTTGGAGGTTATGGTTAAATATAATATTGAAATGAACAACGAAAATGTACAGTAACAAGATTCTTCCTACAATAAAGCCTCCGTGGCTGAAGAATGTTCAAACTTGACAGCATACTTCAAAAACCAATAAATCATGTTACAGAGTGGTAATTACCGAGATCTACATTGTCAAAAGGGCTTCCACTTGCAAAAACTATATTTTCTCCAGCATGACTGAAAGCTTCAATAGCAGTGCACTCAGCTGTCCCAATGATAACGAAACAAGCGTCAAAATGAAAAACATGGACTTAATTAAACAATTGTCAGTGCTGAATAAGCCGTGTACAAACAAACCATTCACGGTGGGATTAGACATTGCGAAGATAGCAGGTTTTGTTGAAGCAGATTCTCTCATTGCCTTAAGCACCTGAGTTGAATCTCAACCATTAAAATGAAGAAACCCAATTACAATAAAATGAAGGAAGCAGAACCCAAAGATATCAAAACAAGACATTTTTTCAAACATATATTTGACTTAATCAGATATACTTCACTGAGGATTAAAACATAAGGTAATTACCTCCTTGTCGAAAACACCACCAACTCCAGACAGTCCAAGTAGCACATGTGGCTTAACCTTCTTAACCTAAGGACCATTAGGTTCAACAATTGAAGTATATGATATCAATTAGAATGCATAAGTTTTATTCTTTATTAGCATTATTTTAATTATACTCTTACAGAAAAATAATTGTTCATAATGATATAAATGTAAAATCAATAACATATGAAAGTCAACGAAGTTTTTCTCAAACAAATTCTGTATTTACCACTTCAATTATACTAGCACCCTCAGTAAGCCCTTCAAGATCTCTTGGATTTTTGGCAAATGGAACTGCAGCTGGATCTAGATTAATCCTTTCCGTGGTGACAAGACCCTGCATTAACAATCACATCATTATTAAAGACGTGGTGTATCATAATAAGAATAGAACAAATGCATGCACAAAAATAACAGAATAAAAGATTGTCTAAAAGAAAATATGTATGACGATGTTAGCCATATAAATAAAGACAATATAAGACAGAATTTGAAAATAAAAAATGATGATATTTGGATAACAAAGTTGAGCCAAAATCACGAGGGATCTAGATAATATTTTATTAGGAACACAAACTTTTTTTAGAGTTGCAACTTAAAGTACATTGAAAGCAAGACCATGAAAACATACATTTTTATCAATTAAAAAGAATTGGCTGTTCGCAACCGTTCCACTGCCCCCTGACATTCTTGAAACAGCCTGGACAGCCATCTTAAGAACACCAAGCCCTGCACTGCCCACCAGGCAAAAAAAAAAGCATAACGTAAAACAGACTTTTGGTAGCAAGGTTGAAGCAGAAAATATCAATATAAGGAGCATGATAGAACAACGAAACAAACTGGACACCCCAATAAAGATACATCAAAATTAGTTTTGCAAGTACCTCCCAGCTCCAACAACAACTATCCTTTGTTTCAAAAAATCAGACAATGGTCGACCTTGGGATCTTACAGTTCCCAACAGCCCAGCAAGTGCAACACCAGCCGTGCCCTATTGGAGAATGGAAATGAAGAAAAATTTGACGTTTTAGAAGTCACTTCAAGAAAACAATGCATTACTTCGCACCTTGAAAATTTTAAATGTAACAAAATATAATATCACTTACTTACCTGTATATCATCATTAAACATGCAAAACCTTTCTCTATATCGTTTCAGGGTTTCAAAAGCCCACTTCATTTGGAAATCCTCAAACTGGCAAAATTAGCTAATCATTTACTAGAGATGTGAGTAAATTCTAAACTGAACACTGAGATAAACATGTTTTAAAAGAAAAGCAAACCTGCACAATAGCTTTAGGCCATCGATTGTGTACAGCTTCCATGAATTCATCAACAATCGATAGATACTCTTCACCTTCCAACCTAGGTTGTCGAACTCCTAAATCTGACACATGAAAATCATGTCAAAATACAGTAACTTTTATGATGTCAAATACATGGAATTACCATGTTATCTTTTGCATGCTCAAGAGATCAAGAATGTCAAAGTAATTGAAAAATCCCACTCCAACTCATCATTGGAGCATAAGATAATCAGATAAACTTAGTTAAATAAAGCAGAAAGCCATTACCTACAAGATTATATTACCCAACCACAAAATCTAGGATACTGGGAAACATGACATCTTCCACAGTTTACAAAGCAAATATGTCCATGGTAAATGAAAAAGTGAGACAAACAACAACTATAGAAATAAGCAGCAGAGTTGAGTTCTACTCACAAAGGGGATCTTTTAGTAGCTTTTCATTGTTTGTACCAACATCTAACATAACCGGAAGTATCTGAAACAATTGGAAAAACAGCATACTGTATAAGTTAAATCAGAGTTACTAGCATTACCAAGTTGCAGTTAAAAAGTAAAGAAAATCAAAATTAAAATGTTATCCAAAATCAACAATTATAAGTTTATAACAAATGATCTCTTGGACAAACTTCTCCATAAAAATAAGTAGAAAAATTGAAATTAGCATCTCCATAAGCTAATTTGTAGAAGTTTTTATATAACTTCTCTAAATTTTTATTTTAAACTTGTGCATATATTAATTTTAGTTTATCGAGAAGTCCGTTTCATTTTATTTCCTCTTTCTATTTTTTTCTCCCAAGAGTACTTATGGAGAAACTCATCTAAACAGACCCAAAGTCAAGATTTATGAACTCATTTCCATTTCATTTGTTGATTACGTGTAATTATACAAGATAAAACTTACAAATATTAAACATAAACAAAATTAGATTTCTTCATCATCACAAAACAGTTAACAACCCAACCCACCATGCAAAAATGCATCTATCCATTTCACTAAAAAACCAAATCTATCTCAGTCCTAGGCCATCAGTAACAATCCTTAAGTTATCACATGATATGTGCAAGTTATGAGGAAATTCAAGATACAAAGAGAAAGGAAGGGGAAAACATACTCTTCGTGGGTTGATACCAGCAGCAGCAACATACATGTCAAGTTTTCCTATAGGTATTCCAATGCCCTGAACGCCAAGGTCACCCAAGCCAAGAATACGACTACCATCTGTCAAGACAATCATGTCTACCTGAACCAAGAAAACAAGATGATTTTAATTTATAACCAATAATAAATCAAGCCTGGGAGCAATTTTGCTACCCACTGAACCGAAAAGTTCCTAAATTATGGCAAGGCACAGTAAATAGTTGAACTGTTCCCAGTTACCAGAACATTTATCATTGAAGTCGGGTAAAGTGAGAAAACACTCCATCCTTGATAAGTACTCAAACACTTAGGAACCTCACCCTAAAGGGCTAGCTATTTAGAAGGGAGAATCAAATATTTAAATACTCCACTCAAGATCCCATACTTATTTGATGTGAGACTTAGGCACCCCATGATACCCAAGTTCTTATCAACCTTCTAGATTATTCTATTTTTTTCAACTACCTCCCCTCTATTTTATAAACCTAATACCTACATAAACCTCCCTCTAACAGGGAGTGAAATTTAAGAAAAAAATAACGAGAAAATATACTAATATTCATGTCCAAGAAAAGTCATCTTTGACACTAACAAAACAATAAATGGATGCTCATAAGATGAAACTTCTTCGGGTCCTGACAAATCTTTCAATTTTTTACACAGAATCTTTTTTTTTTCTACAAAACAAAAAAGTTACAACAATATCCATGACTGTTGAATTCCAGTTTATCCCTCGGGGTGTACAAACATACTAAACTTGGCGACAGAATTAGAGAACTCCAGTTAGTAGTACAGAATTCACCAAGTTTCAATAATTTATTAACCCTTGCAAGTCAAAATCTTTTGAAACCTGTATGGATATTGGAAGGGAAGAATAAAATGTAAAAGTCACTTTCATTATCTATCATGAATGAAAAGAAAAGGAATGCAGAATTTTACTAAGACGTGTTCAATACCTCGTCAGATGGCCAGTTATAGATCATTGACATCATCTCTCCTTTATCTTTGGCACTAAAATACATTCCACGCGGGCGTCTAAATAACCCTGAATAGTTTTCACACACTAATCCAACTGTAGGAGTATAGATTATTGGAGCAAACTCTTTGATGTTATCGATAAGAACCTGAGAGAGAAAAAGGTAAGCAAGATAAAAATCACATAATAATAACTTGTGATATATTCTCACATCAGCAAACCAACTTCGTCATCAAACTCACACGGTAATAGAGAATCTCATTCCTGTCATGCAATCTATTTAAGATCCTCCACTTGGATAAAGAAACAAATTTATCTGCTTGGCCCTTTGTATTCTTCTCCAAAGATCTATATGAATCCACTGAAAAATAAAAATATATTACAGCTGTCAAATATAATCAAAGAAGGAGCAAACACGAAGCCAAACACAGTACAGTCTAAAGATTAGCAAGCAATAATTCCTGAGACTGAACAACATATGCATATAACATGAAAAGGTTAGGTTTAAAACTTACTGAACCGATCATACTGATGCTCAAATGAAATGACACGAGGAGGAAGAAGGCCCCGAAGCCCCAATCGATCTCTTTCAGTTATGGGAAACCCAGTATCCTACATATAAAAGATTAAATAAATAAAGTTTTAGAATCCCAAACAATGATCAAGCAGTCACGAGTAGCTTGTAATGAATCCATATTCAGCATTTATCCGAACTAACTCAAAACAGATACCGCGTAAAATATCAAAAACGAATTTTCTCCACTTTAGATTCTACATTCATGTAATTTCATGCATGTCACACGAGGCACATGATAACACGCTTTATACTCAAATAAAACAAAGTCACAGAGCTACAAATTTATACGAAAAACTCATTTGGAACTTTACTAAAATTACTTTTAAAACAATCTATCTGAATTAATTAAGGGTCCTCCAAGACAGTAACAATAGAATAATTAAACATTCACTTTCAAACTTTCTAAAGAAAAGTATGTACGGGGAAAAGATTACTAGATGCTCTGGTTCATGTAAGTTTACGTCTCGTCCAATCTTAACGTGACACTTTTCAAATGATGGGAAAAAGTTAACGAACAATAACGTGTTTTAGTTAGGCATAGTCCTATGAGCAAAAAATACCGTCCTTTGCACCTATGCACCTATAAACCCAAGGTTCGAACTCAAGATCACTAGCTAAATAGAAACAAATTCACCAAAATAAATAAAAAAATTAAGTTAGCAAAGTAAACAACAGTGTAGATTGAAAACAGGACGAACCTTGTTGAACCAAGGATCATGCAGGATATCAGTACCGCGCTTGTGGACCTTGCACGGCCCGGGAATCGCCGTGGAGAATTTCCGCGATCTGGACGCCGCGAATCGCACAACCTTCCACATTCTTCTAAATTGAAATCAAAACCGAATGCAGCAACAACACCTCCTACAGCACTACGATTACGCGAAGGTAAATGAAATTTGATTTTGCCTCTGTGAGCTGCGGCGCATTCTCCACGAAGGAAAGAACAATGACGTTTGAGAGGAGCGGATTGAGAGAGAAGTGGTAACGAGCGCCAGGGTATTTATAGCGTCAGGACCTTTCTCTCTCCTCTCTGTTTGTTTTGGAGAGTTGAAACAGTTTGAAGCAGTTGGTGTTCCAGGTGCTGCCCGATGAACTCGGGTAGTCTAAGATGGAAATTCACGAAGAAATATCTGCCCGGGAGGGATTCGGGCAGGATACACGAAGATAGTGACCACCTTAACTTGAATAAAACACGTGGATATTATTTTTATTATTATTAAAAAAATGTTTTATTTATTTATTTATTTATATCTTAGGAAAAAAAAAAGAGGTTGGTGGCGATGGCAATTGAAAAGGCAAAGCCTAGTTACTTTAGTCTATGTCGAACTTTTTGTCTTTTTCTCCATCTAATTATTTACATTTTCTTAAAATTATTTTTTTATATTCTAAATTAATCTTTCATATTTATTGTTTAAAGTTAAGATTATTTTAAAAAATCATTCTAGCCTTACGGATTAAACATTTCCTTAATTCTAAGAATTAAAAGCTGAGTTGCAATAACTCAATGTAAAATGTAGAAAAAAAATATAGATCATTAAATGAAATAATAGATATAGATTTGTTCAAAGTTGTTACTTAACAATCTAAATGTTATTAAATTATTATGAAAGACTAAAATCGCAAAACAAAGAGAATATTTGAGAATTTAAATTAGTAGTTAGATATTTGAGAAAAAAGATTCTGATTTTCAACAAATTGTTCTTTATGAAGAGCTAAACTGGTAATAAAAAAATATAATTTCATCCACTAATTTAGTGAGAAATTAAATATTTAAAACATAATTTTCCAATAAAATTTTCAGAAGACTAAAATAATGAAAAAGAAAATCTCTGAGAGATTAGTTATTTAGTGATAAAAAACTTTTAGAAGATTAGTGTGATGACACATTGACACATATAACTTTGAAAATTTAAATTGAGAATTAAAATAAATAATAACATGCCACCGACCCAATAAGTTGGCTTGTTAAGAGTAATAACAAATACTTGTGAAAAACATTAGTTTTTATAATGTGTTCCCATCAATCTCTTTGTCGAAAACAATGTGGAAGAAAAAAAAATATTACACGCCATAATACAACAAGTTGACCTAATAAAAAATAATGACAAATTCATGAAAAATATTAATTAATTTTGACCCAAAAAAAATTATGGACAAAAAGAATGACATATCACCACCAGAAAAGTAGACTAGATAAACAAATTGACAAATACATGAAAAATATTATTTTTTATAATTGTCAAAGAATGTTGATGTCTCTTCCACAATGGCATTCTTGGGTTAACACAACCTGAAGTTCATCACATATTTTAGCTAGTATAATACCCAATGATTTATTTTGAAGTTGAATACAATTGATTTTTAGTTAATTTATGCAACAACTTGTACAATATAAAGTGAGGAAAAAGAGAGGAAACTTGTACATTAATTTTTAGTTTGATTATCACTTTCTTGTATTAGATTCTCTATCATGCTATCATCCTTAAAGAACATTAAACTTTAAATCATTAAAAGTTCATTTATGCCATCTTCTACCATTTCACAATTATTTGTTAATTAAAAATTAAGAGCGAAATAAAAAGACAACTCAAACATTATAAATTACAGTTATATATTTTGCAATGTTTTTATTCAATTACAAGCAAAAACCATTGATTTAGTTTTTTTTTTTCTAAATAGTGTTAACAAGTTATACTTTGAGTATATTTTAGGAAAATAGTAATTTTAGTTACAAACATAATCTTTCGATAAGTTAGTAAAATGTACAAACACTTGTTAACATATACCCATTATTTTTTAGATGTGTTTTAAGATTTGTAGTCATAATTTAATAAAAAAGAAATATATATATATATATATATATATAGAAAAATGTGGTTAAAATTTATGGACTTTTAAAATCTGAAAACTCTGAATAATTAGAAATCCAATATTCTGCTAGTACATATTGTTCTGCATGGCTCTCAGAGGTCACATGCTATCGATCTAGAAGATCTAGCTGTCTTTTGTCTCTATTTTTCCTCTCATTGTATTTCACTTCAACATATTTTTCTTCTGGTTAACTTTGACAGGCTAAAGTCTGGGTCTGTGAGTTTAAGTTTTAAGAAGTGATATTAAGTAATTAAGAATATGCCATGTCCACATTAGATGGCCAACAATAGCAATACTACCTTCTACTGAAACTGGTCCCCTACAAACACATGCTAAAGCAGACAAAACCAGTGGTCTCTCAAAACCACACTGACAGCAGTAATATTTGTGGTCAGAATTCAGAATACATTCCTCATGTTCCTTTTCAAGTGGTTAAAATTTCACTCAAAAGAATAAAATCCATTTTTCTCTTTTCATTATTAGCAAGAGAATATGGTTCAAGCGGATGAGAGTCTGTGAATGAAGAAAAATGAATGCTAAAGAGGATCTTATCTGCTTGGACTAAGTTTAATAAGAGCGGGTAAATACTAAGAAAATGACAAAAAACACGAGCAACAGTGGTGAAATAAAAGAATTTGATTCCATTTATCTTGTCTCAATGAATGTATGTAGTTTGATCCTTCTAAAACCTTGGAATCAAATCTGTTCATTCCATTATTTTACCAGTTTTGGAACCAAATCTGTTCCTTCCATTATTTTACGACTTTCAACTCATTCTTCAGTTGGCAACTGGGCATTCATTATTTGGTCATAGCATTATAGAAGAACCAAAATCGTTCATGACTTCACTTCCACGTTACACGTGTAGTTATGCAAATACCTTTTCCACGTGTACTGTTACGAAACAGTGGCCTCAGATTGTTCATCGTTATACACACTTGGATATTTCTAAAATTTGAGAAACCTATAACATCACAATGCCACTGCGATAGCTATTTCTTTGCAAGAATGGCTTCTAAACATCAAGATCATAATGTTATGCATCCAAACATAAAAATATGATTTTAGAGTTGGAATAACTTAAACGTTTCCATTCATTTAAAAGATAAAAGTCATTTTTTTATACAGCATTTAAAAGGGTAAAGAACTAAGGAGAGAAGGTATAGAAAAACTGATAAAAGCACAATTACCATTATTACAGTAACCAGTAATATCGGTTTCAACAAGCTCTCGAATCAAAAAATTCGGAAATAAGCACTTATTTAATTTCATCATTTCTAAAATGGATGTCCATCAAATATGGCCGAAAAGGAAAAGTATGTCACTACTTGGTCCTAGATCAAAGTCTTGGATAACATCAACTCTTTAACGCTGTTCATATTCTTAAGAGCATTTAACAAATAATTTTTGCTTGACATGATGTGGACTTCCACACCACTGATGCAATTGATGATTCCGACTATTCATAGTCTTTAGTTCCAAAGTTTTTGCACCAGAGTTGAGAAGGGATGGGGCGAACAGGATGATGTGGTCGTTGCTGAAAGATCAAAAAATAAATTCTTAGCCAATCCATGATACACTCATACAGTCAAGGTTACGAACAACTGTAAAAAAACAAATTATCAAAAATGAATAAAGTATAAAAAAAAATAATGAGTACACCATATAGCATCACCCCCAGCAAGACAAGGCAGCAGCTTGAGAAAATAATTAATTTGTGTCAAGAGTCACCCTACCCTTACATTTTACAGAAATAAAGAACAGCAACTAGAAAAGGTTGAACCAGATTCTTCCACCACTTCTATAGTAGAAATTCAAATCAGCCATCTATTCAGGCATATCAAACTAACCATAGGAAATTAATCAGGTTGCTGCAAACGCAAAATATTAACTTTATATGCACCTAATTCTAGAATCCAGAGAGCATAAGATCTAAATAATGGACAACATATGCCCCATAGTATGTAGCTATCAAACATGGTTTATATGCTAAATAATTTTAAAGTATTTGATGCCCAAAAGGCATTAAAGGTAAAGACAAAAAGTACACATCCAATTGTCTGTCAATTACAAAGTTAACCACAGCCACTTGAAAGTCACAGGTATCAAGCTATGGTAATGATTATGAACCTTTTCCCCTTAGAGATTCAGATTATACAGAGTAACTTAACTGCACGTTTTAGTATGGGCATACACAGCTCAGTTTGATTCAATCTTAATTTCAGTGCGGTTCTTGAAGAAACTGAAGAAAGTTTTAGTTCATTTGGACCTAGTAATGAACTTAAAGCTTCAGCCTAAGGGTAAGTGTAAGAGTTGTGGTAGTAAAATTGTGATTCAGATAGTAGCCTAACACCTAGGAAGTTTGCAGAATCCTACAGACTGTTGTTCTCTGCTCAGGAACACACAATACCTGCCCAGGACAAAGCCCTACTTTATAGTTAGTTTGTGGAATCTTATAGCTTCGTCTCTGCCTAAGGAAAGTTTGAGTGTTGCTTCTGGTTGGTAGCTTCTGCTGTTTGGTATTGGAAAATGTCATCGAGAATGCCCTGCTGGCTATAATGCTCCGTCATAGTGGTTCTAGTGCACCTGAAGTACCCCTACTTATTTTGAAAGTTTAAAGTTTTAACAAAAAAATATATTTTATAGTTCCATTATTTGAGCATCAAATAATTGACACTGTATGTGACACCATGTATGATTATCTCCATCCCTCACTTTTATCCTTATCTTGTGCACACATCTCAAATATTCCCCAAAATCAAAGGAGACAACAACTGTTTACTATTGTCCTATTTGCGTTATTTTATATGTATATATTCTTGAATATAATTTTACATCTTGTCTTGAATTATGATCTCAAATTCTAAATTTCTAAACCCGTTGTCGAATCCAAGGAGGTCTACAATTTTGACAACCATGGTTAGAATATTTACAAAATGGTACACAATATAGTATCGAGAAAAAAAAAAAACTAGACCATCTTAAATGATCTCCCATGATGGTTTTCTCACATTTTTTTTATTTCTTATTTTTGTTTAATTTATGAGTCTAAATTCCTACAGAAACTAGTGTTTCATATTTCGTATCATATCAGTATCATAATACACTTATCCATACAATATCTTATATTCAGATTCTATATCCATTACATAAAGCCTACAATTTCTACAACTAATAACATGTTTAGCAACAAATATTAAATAGTTATTGCTAACAAGTTTAACATTATACTGTAAGTGATGTTACCAATTTCGGGCCTCAGACCCTTAGCAGAACCTTGTGGAAAATAATATAGCAACATATGTCTTTTAGAAAATTAAAGCTAGCAGTATAATCACCAACAGAAAAAAAATGTGTTCCCTTCTGAAAACAAATTGTGGGGAGATGATTGTTGTTATTTTCACATCAAAGTGAAATACAACTGCCCATCTTCCCCAAATTTGTTTTGGGGAACTCTTCCAGAGTAATGCAAAATATTACAGCAAAACATTGTTACACACAATCCCCACAAAAAAAACAAGGCCTTATTCCACTCTAGTTTATCATCCTATACCTTTTGGAATTGATTTAAACAATACATTTTTTAATACCACACAGGGAAAGTAGTTTAACTTATCTTATTTGAAAAAAAAGAAAAAGTTAAGCTAAACACAGGATACATGACCTTTGCTTACATAATATGAAATAATGTCCAACTTAGCACAACCTTCTGAAAAGGAATATAGCCATGTACTTCTTTAAAAAACTAAAATAAAAAATAGTAGTATAGAATCACCAACTGAGAATACAAAAAAAAATCACCGACAGAAAATAAATTATTTGACAATTGTTTCCTCTTTTGAAAAATAAAATGTAGAGGACTCTTTCAGAATAATGCAATGATTGTAGCAGAACACTGATACAAAAAATCCCTGCCCAAAACAAAGTTCTACTCCACTATTTTGAATTGATTTAAACTCTGCAGCTTTGTATACCACAGGAAAATGAGTCTAAACGAACTCCTTTTAATTAAAGAAAAGGTTAAGAGGATACTGGATAGATGACATTTGCTGACATAAACTATGTGTCCAACTTAGCACAACCTTGTGAAATGGTAAAAAAAGCATTGTATTTCTTAAAAGAAAAATTAAAGCCGTAGTAGAATCACCAACAGAATAAAAAAAACTTCATAATCTGTTTCCTCTTTTGGCCAAAATGTAGTGGAGATGATTAATGTTATTTTCAACAACAAACTGAAACACAACTGCCCATCTTCCACAAATTTGTTTTACAGGGAACTCTTTTGGAATAATGCAATGATTGTAGCACAACACCGATACACACAATCCCTGTCAAGAACAAAGTCCTACTTCACTATTTGGAATTGATTTAAACTCTGCATCTTTGTATACCATACAGGAAAATGAGTCAAAATGATTTTCTTTTAATAAAGAAAAAAGGTTGCGAGGAATACTGGATAGATGCCATTTGCTGATATAAACTATGAAAAAATGTCCAACCTATCACAACCTTGTGAAAGGGGAAACAGCATTGTATTTCTTAAAAAAAAAAAAACTAGCAGTAGAATCACCAACCAGTAAAAGAAAGTAGTCGGCAATTGTTTCCTCTTGCGGAAAAAAATGTAGTGATGATTTTTGTTATTTTCAACAGCAAACTGAAACACAACTGCCTATCTTCCCCAAATTTGTTTTGCAGGGAACTCTTTCGGAACAATGGTTGTAGCACACCACCTATACACACAATCCCGCCAGAACAAGGCCTTTCACTCCCGTTTTTCAGTCTACACATTGATTTAAACTCTGTATCCTTTTATACCACAGAGAAATAACAGTATACCTTATTTACTTTTAGTGGAAAAAAGTTAAGGAGATTACAGGATAGATGACATTTATTAACATATACTATGAAATGATATCCTTTTAAGTTTGAGATATCCATTTTGGTGAAGGGAAGAAATATATGGCCAATCTAGGCAACTATCTTAGGCTAAAATGGGGCACTTTCCTAAAACTAGAAAAAGAAGGTGGACTCCTTAATCCTCATGATCAATAAAAAAAGGTGGGTAAACTGACCAATAAGTATTAGTGTCTAGCAAGAAAATAAATGAGCTTGGACAGCTAAGTGATTGGTGAGGTGAAATTGCACAGGAATATTTGCTAGCTATCAGAACCTAGCCAGAAAATGGAGGAGTCAAAGTGCTGGGAGGAAATATTTGCATATGGATATTCAGCTGCAATTTCACCACCATTCTTACACCGCTGAACATGACAATGGCATGATAGTAGCACTATTTGCCGCCATCGATAACTACAATCGAGACATTCCGGGCTTGTGGCAACATAATCAAGAATCAATAGAAGCAAAAAATAACATCGGAGAAAAAGTCCACAACACCATTTGAAAAATTGAATTGAAATAAAGTCACTATTGTGACAACGTAATATTGCCTCATTTGACCTTACAGTTAGCGAATACATACATTTCCATCCTTACAATCAATCATCAACATATAACCATGAAAAATCAAATCAAAATCCATTTACTAAATCGAATCGAGGAAAGAGATCGGTGTCTGTGTGTGTGTGAGAGAGAAAGAGGGACCTCAAGTTCAGCGGATTTCATGGCGATGGGGATGCAAACGAGGACGACACCGAGCATGGCAATTGCGGTGTTGCGCTTCCAGTGCTTGGGACGACAGTGAGGGCCTCCGGTCATACTCCACACCTTGGTCCTGAAATCGGCGTTTCCATGTCCGTGATCGCCGCCGCCACCGCCCATTTTTTTCCGATTCCGATTTGGTCTGACTGAAAATTTGAAACCCTACTCACTCGCTCACTCTCTCTCTTTGAGACAGACGCACACACGCAGGAGTGATGACAAGAGAGAGGAAGCAAGGTTTGGTTTGGTTGGACGTGGGATCCCCTGCGGGAGTGTCTAACTTTCTTATGCTGCTCTCGCTCTCTCTTCACCGATCAGAATAATCGTCAATTACACATCTAAGTTTTGCCTAATTTACAATTTTGTTCTCATTTTCAATCTTAATATATGATTTTAATTTTTTAATATTATTTTCTTATTTTATAAAATTTAAAATTATATATATGTATATATTATTTCATTATTTTTTATTAAATGGAATTTTAAATAAAATATATTCACTAAAAAGTACATCAAATAATAGTTTGATTAAAATAAAATAAAATTTCAGAAATATTGAATTAAGATAGTATTTTTTTTAAACAAGTATATGAGACCTAAAATTGCAAAAACAGAGAGCATAAAAAGACCGAAATTAGGAAACTAAAATTAAAATGGAAAAAATTATAGAAATTACAATCTTTTATTATTTTTTTTTATAAAAGAACTAGTCTAACAATAGAAAATAATGTGTGTGGTTTTGTTAACAGGTTAGATTTAATGCATTTTGAAATGAATTTTTCAAAATATAAAAATACATTTAAAAAAATTTATAGCAAAATAAATGAGAGGTGTACAAAAACTTTATAGAAGTGTAAGAAAAAGAAAAATTTAGAATTGTTTTAGAAATTTAGAATCTAAATAATTGATAATTAAAACCTTGATAATTAGATATCAATTTATAAACTATTTAACAATAATAAAAATTAATTTAAAAATTATTTTTTTATAATTTTTAAATGATCTCTAATTTAATCACTATAATAACTAATTAATATATTCATTAATATTTTTCTTTCTAAAATATCTATTATTTAAATGAGTGTTATTCTACTTTAAATGAGTTTTATCCTGTCACATTTGTTTATGCAATTCACATGATATATTTTATAAGTTTTGCTGTAATGATGAGTTCTTACAAAAATCCAAATTCAATTTTTCACAACTTAAAAAACAATTTAATTATTAATAAATTGTATTTTATTGTTAAGGCCAAAGGTCTTACATAATTTAACTGGTATGCATAATCTTTGTTACATCTTTTTCTACAAAATATTTAGTCAAGAGTATTAGGAAAAAGTGCAGTCAGACAGAAAATTCAATCAAATACACTTCACATATCAATAAAGTTGAAATGCTAAAATCAAATTTTGAATGTTCAATTTAGATGGATCCAACTTGAATGTAATTAATTTTACACATAATGCATGCTTGAGGAAGTTTTTTTTAAGGATAGTAATGGCTCCTCAAAATGTTATATACAAAATATGCAGTCAAACATGTTTGGTTATTACATTTAAGCAATTACCTAGAGATGTAATCAGTTTTAGATTATTAAAGATTGAAGAAACTATAATTTGGATTCAAGCAGGTTCAAGAGAGGAAGCCAAGGTCCAAAAAGGAGCGAAGGTAAGATGCTACATTGAAGTAAGATGCTACATTGAAGTGATTAATTCTGTGACAAGTGTTACAATCGTGCCACTGCAAGCTGGGTAGAAGGAATGTCAATGAGGTGGTGGAGATAACCAATATTTTGGTGTATTTTGATGGTTTTGTAGCTGCAGTTTGAAGTGCTTATAGCATTCCAATACGAACACGGTACTAGCTGGAATAGGATGTCTAGCTTATGCAGCAAACATTATCTATCTATTGCTTCTAGAGTGTTTGTTCATCTCTTTATTCTTGGAGATTTTTAATGTGGTTTGATTTATGTGAAAGGATTGAGATACTTCTTTTTATTTCTCTTAATTTAATTTCATTCTCTTAATTTAATTTCTATTATTTGCTAATAAAAAAAAAAAAAACAGGTTCAAGAGAAGCTTGTTTTATTCCAGAGACACACAGAGGATAAGTGGATAACCCTTATCTTGGGAAATCCTATAAAATAGAAAAAAGAAACACATGACCCTTTTCACATTTGTGGTGAACAGAATAAGGACAATTCTAACTTAGGACAGTGCAATGACATTTAGATTCTACACCAGAACTGCTATTAGTGACAACCACCCTTTGGTCCATTTCTTTCAGACACATACAAGCCCCTGAATAAAATACCCTTCACTACAATATCTCTTCAAAGAATTTTCAAGCCTTCTTTTTAGATCAAACTGTGCATCTTAAAATCAAGCTTCTTCTGCAGCAACTATCATGAGATGATATAATTCACCATTCTCTTCATAAGCTTAAAATAAGACAGGAATTAGAGCTCTTTTCAGTAATGGCTAAAAGGAACACTTTTTCAATAAGGATGTGGATGCAGTTATGTTGTGTGGATGCCTTTAATCTAGCATATGCTCTGAAGAAGGAACATTCTTTTTCTGTGGCTATGAATCAACCAGAGATATTTTGTTATAATTTGGAGATGGAAAATTTAAATATTTCTATGCACACTAGATTTCATTAAAATTTATAGATAATTGATGCTGCAATGATTCCAGTTTATAAATAACAGAAAGAGCACAGGATTGGATTGAAACAGAACATTATGACTGATATTGTCCCAAAAGTAATTACCAATTGGACTTTGTTAATCTTTTGACCATGATGAAAGGTTTAGGAAAAATAGAGAATCTACTTAAAACTTCACACAAGAAGAAGAACCTCCTATGATGAACAACCATAACATGACTTAAAAACAAAACAAACACAGTATAAACAAAATTTGAACTTTGAAATTGAGAGATGCAATAAATTGTTAACTGTTAATAAAGCTGCTACATGTAAGATATCTATGATGATTTGAAAAGTGAACAGTTTAAACTGTCAGTACAAAAATCTGAGTCTCATCTTAAGAAGATTATAGGGGGAAGAAAAGATGGCAAACCTCATCCAAGTATGAAATGTGAAATATCAGAATGGCAGATATAGTGTATACATATATAAATCAAATGTAAGTGAACATTTCTTTTGACTCGTCTTCACAATGGCTCCTCTCAAATTGACATGGCCAAAACATTATCTGATTTTGGAGGAGGGTTTTTCTCAATGAACTTTTTCAACCCTTTCTCACCCCCAGGGAACCCCCCAGTAAGCCCCATCATTTCTTTATCAAAACCATCTACTGGAACCTCACCACTTCCTTCATCACCACCACTTTCATCTTCTTGCTCTTTTCCACTTGATGCTGAGGGTGGAGGCTGGTCAACAACAATAAGTGGCTTTTTCAGCTCTTGCTGAATACCCTTTTCCCCGTTGCACAGTCCTCTCCCTCCCATCATTTCCAATATGTTGAACTTGGCTTGTGGCTTTAGCACTTCATGAGTTGGTGGAGCTTTTGGATGCACTGTGGAAGGTGGCTGTCTGAGAAAGAAGTGATGAGTGGGAGGGTGCTCTTGGCCTAGGAATTGAGATCGAGGAAAAGGGTTGTGCAAGCCATGAAGAGTAGGAAAAGTAGCCATTCGTAGTTGTTTAAAAAACAAGCCACACAAGCATCAAGATTATGAACAGAGTGATGTGTATTGGATATTATAGTCAGTCTCTATCTTTTCTTGTAAGAAAATTTAATGAACAGTTTCTTGTGTAATTGTAACCACATGTTAATGTCGTACGTTTTTTGACATACAATAGGTGGCTGTCATTGTTTTGAGCTGCACCAATAGCTTCAACACTACAATGATACTTTGTACTACCTTCCTTACTATGGAGAAAATACTATTTTAGCCTAGACAAAGAAATTAGTGTAAGGATGTTTGGGTTAAAAATATAGGGGAATTTCATGTAATTTATTCAATTTAATTTTAAAAACAAATAATGAATATAACATGTTAGGGCAAGAGTCTTTTTTTTAGCCTTCAATATATTTCGGTCCATTTTTTCTTACCAAAACCCTTTAAACTATCATTTTATGTTCACATATATTGGGTTTATGATGGGATTTGAATATGAAATAGTTTTAAAAGTATAAAATAAGAAATTTAATAAAATGTTAATAAAATTTGATAGATTCTACAAAATGACATATTAGGTTTGAAGAAGGAAAAGTTTGTTTTTTTTTTTAGATTTGATGTTTGTCTCGTCATAAGTTGAGTAAAAAACATTTTAATATATTCAATTTTATAAAGACACCCTAAAAAAAATTATATGTACGTGAAATGCTAACGTGAGATCAATAATGATTAATGTATATATAATCATAAATTGCATTGCACGCGTTGAAATGTTTGTGCAATATTAAAGTCATGCAAACTTTGTATTATTCAGTAATCAAGACTCGAGAGAGCAAAAGTTACACACACGTTTAAAGATTTTTTATTTTATTTTAAAATTTGTTACACATAAATAAAATTAACTAATGTGTTACGAAATTATTCTTTATAGCTGTTATCACTATGAAGCATTGATTGAAGAATTTTCAGCAGAGCTTCTCACCAAAAGTTTCATCTTTATCATATCTGAAATAGTATTTTGAGTTGAATAGCTCTGCAGAACTTAATCTAAGCTTTGAATAATCATATTGTAAACAGCTTTTCGGAATATTATTTAAAAAGGATTTAGTTATTATATGAAAGAAAAAACCAATAAATGCTTTTGGTACAAAAAAACAATTATACAATCAAAATTTGAGGTTCTAAAATCTACAATCTTCAGCCTGAATTTGCTAGAGTCAATCATTGATAACAGTGACTAAGTAGCACTAACATAGCGTTTCCATAGCTCCTTTCAATTCACCTTAATTCTTGCAGTGCTAAACTATGGTGCCTTCAGCTGATGGAGGGAGAAGCATGCGACTTCTCAATAAGCAGCTCAAGTCTCTGGTTCAAATAAATACAATGAATAAAAACAAGTCAGCCAAAGATGAATGCAAATAATCTAAAACAGTGTTGAACAATGCAGTTCCTAGTCCTGTTCTGCTGTGTTACTGTGAACAAACAATCAATCATGCCAGCAGGGTGATTTTTGAGGGAGGGGAAGAACAGAAATTTATTAAATAAAACCATGTTATGAAGTTGAAATCAGTAAAGGGTCAACAAATACAATTTTTGTTCTAAAGAAACAAGTTTTGGTGCCTAGAACAAGAAGAAACTTAGAAATGGTGCTTTTATCTCTAGTCAGAGTGAGAAAAATCGGAAGTTCTTAAATAGAATTATGCTCTATTAAGAGAAGACACAAACCTTTACTGATTTACTGACTTCTTCAAGTTTAGTAAGCAGCAACCCTCCAGCTACTCTGCGCTCCAGTGAAGTATGCGATGAGCCTGCCATCTGCAGATGAGAGTACAATAGAGGTTTATATGAGTGAAACATAAGCAATGCATGTGATGCTAGTGTCATTTAATTGATGGCTTGATTCTGAACAGCAACATATCAGAACGATGAACTTATCATTCTTAAGTAAAAAAGATTAAGAAAAACATACAATATTTCATTTCTGTCAAAGTTAATCATTATCAACAACTTTCAAATGTACCACCTAACCAAATTGGTATGAATTTTTTTATTGGATGATGGTAGCAACTAAACAAAAAATAGTATGAGTAAATAAATTACTGCTCTTCAATAATATTTTGAGAAGGTTTTAACTCTGCATTTTGCCTTCTGAAAGGTGCATATCATATGGATTGCTTACCTTAAATCCATAGATAAGTAACGATTTATCCTACATTTGCCAAGCAAAATGAGAATACACCACAGATAAGTATGTAACATTCTGAAATTCAAAGTTAGGAGGAATGCTCCTCATCGCCAAAAATATGGTAGGACACCTAGGTAAAAGAACCTCTAGCATTAGACTTCCTAAATTGTATTGCTTTATCCAAAATCTCTCAAAACACGTTGTGCAGCTTCAACTCAACCTACAAAAGCCTAATAATTCAAAACGGTTGCATAAAATGATAAGCATGCTTCTTACAAAGACCACTATATGGGTACAGATCATTCTATGTTAATCAAAGGTCATATTCCTACCAGCTCAAAGATCATAAAACTAACTACCAAGTTACTAATGGTACATAAATTAGCATTCATCCAATCCCTTCATCTATTAAGGGTGAATTTGTCAGGGTGCGTGGCAGGAGGTCTAGCGTTACCTTCAAACTTTTTGATGGCGATCTCAAATCAACTGATCCCTCAGTAGCTGCTGGCATACGATAGATGTTTTCAACATCTGTGCTTGGAGCAGCATGCATCCCACTTGTACTTACATCTTGTCCGATCTTTGAAGCCTCTGTTACAATCATCTGCAAACCAATTGTAGCATTTTAAGATGATGACATCCCCTTCGTTAGTACTTGGCAATATAATGCTATAAGAACCCCTAAAAGGATAAATGTAAAGAATGATATTGAAGATTAAAATCTGTCTCTAAAAATAAAAACAATCACATTAAGAAACATTTTGTTTCACCTTTCTCAAAAGAGAAGGGTCATAAACTCCCTGAACTTGTAACTCATCTACCGGAGCAGCTTTTCCATGTGCTATACTTTCAAGTCGAAAAGTATGAATACCATATATAGACTGCAGGCAACCTGGACAATGAAATGAGAAAATCTAGTCAAGGAAGACAGGATAACATGTAGGTAAGGTTTTAAGCACAAGCTAAAGTATGCTTCATTATGAGTATTTAGTGAATAAATTTTAGCCATTCAAAACCCCATTGTTCCTCTCATTGTTTTGAAAGATATAAAGCTCACAAATTGTGAGTAAAAGTTGAAATGCTTCTACAGAAACAAAAAAATATTATCTCAATTTTATTGCTTATTTATTTCTAAATTTAAAATTTATAGAGTAAAGAAAGGCCTTCATATCAGCCCTTTTAATCAGACAACAGAATCGAGAGACTATTAAATATAAACCATATGCTAGAAGAACACTTCAGTATTCTTTGAAATAATGAAGGATGAATACACACACACATGCTCAAGTCTCAAGAAACATACCAAGAAGGTAAGATCAATTATTTTAAAGAAAGCATACTAAAATAGGGTGCAAGAAAAATTTCTGGTATGCCTGCATCAGTACCTTGTTCAATAATAATATCAATCACCAGAGAAAGAGGTACACGCCTCTCAATTGTTACGGTCCCCCAAAATGGTATAAATGAAGGCCTTGATACCTTGACCAAGGGACAAAGGGAATAAAAATCACTTCCCGTGTCAAAACTCATTTCATATCACAACATTACAATTATGCAAAACAATTCTTACATACCTTATAAACCACTTCAGTATGTGTAACATATAATCTGCGAGAAGACAAATCCTTTTGAAGCACATATCTCCTGATGGGCAGGTAAAGCAACATAAAAAGGCCAATTCCCCAAGCCAACACCAGTAACAATGATATAGCAAGCCATATGACCGTGTCGTATTTAACGCTGTTGCTTGCAAGCTCTTCAAATGATGCTGAGTAAAGTATCTGTTCCAAAAAAGCTCCCTCTTCATCATCACTTAATTCAGACCCAGAGTCAGCAAGTATCTGATCCTTAAATGACCTCGACTCCGACATGTGATCGGCGTGACCAATCAACATCTCATCAACCACAAACTAGTCAAGAAGAAAGGTACACAAATAAAATAACATTAGCTCAGAAAGAACTATAAAATTCAATTATTCTAGTGCAACTACTTCATCCAGGTATCCCTAAGGCTGATATTTCAGAGTGAAATTAGAAACCTCAGATCTCAGAAGGCTAGCAAATTGAGACAAAAAACATTTTCCACATGAAATATTTATGTTAATTCAACTGGATTATACAATGCAGGAAACTCTAAATGCCAAAACACTCGGCAGCATTTTCAAATGCCTTTATACTCGCATCACTCAAAAAATACAAACAACTATAGTACCTCTCCCTCACTATTCACTATTCATCTCGAAATATAACACCAAACAACGACCTAATTGGCAACCTTAAAATCAGGACAGAAGAAATAAAACAAACAGCAACATCACAAACCATTTATCATATCATCTACACAAAAATATATGGGTACCCATTTGCTTTAGACCCAACAGATAGAGAAGTTGCCTGATAATTTAAGGAAAGGGACGAGATTGATGAAATAAAAAGACAAAGATGAAAGCTTTACCTCTGCTTTGAGGAAAAACGTTGAAATGCTTTAACGGGTACGTGAGTGGGACCAGCAAGATGGTGATTTCAGTACCCTCTGGTGTGTAGGGTTTGTTAAATGAGATGCAAGTGAAGTGAAGTTGGAAAACTGAAAAAAAGAACACCAAACATTCAATTGACTGAGAAGGTGTAACTGTCGCTGGTTTCCACAAAAAAGAAGCAAAATGAATTGCACTTGTATTCTTCTTATCAATTACACGTGTATATTAGACAAATCAATTAGTATAATCTACGGGTCTCTCGATATGATCAAGGTTTTAAGATTAAGATTTCACGAATCTTATAAGAACTTTAATTGTAATAATAAGATTAGTACTTAATAATTAAATTAACTATTAAATTTTAAGAATTGAAAATGTATAAAAAAATTATAACAAAATCAATTCTCATAACACTTTAAAATAAAAGTAGGGATGAACAGGGAATTAAAAATTTCTTCTTCTATACAGACATTTGTTCCTAATAGATATCTAATGAAAAAAAAAATAACACAGTAAATTTATATAAGTCCACCCATAATTTTTGGGGTCATGTTTAATTCTTTTTTATTTTTTTAAAAGATTTCAACAATTATATTTATTACTATTCACTTATTTTTATTTTAGTTAAAATGTGTATTACTTATATATAGTAATAATCACTTCAAATAAATATAAAGCTACCATATGATATATAATTTGTATAATAATACAATGGGTTATGATATTTTGAAAAATTTTAAAAATTATAAATTCTTATAAAGAATTAAAATATTAATATTTATTGGATTGTAATGGAAGTGTGAAAAAAAAATTAGATAATTGGTGATTGATTTGTTGTTTCTTGTTACACTTGGCTTGTGCATGGATTGGTGGAAAAAGCAAACCAGAGTTTTGGAAGCAGACATTGGGTTCCTCCTAAAAGAGTTTGTATATTCCCTCTCCTCAATTCCCATCGTTTCCCTCTCTTTGCCATTCATTTTTCACCAACTTGTTTCTCTCTCTAAGATCCCTTCCTTACCATTCTTTCATTCTACCCTTATACCTGACGCCTTCAAGGTACACTCAATGTCCTCAATTTTCACCATTTTAATTATTTTTTTATTTGCTATTATTTTTAGCAAAATTTATACGCAAAGTTTGAATTTTGGGGTGATCTAGATTGGAAAAACGGAAAGGAACCATAAGGGTATATGAGATTCGATTGGGTGGATTTTGGTTTTGGAAACTGAGGTGGTTTTACTGGTTTCGGAAGTATGCTTTTGTTGGGGGCTTCCTAATCAATCAGTGAATACTAATAAGTCTTTGGGAAAAGAGTAAGTTCGATGTTCGCTTCTGATGAATGGTATGGATTGCGGTTTTTCTTGTTCTTTGTTTCCTCTAATTTGTTCCGTGATGGATGAAATAGAATATTTTTTTAAGAAAAATTGGGAATTGGGACACTTTCCTCTATATATATATATATATATATCAATCGACGAGAACCTTTTGATGTCAAATGTATGATCTAAACAATGCTGACTACAAAAAAGGAATTTCATAGTCCAGGCAGCACCAACCTTTTTTAAATCCTATTCATGTTTTTTTGCAGTATTTCTAAATACCTTTTAATCTCTGAAGGGAGGTGGGATATTTTCTGTGAAATTATAGCTTTATTTTTCAAGAAGTTTGTCTTTAATGGGTGTTGCTAATGTGCTTATCATGTACTTTTGGAGGCTTCCCCGTACTTTTAAACTTGTAATATTGTAATATGCACTAGTGTGCATTGTTATCCATATGTTTTAGCTAATGTTTGATTTATTTATTTTTCTTTCTTATTTGTGCCATTATGTATAATAAATGTTGGCTAATATTTTTTTACCATTTTGCAGTTTAAGTGATCATTTAGTTATCCTCTAAAGCAGTATTTTGCTGGTGATTTTCCTCTGCAATTGAGTTCTGAAACATGATGATGAGATTTCTGAGTTGAGTCTAACAAAGAAACAGATGGATAAGAAAGAGCATATTGCAATTTTTACTACTGCTAGCCTTCCTTGGTTGACTGGAACAGCTGTGAACCCACTGTTTCGTGCTGCATATCTCTGCAAAAGTGGGGAAAGAGATGTTACCTTGGTGATCCCTTGGTTATCTTTGAAAGATCAAGGACTAGTATATCCCAACAAAATCACATTTGCTTCACCCAATGAACATGAGAAGTATATCCGCAAATGGCTCGAGGAGAGAGTTGGATTTAGTTCTGGTTTCAGCATACAGTTTTATCCAGGGAAGGTGATAATTTCTTTTTATGTAAAACTATTAGGTAATAGATTTGAACATCTATGAGCTTTTACTTTTAAAATCTATGTTAGTGACAATTTGTTCCATATTTATGATGTAGTTTTCAATAGAAAAAAGGAGCATTCTTGCTGTTGGAGATATTTCAGAAATTATCCCTGATGAAGTGGCAGATATTGCTGTGCTTGAGGAGCCCGAGCACTTAACATGGTATCACCACGGGAAAAGATGGAAGACTAAATTCAGGCTAGTTATAGGGATCATTCACACAAATTATTTGGAATATGTGAAGAGAGAGAAGAATGGAATCATGCAAGCATTTTTGCTGAAATATTTAAACAGCTGGGTTGTTGGTATATATTGTCACAAGGCAAGTTATTATATCCTCATAGAAAATAGTACATGTGTATTCAATGTTACTTTGTCATTCTCACTTTTTCAATAAATGAAGCTAGAAATTTGAAATTGTGTTAGTTTTCAATTTTTTACCTGCAAAGATAAATTGAGTGATCCTCCTCTCAGCAGCATTCGTAGCAATTAGATTAGCAGTTGATACTGTTAAATGAATGTTTTCTGGTGACTATGATATTCAAATCAATATATATTGTTCACCTAATATGTAAGTTTGTTGGTAAAGAATGTACATAGCTGTAATTTCCCATCTTTGCATGAACTTGAGGTACTGAACAAAATTTATTCATTTGGTTGGAGTGAAACACATATTTTTAACGTGGTTGGTTTTATTCCTAAATTGATTTGAGATAAGCTTAGGTGACTGACTTCTATTTGCTGCCAATGGTGTGGCCTGATATGCAGAGATCTTTTGTTGTTTTTCTTTTTCTTTGCTGTTTTATATACCTCTTATCTTTATCTTGAAATTTCTTCTTTGACCTAGGAAAAAAATATAGAAAATATTGACTGAGTTAAATATTTATGGTATCCTACTTTGTCTGACATGCAATGTTTTATTAGTCCATTTTGATTTATTAACCAGTGATCGTTTTAATTCTGAATGAATAGATCCAGTTCTTTTTCATAGTGCATTATTATATTGCATGGATGAAAATCTAACATAAACAAAAGGTGTCCTCAAAGCAGCAGCTTGACATAATATCATCCTGTGAGAAATGAGAATGGAACTTCATTTTTATGATTTGTCGTGAAAATAATATTAGTGTTCACTATAAGCTTGTAAGCTTTGCATGCTTGTTCTCTTGATTTTGATTAGCTGAATATTTGCAGGTAATTAGATTATCTGCTGCCACCCAGGATTACACCGAGTCCATCATCTGTAATGTACATGGTGTTAATCCGAAATTCCTTGAGATTGGTGAGAAAAAGAGGGAGCAACAACAGAAGGGAATCAAGGCCTTTACCAAAGGTGCTTACTTTATTGGGAAGATGATATGGAGCAAAGGCTACAGGGAATTGCTCCAACTTCTTAAAGATCATAAAAAAGAATTATCTGCTCTGGAGGTTGATTTATTTGGCAGTGGAGAGGACTCAGATGAAGTTCACAAAGCTGCAGAAAAGTTACAACTGACAGTTAGACTTAATCCAGCTCGCGATCATGCCGATGCTCTATTTCATGAGTAAGTTCCCTACCGATCTGCGTACATCATCAAGTTTGAATTTCATTTCATTGAGTTATGTTAAGTGTTTTGCTTAACTGTAATAAAATGTGTACGTGGTGCTTAATTTGGAAAGGAAAGAAGAAGTAAATGAGAATCTGCATTCTAATATTCAATTGGAAGTTAATAAGTCAGCTGTTACTTCAGATTAAAATATAAGTAAGATATAAGAATATCTGATTCAGGCTTTTTATACAGGGTAGTAGTTTTCTAATCGTTATGAGGCTCCTCCATACCCTTTAGTCTTTTTGTACAGTATTTGATAATAAGTCCCTTTGAAAAATTAAGATTTATATAGTTTGAGCATTGTATAGATGTAACTATTTAAGCAGATAATATCCTAGCATATGATATTTTGCCACCATACCATCACTTATGAGTATAAAAGTTAGTTTTCTTCATTCTATTCATCATTTTTCCAAATATTTTGTAGAGTCCTTTTAATTATCCTATCTGAAATGAAATTCCTATTTGATAATGCACTAAGGGAAAGATGTGTATGTTAACACTTCATTTCCTGCATGACAGTTACAAATTGTTTCTTAATCCGAGCACAACAGATGTGGTTTGCACAACAACAGCAGAAACTTTAGCAATGGGCAAAATTGTTGTGTGTGCCAACCATCCTTCTAACGAGTTTTTCAAGCAGTTTACTAATTGTTGGACATATGACAACAGTGAAGAATTTGTTAGACTTACACTCAAGGCACTGGCTGAAGAGCCTGCACAGCTTACTGATGCCGAGAGACATGAACTATCTTGGGATGCCGCGACAGAACGGTTTCTTAAGGCTGTTGGCCTAGATAAGCCATCAGAAAAAAAGTTGTCAAGAAGTTCTTCAAATTTTATGGCTGCCTCAATAAATTTACAGCAAACAGTAGATGAAGCATCAGCATTTGTGCATCATGTAGTTTCTGGCTTTGAGGTATCAAGAAGAATCTTTGGTGCTATTCCAGATAGTTTGGAGCCAGATGAAGAGATAAGCAAGGAACTTGGGTTGACTAATGCTGTCAGAAAATAAGGTTGAAGAAGAAAGGATGTTGTAATGTTGTGTTTGCTTTGTCCCTAAAATGTTTAGTGCAAATAGTCTCTTTCTAACCATGGTGGAAATTGTTTGGTGTGTGAAATATACATGAAAAGAGAGACATCACTGTATGTGTAGACATATGTCCATTTAATGCACACCTTCTGTTGATCTAAGTTTGATCAATTTATAGGAATATTTTTAAGATAATATTTGTAGTTTTATTTATATCCTTGAAGAACATAAGACATTATTTTTGAGTTTCTGTATAAAGTTTCAATTTGTTAGAAAAAAAGAGAGTTTCATTTAAAATTGAAATGAATCTAGTAGTTAAAAATAAAATTTAAAGAAATTATATAAGAAATTTTCTAACTTTTTTATATATAAATTAATTTTAGATAGGAAAAATTTAATTTAATTTCTTATTTTTTCTTTTAAATGTTTTTATATTAAAATATTCTCTATATATTATTTTTATTTGTGCATGTATTTGTGTTTATTATTTTTATGACAACAAAAAGGTAAATTAAAGTTAATAATTGTTAAAAGTATTACTAAAATTTCTATTAAAGTTAAAAAAATTGTATATATAAATAATAATATTTTTTTATTAATTTTTATAATATTATTTTTATATAATAGAAATATTTGTAAATTTTTATCAAAATAAAATTTTTAATTATAATAGAATTTGTAAAAAGTAGTTTTGAATTTTTATTTAAAAAATAATATTATATAATGAAAATACTTTTAATTTTTATGATAACTTTTTTTTATGTAATAGAAAGTAAAAATTTAGTTAATATATATAAAGATACAAAATAAATAAAGTTAAAAAAATATAATTACAAGATCCAAAAAAAAAGTATATATATAAAATAAAATAAAAGTTGTTATGACCGAATGAAGAAGACGTAACACATTATTCCCACCGAATGAAATGAAAATAATAATCTAATAAAAAAAAACAAATAAAGTAAATACACACTCTATTATCTTAATTAAATATGAACAAATGTGTCATGATTATTTTAAAATCAATTTTAATATTTTATTTTTTTAATTAAAAAATAAATTCTAATAACATTTCGTTCTAATATTTTATTTACTAGTTATACATGCCAGATTTTTTTAATTTATGATATATTATAACACATTTTTAAATATTATATCAATATAAATATTATGTTTTATTTCAAAAATATATACATAATTTTTTTTTAACAATAAGAAAAATAATAATTTTAATATTTACAATTGAGGGAGAGATAGGTATTTAAAAAAAAGGTAATAATGTTATTGATAATTTAAAGTGATATTTTTTTAGTTTTTTAAAATTCTTATAATGTGTGCACATAAACATTCAATGAAATTTTTAAATGAGGCAAAAAAAAATCTATTTCCATTCCTTATGTAACATGAAGAATAAAAAATAATAAATACATCCAAATTACACAAAATATAAAATTGAGATTGAAATACTTAAATTTTTTACATGCATTAAAGGTACACACATGAAGAACAATAATTGCATTCAAAATATAGAATTGATTTCTCACTTATAATTAAATCCAGATGAAATAGTAAATCAATTAAGTCAAAGTGGAAATAAAAGAGTAATAAATATGTCAATTCAATTAAACAATAACATGTCAGAATTTAATCCATTACACACATAATGTGTGATAAATTTATCATATTGTTCTAATAATTTATCTTATATGAAAATTGAATTAGAAATATGTTCAAAATAATCTTGATTTTGAACCCTTGATCAGAAAGAACGGCGTCGTGTTATTAAGGAGCAACCTCAAATGGAACCTAACATTTAAACAAAGGCAACCGTTGTTTCCTTAACTTGGTCTGGTTGTCGCCTCAGAAACCCAGAAACTATCAGCAAAACGACGAACCACTTCCAACCCAGTTTCAAAATTCACTCCCAATATCGCACTAAGAAGTGCCGTTTGCAATTTGTGCAATGTTTCATACACTGAGCACGTTATGGTCATTCCTTCAGTCTGGAATGTATGACACGTACGCAAAACAAGCGTTACTCATTACCCCACTTATGTGTTTACTTTGTTTGGACCATTGCAGGTATAAATTTGCTACCTTTGATAGTCCCGTGCTGTGGATTCTGCTGTTTGAGGCTCTGCAGCATAAAGGGGTTCCAAGCTTTTATAATTCATCAATCGATAGGTCCATTGATTCTCTGAGATAAGCTATGATTAAATTGTTTGACAGCACTATTTCTTATTCAATTAATATGTGTCTTGCAATAGGGTTGTCTGACTCCATACTTGTTTTTTTTTTTTACTACATTTTCACTAATATTTCTGCATGTTTGATCCATTTCTTCTATCATCTATTTTTATTTTTTTTATTTAAATTGGTTTTGTGTATTTAGATTGATGTATTAGAATTCATAACAGAGATCAGTTCCCTTGTCTTTGCTTGTGTTGGAAGGAAATATCTATAGTGAATTCAGTGCTCAAATCCATGTATCAATTTTCTACTGACTCTTTTGATTTTTTGGGCTAGCCTATCTTTTTCTCATTAGTTTGCTTTGGATTTTTCTTGCTCTTAAGGTGTAATATGATTTAAATTAATTTAGGGGTTATTAACTTATTACTGTTTTGTTTTCCCTATGTTAGAGATTCTTGCTGAGAAATGGAGTTGATCTGTTTTATGGACCATATTCTAACCACCAGTCTTAATTCTATGTTTGATGAACAGTCTAAGTTGTCATAAGAATGCATACTTTTGTCAAGCTGTATGAGCTTTTATAATCTATATTTTAATGGTTTCATTTGCTTATTATTGGTCACAGAGGAGGCTTCCCTATGGATAAATAAACATAGGCGAATGCTTATTTTGTGTCAATTGGTTGAAATGTAGTGAGTTTTTTCATTTCATTTCAATGAAAGACTTTACTGAAGGCTTTTCTTCTTTAGTATAGGTGATATATGTAGGAAATTATTATAGTTGTTTAAAAAATAGCAAATTTGAATTTGTGATTATTTTGTTACAGAAATTTGGACACAAGGGAATCTGAGAGATCTTTTACTTCTTTCTCTTTATTATTGAATAGTTTTCTTGTGCATTGCCAAGAGCAAGCGTAACCATTAGCATTGTTGGTGCATGCCCTTGTATTTACTCTCTTTTGTTTGTATTGCAGTTTTGGCTAGAAATTAAGAAATGTTAAATTTGTTATGGTTTGAGTTTTTTTCACCCTTTTTCCTGAATTTATACATCCTGGGGTAAATGAGAAAAAAGAAACTGGATTTTTGTATAAGCTATAGGAATATCTAGTTAAACGAATATATTATTAACCCATCAATCACTTCTTAATAGTATCCACTTGTCTAACTGATTGTTCCTAATATAAACTTATTTCCAGATCCAGTGAATCTAATTTAATAGCAATATAGTAAGATTTCAACATATTTTTGTTACTATTCACTTATATTTTTTCCTTATTTTTTTGTGAACTTTTTCTTATCAGCACCTGTATAATTTCTGGGTCTCATTAACAACTTCCACGTGCTGTAAGGGCTAACTAATAGCGCTAAAATTGCATAGTTTGGGAAGATGGAAGTCAAGTATTCATTCTTCAACATATTCTTTACCTCTTGCGAAATCCTTTTCAGTATAAGCAAGTCTACATGGTTAGAATTCGAGAGGTTTCTTACCATATGATAGTTTCAAATAACTTAAGAGAGAAGACATATAGTTTACTCTCTTAGTTTACCAACACCCTACTTGTTTGTTGAGTAATTGTAATGACTGCTTTTTACCCAATGAGATGACTCTATATGCTTACAAAAGCAACCCTTTTTTCTTCATTTGTATATACTGTTTTTGTTATGGTTGTGAAACATTTTATTCGATATACAAAATATTTCTTCTGTATTTTTTTTACCTGTGTTCTACCAAATCTTATTTCGCATTTACTCTAATAAGCTCCTCCATTATTATTACTTTAACAAGGTATCAGAGTTAAAAACGTTCTTTGAGGGATTGTGAGAGAAAAAAAAGAGAAGCCAAAAAATTTAGAGAAAAGTCACATGCAAGAAAATCTCTAAAACAAAAATGGTCATTAATAGTTCATTACCTTCATCTCCCATTTTTTTTGTGAGTACTTTCATGCGTGGGTGATAGCTGTCATTGGTGATAGCTGTCATTTTCACAATCAAATTAAAATGATTTCAATGGAGATCGTCTAACATCAAAGAGATGATTGTATAGATAAGATTAGATGATTCCAAATCGTTTTCAAACGAATCTAATAATAAATCAAGTTGAGATTGTTTGCACAAAAATAAAGTAGACAATTGAAAAACATTTAAAGATTAACTATCAAGTTCATTCAACAATAATGTTGTGTTTTTCAAATGCTTAACTAAACCTTATAAAACTAACTCATAAGGTGAGGTTTGCACCCACTTATATGTTATGAAATATCCTTATCTCTAGTCGATATAGGATCTCCAACACACCAATAATCTCTCGCTAAGATATACTCTAAATGACTTTGGTACTATATTAAGAAGTAGACTTTAAATCTAACTCAACCTTAAAAAATATTGGCTCATAAGGTGAGGTTTGCACCCATTTATATATACTATGAGATGTTCTTATCTCTAGTTGATGTGAGATCTTCAACAACTTCTTTGTATTTTTGCAAAAGTTTTGTTTCTAATTTTGCAGAAGATTCTATTTCTGTGATATTGTAGATTTCATTCACTAATTCTTCTCCTCATATTTCGTTTCCCGTTTTGATTTAAAGAAGCAACATAGACTTTCACAGATTCGGCCCACTTGTAGAGGCAAAAACTTCCTTTAGACCGTCTAGAAGACGCTCTTATTAGACCGTCTAGTCTACTCTGAGAACTATAAAACCGTCTGCTGCGACTAAACATAAGATTAGCATAAATAAAAGTTAAGATCCAAATAAATCTAGTTACATGAATCTTAAATTAGTGAATTTATACATGATTTTAGTCTAAGAAATCTATGGTTAAAGCTATTAAGTGTGAGTAAAACTATGTTCATCAATGGGTTGCAAAGATGATGACTTATTTGAGAGCTCAAGGTTATGAGATATAGTGAAAGATTGTAGTATTCTAACTCCATTACTTGAAAACCCGACACTAGCACAACTCAAAAGTCATAATGACAAAGGAAGAAAAACATCTGTCATCAAACAACTCTACCTGATGATATTTTCATAAAGATAGTTAATTTGAAATTTGCCAAGGAAATGAAATTAGTTGAATGAGGAGTTTCAAGGAAATTTAGAATGAAAATGGTACAAGTTATAAATTTGAGAAGAGATTTTGAAGTTGTCAGGAAGAAGGATAATATATCAAAGAGTTCATTGACTGAATTTTAAACGTGATATATAAGGTTGCTTGGTAAAGAATTGAGTGATTTACCTGTTGAAGAAAATATTAATCTATCTTCCTAGGAGGTTTGAATAAAAAAATCTCCTCTCTAGAAGAAAGCAATGATTTCTCCATGATAACACTAACAAAATTGATTGATAGTGCAAAACCATCTGACTCATATTATTAGCATCTTCAAAGAGTTAGACAAGACATACATGTTCAAAGTCATTATAGGTAATGAAAAACATTAGTAGTGAAAAGCAGAAGAATTGTCCTTGTTGAGACTCCTTTAGGTACAAATTATATTTTAAATGCTCTATTCGTACCCGAACTGAGCCAAAGTTTGTTGAATGTGGGTGAGATGATAGAGAAAAAAAATATTCTCTAGTTCTTGAAAAATAAAGTGTAAAATATTTTATCCACTTTGGAAGTGAGCTAATAACCATTCAAACGAAAGATAAAAATTTTCTAGTTGAATTGAAGGAAGAAGAGGAGTTAGCCTTTTCAAGCAAGGCGACACAAGAGACTTGGTAACTATTATGTGAGCTTAGGTAAAATTGTTAAACTATGCCCAAAATTTCTAAAAATAATGTTTGCAACTCATTCTTACAAATGTTTGAAACCTATGAGCATGGCCTCCTTGAATGACAGTAGATACTTTCTACTATTCCTTGATGCTTTACAAGGATGTGTTGGGTCTATTTTAGAAGCAAAAATTTGAAGTCCTCACAGTATTTCAGAAGTTTAATGCAATGATTGAGAGAGAGTGAGACTGTAAAATAAAGAAGCTATGGTCTGGTAATGAAACTAAATATACAACAAAGGAGTTTGAAAAGTTCTTTGATCATGAAGGAATTAAGCACCAATTGAATGTTTCTTACACTCTCAACAAAATGGAGTAAAAGAAATAATAGAACAATGATGGAGATGATCATATGCTTGTTGTTTGAAAAGGATCTCAAAAAGACGCTTTGGGTGGAAGTAGTAAGTAAGCACCTATGTTTTTCTACAATATATGTGATAGAAAATCTTAATTGGAAAATTTAAAAGTTTTTTGTTGTGTTTGTTATGCCTTATCCCAGACAAAAAACGGGTAAGCTTGAGCATAAGTAAAAAATTTGCATTTTTTGGGGTGCAGTAGAGACTCCAAAGGATATATAGTATGTACAACCTCCAGATACACATCCTCATTAGTATGGATGTAAAGTTTGATGATCTATCGAAGTGAAATTAGGAACGAATGTAAACATAGGGACCAAGCCAAACTCTATCATACGTGGAAAAACCAGACGCTATAGGTACAAATGAAGATATATTAGACGATGGTTTTGAAATATCTGTAAGGGGCACCATATCATTAGAAGATGTGTATGCCAGATGCAATATAGCTTGTTGACTATGTTGAAGTTGCTGAAAATGAAGTGTTGGATATTTATAAATATTATTAGATATTATAGATATTGTTAGATATTTTTATTTATGTAATGGGTTTAGTCTATATTTTTTGTATTTTCTATATAAATATAATCTTATGTGTTTAATATACACAAAGGATTTATCATGTTGTTTTTCTTTTCATTTATTTTAATATGAAGAATGGAAGACTATCATAAAGGAGGAGATAATTGAGAATATGAATAGACCCAAACATAAAAAGTTAATTGGTGTAAAGTGTGTTTGCAGATCGAAACTAAACTACATGGAGTAGAATATTCTAATACATTTTGCTCCCGCTATAAGGTTATTGACAACCTTAGTTACCAAAATGGATTGGAAAGTTTTTCATTTTGATGTAAAGTCAACCTTTCTAAATGTGCTACTTGAGGATGAATTTTTTGTTGAATAAATAGAGGGATCTGAAATATGGAGCAATAATTTGAAATGAGAGGCTTGGTGTAATATGTTGCCAAGTGAAATTCAACAATCCTTATATCTTATTTAACTTTCTTATTTATACTCAATGTAGTACTTAGACTCGTACTTGAAGTGTGTGTTCTTACACGTTGGTATGTTCTCCCTCGATTCTAACCTTTACTCGTACCACCATTTATTTTAACACAACTTGCTTGCTTGAAACACTTGTCACTAATCACAAAGAAAAACCATTAACTTCCCATTTTTTCTTGTATGTTGTTCAACTTTCTCATTTCTATTCAATGTGATAGTCACTTTGATTCTTAACATTAGGGAATTAGAGAAATCAGATTGGAGAGTTAGCACATAAAATGACAAAAACATTTCCAAAAGGAAAGTTTGAATTGCTAAGATCATGACTATTGAATAAACATCTCAAGGAGGATTCTTAGAATTTGAGAAGTTTCTTAACATTTAATGGGGTTTTTCTTTATCATTAATTTTTCATCTAAATAAAATAAATTGTTTCCGATAATAACGTATAGTAGAAGATGTAGACTGTTTTTGTTTGTGATTGCTTATTTTGTGATAATATACAAAACTATTTCTTTATTTTTGTCTCATCTTAATTTTACCAACTTTTTTTTTCTTTTACTCTAATGATCTCCTCCATTTTTAACACTTTAACATAGTTCCTTACTGGGTAAGATATGTGAATGCATTTATATTTTTATCTCCTCAGAAATCAACTCAGTTTTTTTTATCAGCAAAGAATGAAATTAAATTAAGAGGGATACAGAAGGGTATCCCAACCCTTTTACATAAACTAAACCACATTAAGAATCTCCAAGAATAAAGAGATGAACAAACACCCCAGAAGTGCATAAGCTAGACATCCTATTCCAGCTAGCACCGTGCTCGTATTGGAATGCTATAAGCACTGCAAACTGCAGCTACAAAACCATCAAAATACACCAAAATATTGGTTATCTCCACCACCTCA
>Ga0123342_1001501_pt1 | contig 39251 bp, 15 predicted proteins | sample Turbeawhitnodule_FD_89960 | JGI IMG/M metagenome (GOLD analysis project Ga0123342, IMG submission 89960) | Root nodule microbial communities of legume samples collected from Mexico - Turtle bean Mexico white nodule | ecosystem: Host-associated > Plants > Roots > Nodule | place: Mexico: Nepantla...
AGTAATCACCAATGAACAAATAATCACAGGCTCAAACAAGATATTTTTCAAAATCATACAGCCACCTAGTCAGCATCCTGGAATTAAAAAATAAAGATCTAACTATGATCTTATTTAATCAAAAAAGAATCTAAAGATCCGAAATTCCCCAGCAGCTAAACCGAGCCATGCATTAGTAGGAAGCACAATTTAAAGTTATAATTAATTGAATGTACACACTTCCTCATTAAATACATGAAGAAATACAACAAAAGAATACCAACTGGGAGCTCATCTCAATGCCACTTTTCCTTCACTAAACTTACTAGCACAACCAAACTACTCAGGTTTACGGTGCAAGAAGAAATATGCTAGGTATAACTAACCAGTACAAAGTTAATCAACCAACCTCGATATAAGATGCAGCAACCTCAGAGTGCTTCTCATTGGTCCTGGAAATAAATATGTCCCAGAAAACAGACCACCACTCGAACAGAAATCCTCCGGGTGCATCAATAGCTGCAACCCCACATTCCCATTAACAAAAGCAGCCAAACCAATAAAATAAAATATAAAAAAAGAGGAACATTAAATCCAACTAAACTACTTCCTTTCTAAGTAACTCACCAACAGGGTCCGACGACACTTTCCCTTCAGCTTGAAAAGCCTGAGCTGAGGCCTTCAAATCCCTCTTCACTAGGTAATCATGGATGTAAACATCTAACCTGAAAATTTTTCAGAGCAAGCAAGCAAGCAAAGTTTGAACTATGAGAACCAAAGTTTGGATCTTTACACCATGCATATCATACAAAGCAGTAGACCAAAACCCACGTCAACACAACAACAAGCCTAAATGCAGGAACCAAAGGGTACAATTTCATCCAATCTAAAGAGACCCCTTATACTTGCAGAGGCAAAAAAAAAACCCTAACACCCAGCAAAACATCCTCACACATTCACAACAACACAACCAACCCAAAGGAAATAGACCAACCCAAATCAACCCCAAAAGAAACAAAAGCAACAAACAGACCCAGAACCCAAATCAATAAAAAAATATTATTTTTTTTTAATGAACAAAATCCCATATTTCAAAACTCAATCCCGCAATTGAAAGTTGAAATAGAAACATGAATAGAGCAATAACACTCACATCTTATCAGCTTCCCAGTTAGTCTGAGACATGGTGACAGAACAAATACTGATGGGTAATGAAGGAATGAATTAGTTCTGTGAATGTTTATGAAAGTGAACAGTTGCAATTGCAAAAGACACGAGCTTTTGATGCAGCAGAGGGACAAAGAGACACAGAAGGGATGAGAAAAAAGAACAGAGAAAAAGGGGAACTGAGAGAAAGGGAAAACGAGGGAGGCACAGCAGAAAAAAGAAGCAAGTAAGAGAGAGGATTTAGGAGCAAAAAAATCAAAAGGGTAAACAACTAGAGCAAGCTTCAAAGTCTTCTTCTAGGCATAACTCTCATTATATATAATAATAACAATAATATCATCTAATTTATCACTAATTCAATTTTCACTGTCTTCCAAATTATCTGAAATTCGTTATTCCACCAAAATTTCATTATTTTTTATCCTCATATTTAATTAACATATTAACTTGGTACTAAGGATTCTTATATTATTTTTTAATTGACTTTGTATTATATTTGTAACATATCAGTAAGTATTGTGTTTGCAGTATATTAGTATGTGATATTATTAAGATTAGTATATTAATTAAATATTGGATAATAGAAATAACAAAGAATTTCTGGAAATAAAATTTAATATGGATCAAATTTAGAGGAATGATAATTTATTTAATCTTTTAATTTATCATTGATAAGATAAACTATATGATGACCAAAAATATCTATGCCAGAACTAGAATCAAAGTATTCAAATTATTATAATGTTAACGTTAATGTCATCTATTATTCAAAAAGAAACAGTTTTTTTATATGATTTCTCAACTTATTCTTTTATAAGATATATTATAATAAATTATTTCTTAAAAAGAAACAGATTTTTTAGAATTTTATATTATTTCTGTTTTAAATCATTTGTTTATACATTATAATAAAAATAAATAAAAGAAACATTTTTTTGGAATTTTTATATTTTTTTCGTTTTTTATATTCTACAATAGATTATTTTTCAAAAAAAAGTAATTTTTTTGAATTTTATATTATTTCTATTTTGGCTTATATATTTAAATATCATACAGACAATAAAACAGAATATGTTTCGTAAAAAGATATATTCTCCCATTTCTAGCTATGTTTTCCATGTAAAATAAGTTGTTTATAATTGAATGTTTGGAAAATCAAATTTTACTTTGAAAATTAAAAAAAAAATATATATATATATATATATATATGTAAAAGTATAAAAGCAAAAAGTATTGCATGTTAAAGGGTTCTCTAAATGAATTATTATCATTTTAACTAAATTATATAAGGACAATATTAAAATTTTATTTAAATAGATATATATTCAAATAATTTATGTATACATTATTATTTGTTTACATGTGAAACTCAGAAAAATATAAAATTACTGATAAAGCTTTAATTTAATATATTAATTAATTTTTATTGAAGGAAAAATTGTGTGGTGTGTATGTAATAAAATAATATATATAATTAAAAAAAAGGTAATGAACAACAAGGGTAAAATTTGGAATCATTGGTCAATATTTGAAATATGAAAAAAAAAGAAATGAGTGAAGTGATTGGTGCAGATGCTTTTCTATCCAAAATTGAATAATTGTTGTTTTTTCTCTTTTTTTATTCTTTTCAGCTTACAATGCAGAGTTCTGGAAATTATTTTTTATTTTTAGGGGTTTTGGTGAATGAAAAGTGCTGTTATTGTACAGTGTAAAGAATATCTATTTGGTTAAGATTTTCTTTTATACTTAATTTAAAAGGTTGTTATTATTTTAATGTTTAATCTTTTCACAGTTTTGATTCTTTGTCATATAAAATCCTAAAAACAGTTAATTTATTTTTTATATTTTTAAAAGAAAATAAATAATTTTATAAGAATAAGAATTGAGGAAGTATATACTATGAAAGATTGAGTGAATATATTTAGTTGGAAAATTTATATTATTATATATTTTATTAAATAATAAAATTATTTTTAAAATAATAAATTTATTTTTATTTAATTATGACATTGTTTCGACCACTATATCACTAATTACTATTTGTTTTAAAACTCAAAATTTTATTTATGATTTTGTGATATTTCCATGGATTAATAAAGAAAAATATTTTAAATTATGTTTGATTTTGACTTATAAGTGATATAAAATTATTGGGTATATCAATACATTTATAAAAAAAAAATATTATTTTATATAATTATATAAAAAGAATTAGAAAAATATCTTATAAATTATTTATATTGAACAAATTTGCAATGAATTTAATGAGACAAAATAGTTTATTTGACATTATTTACAAAGTGTCACATTTTTTTTTAAAGTTTATCAACTTTCTTAAAATATTTCTATCCAAAATAAAATATAAAAAAAGATGTAGAAAAAGACTATTTCGCAATAGGAGTATCTCGTTTGAGCGAGAATGCGTTAGAAAGATTGAACTTTTTTTTTATGTTTTATTACTTAACTCATTAGCGCGACATAGGAAGCGACCTAACCTTAGAAAATTATGATAAATAGGGGGCTAGAGGCTCAACCCTAGGGTCTCAGATTGAGAGGAAAATACCATTAAGTGAATTGTAACTCAATTGGGAGAATGGAAGGTGTTAGAAGTATGCGTGGCTAAGTCTACCCTTTGGGATTGAGAGTAATCTGCTTAAACTATTATGTATTGAGGTGATATCTTATATTAAAATATTCGATTCTTGATTGATTATTGGTATTGTTGTTTTACTTCTAACTTTTCGTGACAAATTGAGAATTTTCAATCTGACCGAGAGGTATTTTTAGGGTTTGGACCTAAACGGTAATACTTAACATATTTGAGTGCTAGAGATAGACTTGAAGTGTTAATTTCCATTAACGTCTAAGTATGATTCTAAGTTGTTTTTATAAGTATACGAGAGAACGATATTTAGGAAACATTTTTAAGGATTTTATGTGCAAGAGATCGATATAAATTAATTTTCTACATACATCAATTTTAATCAAATAACTTAATATTGACATGCTAATCAAAATACATCAGAGTGAGAGATGAAATATAATCCCTATTTTTTCAAATGAGGAAACTAATTTTTTGTTTGTTTTCTTATTGATCATTACCAACATAACCAATTCAACACTATTCATTATTTTCTTTTATATTTAGCAATTACTTTACTCGATAATTCATTATTCCTTGTGGGATCGATATCCGTCCTTAGGGACAATTATTACTTCTGACAAACGTGATGCACTTGTCATAAAAAATCATCAAACACTACAAGAAAATCATGAAATAGAAAACAATTTTTAGAGACAAAAAAATAATTAGTTGTTATAGTGACTAAATTAGAGATGGTTTCAGAGACTAAAAAAAAATTTGGTTTCTAAATTAGTTTGTATTATTGTTAAATGATTTCTAAACTAGTGTCTAATTAGCAATTGGTAGCAAAAACCTTAGTTGCTAATTAGGTACCAATTTAAAAACCATTTAACAATAATATAAACTAATTTAGAAACCAACATTTTTTTTAATATCTAAAATGGTCTCTAATTTAGTCACTATAACAACTAATTATTTTTTTGTCTCTAAATATTGGTTTTATTTCATGATTTTATTGTACTGAAGTTTTTTAGGGGAACATGTTTGATTTGTTTCTTAAATATTGTTAATATTCTAATTGTTTTGATTGTTTTATTTTTAATAATTTTTTATTCTGTTTTTATTGGTCTAATTTGTATTTCTTTGTATTGCTTTTATTTTTTATTTTTTTCAGAATTTTTTACGTTTAGGTAGTTTTTATTTATTTGTTTTAATTATTTATCATTATTAATTTTAGTTCTTATTTTTTACGTAAGTTACTTAGTTATCTTTAAAGTATTTTAGTTAGTTGTTTACAATTATAGTTTTCAGTTTTATTTTGTCTTAGCTTTATTTTATTTTATTCCTTGTATTTATTTGATATTTGTAAGTAAGTTACTTTTTTGTTTTTATTATTTTTTTATTTGATTTTTAGTTTTTTATTTTACGTAAGTTTTATTTTATTTATTTATTTTTCTTCTTCTTTTCTGAATATTTTTGTTATATTTTCTCTTAACGTTATTTTAGGGTTTTGTTTTTGTTTTATTTTATCTTTTAAGTTTTAATTTGTAGTTTAGGCAGTTATTGATTTTATTTTAGTTAGCTATTTAAATTCTTGTTTATTTTTTTTTTTTAAATATAAAATTTCGGTTACTACTTGTGAATTTTTCTTGCTAACCTTTATATGATATTGAGAGGCCAGATTCCAAAAGATCACTTGTTATTTGAAGCAGAAATTGAGAAGGTGACTAGAAAAAATCGAAAATCAAAGGCAAAAGAGAATCAAGAAGATAATAGAGAGGACTCTTCAACATCTTCTTTTTCCATTGATATTTTTTAGGAGAATAACAACATGGCGGGGAGGAAACACCATCTCCTAGGAGAACTCTTGGAGATTTCGCCATACATCAAGAGCCCATACTTTCTAGCATTGCAGTGCCTGCAACTAACAGAGTCTTGGAGATGAAGCTTGCGTTCCTTACCCTCATTAGTACCAATCAATTCACGGCGATGGATCACGATGGATTATGAGGATCCTCATACACAGTTGACTACTTTTTATGAATTGGTGGTAATTATGGGTTTCCAGTTAGGTGATCTTGAGAGTGTATACATGTGATTATTTCCTTTTTCTTTTGTAGGGAAAGCAAATGAGTGCCTTATATCTCATCCTAATAAGAGTTTAACCATATGGAAGGATGTGGATGAAAAAAATTTGCAAAGATTTTTCCAATTCTCTCATTACATTAAAGCTAAGTTTGAAATATCTATGTTCAAATAAAGAGCAAATGAGTCTTTCTGTGATACATGAGAGAGATTCAAGAAGTATTTTTTGAAGAGACATTTTCAGGTAAAATTTTGTGAATAAAACTAGGGATAAAGTTGAGAGATTGAAAACTAGTCTAATTAGATTATAGAGAAATGAAATTTATTTCAATTAATAGTTATAGTTGGAGAAGCATTAGAAGAGGGTTGAGAAAGTTGAACTACATTTTAGTTTCAGAATGCAAAGGAGATATAGTAGTTTCTCAATAAAAAAATGTTTTTTTTTTAAATGAGTTAGTTTAAATTAAAAGATTTGTTTCAGAAATAAATTTTTTTACTTTGAAAATTCATTTTTTCATACCATATTATCAACTTCAAAATATTAGTTTCTTAACTTAACAAAAAAAGTTCAAATTGAAGGGGAAAACAAGCGAGAAAAGGGAATGGCTAATTATAGGGTGCAAAAAGTAAATTAATATTAGTTGGTATGGATCACTCATATGTCAAACCGAAGACTAGTGAAAGACTGTTTCTTCCTGCACCTCCATATATTTTTTAGTCACTCCATACAAAACATGAAAAATACTTTTTTTTATCCTTCTTGTGCCACCTTCATAATTTGGATTACATAATCCAGAATGGTATTCTAGATTATATAATCCGGAAGTCTAAATTTGATAGTAGCTTTCAGATTATGTAATCCAAACACGCATTTGAAAAAAGGCTTATGGAATACATAATCCGAAAAGACTTATGGATTATGTAATTCGAAAGCTAATCATGCATATAAAAAAGACTTTCAGATTATGTAATCTGGAAGCTAATTACAAACGTGAAAAATAATTTCCAAATTACGTAATTTGAAATATTGCAAAGAAATATTTTTTTAAATACAAAAATTTATGAAGGTAGGAGAGGAACATATGGAGGTGCAGGAAGAAACAGTCCTAGTGAAAGGGCCAGTAGAAACTTAAAATAACCACACAAAGCCTCTTTTCCACTTCACAATAACTTATAGAAGAGGCATTTGCTTTCTGCAGCCCTATATTTACTATTTGCACTCTCATAATTTTAAATTAGTCATGGTTCTATTCTCTATGATTTATTTCATTAATGAGACATAACATTATTCTGGAATACTTATTTTAGAAACCTTCCAGTTTTATAAAATATATATTCTATACTATCATGAAACACTCAATCTAAAATAAGTTTTCAGAATTTGTAACGCAAAAACATTGGAAAATATAGAAAAGTGTCTCAGAATAATCTAGAACATTGCAATTTGCTCTTAAATTATGTTTAAATTGTGGACAGGATATGTGAAATTTTGAGAAAGTAAATGTGTAAGAATTTTTAGAGAAAATTGTGAAAAAAGTAAGTTTGTTTGGATTGAATATAATAAAGTGAATTTGTGAAAAAAGTTTATTGTAGTTTGTGAGTGATAAGATGAGATTATCGGAATTTTTATTTTTTAAAAAATATTAAAAATGCAAAATTACAAATTTATTTTATTTTTAAAAATAATTAAAAAATAAAATAAAAGACATTTTTTTATAACTTTTAGTTATTTACATATTTTAATAAACTTACAAAATAAATTTCATATCTTAACAAATACTTATTTTTGTGTTTCGTTTCATTTTAAAAATATATTTATTAATATAGTATTAAAAAAAGTTATTAGTAAACATTGTACGAGGAACAAGTACAAAAAAAAAGTTAGATTATTTAAATAATTGATTATATATATATATATATATTTGTTATAATTTATTAAAGTGGAGTTAAATGTTCTTATGAAAAAATTATTGAAAATAGTTTTTGAATAATTAATTTTATTTGGATGTAAAAAATAGTTTTTATATGAGAAAAACAACATGTATAATGTTGATAGTATAAAAATTATTAAAAGCAATCATAAATAACAAATTTTTTTTCATAAAATTATTTATTTAAAAAAATATTAAATTTAAGTTGATGTTCATCTAACATATTTTATTAAAATAATATCAAGAAAATAAGTTTTTTTAAACACTAATAAATTATATATATATATATATATATATATATATTATTAAAAACGTAATTTATTGATTTATATATTAGTATACGTATTTATCATTTTAATATTATTATTTGTGAATAAACTTTATGTTAATAAAAACAAATTTATAGTGTCAAACTAATACATACTTATCCATGCAAAACACACAATAAATAAAACCATGAAAAAGTGCACTACTAAAATCCACTTATCTAATAACTTTCTTATTCTTTCTCAGCATATGAGATAGGAAAATATCACCCTCACTTCCCTTAAAAATCTTAATCCAAACAAACACACCCTTAGTAAAAGTTGAAGATAGTAATTATGGGAGTGCAAGAAAAAAAAATACTGAAATGAAATACTTATCTTTCTGGGCTTTCCCGACCCACTAAGCAGCCCCATTATTTTTCGGCTGCTTCTTCCTGCACCTCCACACCTTCTTCTGCCACCCCCATAAATTTTTCTTATTCCAAAAATACCTTTTTCAATATTCCGGATTACATAATCTGGAAGTCTTTTTCTAGATTCAGAATTAGCTTCCGGATTATGTAATCTGGAAGTCTTTTGTGATTAGCTTCCGGATTACATAATTCAGAAGTCTTTTCTATACATAAGATTAGCTTTCGGATTATCTAATCCGGAAGTCTTTTTTTCAGATGTGTTATTAGCTTCCGGATTACATAATCCGGAAGTTTTTTCTAAATATGAAATTGACTTCTGGATTATGTAATCCAGAATTTATCCGGATTACATAATCCATAGACTTATTATTTCAAATCCAAAGGGTGAAAGAAAAGGATAAAATGGTATTTTCATATTTAGTATGGGGTGGCACAAGAAGGTATGGAGGTGTAGGAAGAAAGAGTCTTATTTTTCTGTTCAACTTTGTTTTTCACCATGGAATTATATTCTAACAGTTAAAAATAAATGATAATGGTCACACTTCGAGTTTCTTCCTTTAAATTTACATGTAAATTTATTTTATGAATTTTTAAAAAATAAATAATATTCAATGCAATGCAATGATTAGTGCAAAAACAAATTGCATTCTCTTTAAACTCCCTTATTTTTTTATTTAGCTCAAATTTGTTGTATTTATTCTGTTAGAAATGCATGCACTGTTGTATTTACCTGTTCATATTTCTTTTATCATGTTTTCTTATTTTAATGAGTTAGAATTTAGTATTTATATTACTTTTAATCTTATATATTTATTTAAATAAAATACATGTATTTTTTTATATTTAATGTGACAATCCATAATGTGAATAAAAATAAAAATAAAAATTTATAATTTATAATATTATAATTTAAAATTATAATAACACACAAAATAGAAATATAACAATGTCTCAATAGAAGATATCACCATTATATTTTTACAGACAATATCAATTTTAGAAAATCACACATTCTTATCAACAACCAAAAAGTATTAACCTCACCTATTGATGATAATAATTAAGGAAATTACTGAATACAAAGGATTATAAATTCCATTAGTGCCTGTGAAAAAAATCTGTGGAAACGAATTAATTTTTGTTTATAAACGAGACACTAATAAACAAGATTTAGCGGCACAAAGTCGACGAGTAATATTCAATAATAAAATATTAGTGATTTCATTGTTAATTTTGTTATTTAAAATTTTATTTAAAAACATTTTTAACATATTTATAACAGATTGAAAAGAAAAGACAGGTAAAATAGCTTTAGATAAAACAACACAAAGTTCAATATTTCTGTCCCAAACATTCTTCATCATGAACAAATAATGATTGAACCGTGATTGGAATTTACACCCAATAATACATTAATTTATAATAAAAAGAGTATCAACTTATTTTTTAAGAATAACTTTTCATCTTTGTTTTTCATTTTAGGATAATCTAAAACATTTAAGATGAATATTCATGCCTGGGATCAAATTTAGAAGAAAATAAAATTTGAACTAATAAACTTTTATGGGTTTCGATACATTCAAATTTTGTAAAAATATTTAAAATCTAAATCAAATCAATCTGACTGGGATTAATTAGATCCAAACATTAAAAAAGGTAAAAAATGACATTTTAAGAAAAAAATACACAATTTTATTAAAAAATTCACATATACTTGTGATATTAAAAATAAATAAATAACCGTTTTTATTCTGATTAATTTAAGTAAACTACACAATATAGACCAAAAATTATATATATATATATATATATATATATAATAAAAACCAATTTTATTTGAAAAAATATATTAACTAAATTAGATACTATTTTAAAACTATTTTTTTTATTAATATTTAAAATATTTTTTATTATTAATAAAATTCATAAATTAATATTTAATTAATTATTAAAATTTTAACTATCAATCTTAGAATTTAAAATAATTGATAACTAATTTGTTTATAAATTTTATCAATAATAAAAAATACTTTAGATAGTAAGAATTGTTTTATATTGTTTTAAGATTTATATTGTATTTGTAAATTTAAATCAGATATTGAAAGGAATAGTAAAAAATTTGATGAGTTCCATTAATCTAAACATAATGAACCTATAAACAGGATAGTAATTAATTAGTTTGTATTATTAAAAGAAAAAAAGAGAGTTAAATAAGAGGTTTTGTGTGATATAGTAATTAATATAATAATTTTGGGAAGGTGTGAAGGTTTGAGAGAGTGAGTGAGATAGAGAAGAGAAGAGAGGCTACAGAAAGGAGGTGGCATTGACAAGTCTTTCTCTTTTGCAGTAACAATATATCTCCATGTGTTGTTTGTGTCAGCCAGCTTAACACTCTCTAGTAGGGACCCTTTCTTCTTCCCATCTCAAACAACATCAATGCCTTTACAACACTATTGCATTTTTCTTGGTTCTTTCTGTGGCAAAGTTACAGAGAATCACACAGTTCATGCATGGAAGGGAGAAGAAGAGAACACCCTAATGCTTCATATGCTGTTCTTTCTTGTTATTATGCTGTGCCATGCATGCATTACCTTTCTCTCTGATTCTCATCTGATACCATCAGTGCCCATGCATGCCATGCCATGCCAATCTTTACTTTCCATTCATACGCTCCCTCTTCTTATACACATCGAACTCTGCACCCACCTGCAACTTTTACACCACCACCACCACCGCAGCGCGTGCATCCCTCTACCCTCTCGTTTTTCTCTTCCTTCTCTCTGCCCTTTTCGTGAAGATGGAGTTGCTGAAGAGAGAAGACGCGTGGGAGAGTCAGTGAGAACATGACATCATCATGAAAAGCACAGAGAGAAAGAAAAAATGAATCTATCTATCCAAGAACAACTCATGAGCCACACAGTGAATGAATATAATAGACAAGTGTTGTCCTCCTCGGATACTTAGGAATCAGTTTCATTTTTTTGGTTAAATTCATGTTTTGTTCTGATATTTTACTTAACTATATTTAATTTAGGTTCTGTTAAGTGGTTTTATTAGGTCATTAATTAAAGAATGTATTAAACATTAGATTATATTAGAGTAATAAAAGATTTGAATGTGGGTGGTGTGTGTATGTGGAAGAAAGAGTGATACATATATATATATATATATATATATATATATATATATGTTTGCATGACGTAATGAGTATAATACTACTGCAACACCATGCTTCCTTCCAAGCCTGTCATCTATCATCTTCTGGAACTCAATGCCCTCACATCACACATCAAATAATATAATAATAAAATAGAAACCCCATTTACCCGTTTTTCTTTCTTTCTCATTATTATTTGACCTCTTTCTTCCAATATTTGCTGTCAAGTTATATTAGGATTCCAATCTCTTGTCAGTTAATTGACATGTTCCATAGACAAACTCGTGTCCTGCTTGCTCAATGAGAAAGAGAATATGTGAGAAAAAGATGTATTTGGATGAGTAGAAACGTAGGAGTGAAAAATAAAATTGTTTGAATTTAATGAAAGAGAATAAAAATATTAGATAAATGAATAAGTTTATAATTTTAAGGTCTTAAAAATTATATTTATATTAGTGGGGTGTTTATATAATTATATAAAAAAACTATTATCCATAAATAGAGTTTATTATAGTATTTCATAAAAAAAAATAAGTTGTCACATATACATTATTGTGAGACATTATCCTTATTAGCAAGAACCTTGTGATCTTTTTATTACATATTCTTTGTCTTTGTCACGAGAGATTATTTGTGAAAAAATACTCTTTTTTTAATAAGTATGTGAAAGAATACTTAATGTGTTAGTCAGAAGTGACTACATTCTTAATCAATACTCTAGTTGTTAATCAAGAGTGACTACATGTTCAAATAATACTCGTCTTAATCCAAAAGTGACTAGTTGATTAAAGAATAATCATGTTAAGCTAGAGTGATTTGTTGTTTAAAAAATACTCGTATTTGTTTGTTGTTAAATAATGTTTGTATGGATTATTTAGGAGTGACCATGAGTTGAAACAATACTCTTTCGTATCTTGTAACATTAGTATGCTTAGTAGAACTCTATCAATTGATAGAGAACTCGACGTAGTCTGCACTATCAGACGAACCAGTATAATAATATCTTAAGTAATTTCTTCCTTTCATTACCTTGTTACATTACATGTTATTATGTTTGTACTAATAAAAAAAGAGTATTTGTGAAAAAAATTCCCGAGAACTCTTTGACATATCGTCTGTCACACAAACAATCGCTCTGACTATGCAATATCAGACAATACCTTACAAAAACTATTACAAAGTTTTTAAAACACATTTCAACCCTCCCTTCTTGCATTTTTCCTATTTTCCACATGCACACACTCCAATACATACATAAAACATACAATATCAACATATATCAAATCCTATATCATCAATACATCATCTCATAGTATTGTATGTCACTTGAGAGGGATACTCTCACTTGAGTTATGTGTTGTCTAAAAAAGGAAATACTTTCTCTCTTGAGTGTAAAAAGGTCTAAAAGAGAGATATTTGATTTGGCTTCCCTAGATCGAATGTCATTTTATTGCTTGAGCAAAGTGTTTTATTTAAATAGGAGAAAACTTTCTTTATTGAAGATGTCAAAAAGAGAGATAGTTGATTTGACCTCTCTTACTCGAATGTCATTTATTGATTGAGCGATGTGACTTCCTGCAAGTCACCAACTTCCAAAATATTTCCTTAAGTTGAGCGAAAATATGTTATTTGAATAAAAAAAAATCTCTAAAGGAGAAAGAGTTGATTCGGTCTCTCTCGCTCGAGCCACAAATCATTACTTAGGTGAGAAATCATGTTGCTTAAGCTACCATGGTGTAACTTGAAATAAAACATTTAGTATAAACAATGATTGCTTACCACTTGAGTGTCACTCGAGCGACCACTCGATGCTCAAGGAAAGTTGTAGAAAACAACCAAATCAATAATGAATAATTGAGTACACAATTCACTACTAAATTTTAACCTTCCTCACAAGTTTTAGACATCTAAAACTGTAACATTCCTATATTTTTCCCATATATAATAACCATAATTTGCTTGAAATATCATAATAAATATATAAACATAATACAATATGTCTACAATTCTTTAATATAGTGTTTCAAAATATATCTCTTTTCATAGAACTTTAAATATGTACATAAAATTAAAACAAATATTCAATTTTTTTTTTCATCATCCATCTTCTCACCAAGAAACTATCTATCATCTGTAACATCATCTGCTCCCGTGTAAATACACGATTATCACAGATTAAGGCAAAACAACCACAAAACAAAGCAAGTGGTAAGCTAGCTATAAAAAAATTCAATATAATTTCAATTTCAAATTAATAAACATAATTCATCAAGTCTCATACAATTTCTCAAATCATCAAGTGTCTATTAAAATTCACAATTAATCTTTCACGTGTCAGACTTCTACTGACTCACAACACATAGACACTTGATTCTATTTCTGAAAGACTTGTGTATTGAAATTAGAATCTTGAGACCTGCACCTGTCATACTACTCATTGTGAATCCACACACCATGCACATAAATATCTCAATATCTCATCATCTCATCATTTAAATTCATACGACCTGAAAGACCAAATTATATTTCAAACCGTAGACAAAGTCATATTAACCTCCATCGAATCTCACCAACTGAATAACTTCATCTATGTGATTCTATTATATCAATAGAGTCAGGATCGTCTCATTGGATCGGGACCTAACAGATTAATACATCCTAATAATAATCTCAACACGGTATTTCCTTTCTTGAAAATACTATGTTTTGATCACACTTTTACATCATTCCAAATCTCATGTAGCACATCAATACACCATTCAATCACATCATAATTTAAACTTTTCTAAACAATCCAAACATATCTCAAAATTCAGTTAAACACATAACTAATTTCCTTTAATCATATTTTTTAAATAAAATTTAGAATTTTCACTTAAAAACAATATGTAATAATAGACTAGGCTTTCGAAAGCAAAAATAAAAATTTTAAGTTTTTTTATAGAGAGTCTAGATTGAGCGAGAATTTAATCGCTTGAGCGAGAATGGGTCTCGCTTGAGTGAGATTTAACCCGAGAGCACCAAAAATTTCGACACAGGTCTCGCTTGAGCGTGATTTCTTCTCGCTTGGGTGAAAAAAAGACTCGAGAGCACCTCATTTTTCATTTTATTCTTGCTTGAGCGAGAATTATCTCGCCTGAGCGAGATATGCAAAAAAATTCTGCATAAACATGTTATACCTGTCAAATTCTAAATCAACATTTTCAATTGATAAATTTATAAATCTACACATTACATTGAGAGTTTATGCTCATATAAGCTTTCTAAGTCAATCATCATCTAAGATCAAACAATCAATTCTCATCTAACATCACATTTTAAGTAATTTAACAAACTATTCAAATCCATTTCAACTCATTTGTATTACCATTCAAACACTTTCAATAACTTATTTGCCTTAAAATCAATATATAACATTCAAAATCAACCATTTCAATTGATATATTACTTTACTCTTAAAAATACAATCCTGCAAACAAAAATTGGAACTAGTGACCACATCACCCCCACATCCAGATCTTTTAACCTAGGGTTCTATAGAAAAGAATAAGACTAGCTTCCCTTACCTGAACTTGAGCAGATACTCACTAAGAACTCCAAATCTACCAAAAGCTTAAAGGTCTCTTAACCTGCACCAAAGAGTCCTGATAACAAATCTAACTATACCACTACTTCTGAGCTAACAAAGACTACTTCTGAAGATAAAAACATCACATGCAAGATTAAACTAAAGGCAAACCTAACAAGATCAAAACTAACTCAAAGGAAAAGGAGTCAAGAATGAACTTACTCTATCTAAAATTTTGATCGGACAATCTTAAAGAGTTCACTATCAGGAGTCCAATGGCAGACTCCAATCGTAAAACTGATGAGCGAGAAGGTCAGAATCTTAGAGAGAAGGCAAAGAAAAGGAAAAATAAATTTTTAGAGAGATGATGGTTCTTTAGAAATGAAATCTAAATAACTGAATTTCGATTTATATGTTATTTTAACTTTAATAATAAATTATTCAGGTGTCATTTTAATTGTATCACTCCTACTCTAAGACTGTTTTTCTTGATCTTTAGAATCAATAGTAGAGGGAAATGAAAACATATCTTTAATCAAGATTCTAATCTTGTTACCTATCAATTATTAACTCCTTAGTGGTATAATCTATTTGTAAACCAATTGACTACTTAGCTAAAAATTCTAAAGAGAATAAAGAAAATTTATTTTTCTAGAAAGATGAATTTTAGATAAACTAAAGAATGAATTAATTATAAAAGTTTTCATTTGCTTAAAAAGAAAATCATGTATCTAATATAATAAAATTATGATGGATAGAATAAGAGTGACATGAAAAAGTAGAAATAAATTCTTAGATTTTTTTTCAATTACAATAATACCCTTATGTTTTTAATGGTTAGAGTATGGCATAAGAGGAAATCAATCATAACAACTTGCCACTCTTCATTTTATATTTACAAATCATTTTATATTAAATGAGATTATTTTCAAGTTATGAAAAGTTAGATTTGACTAAACCCAATTAAGATATCACAAAATCAAATTCATGCAATGTTAAACGGAGTCAGTCTAAGTCAGAGTCAAGTCAAGTCAACCTTAGCCAGTTCAAGTCGAGTTGGTATGAATCTAGGTTGAGCTAAGTAAGCCTAGACATAGATCAAACCAAGTTGGCTTGAGCCCAGGTCCAACTAAGTCGGCCCGGACCCAAGTCGAGTCAAGTCGGTCTGAGCCTAGATTGAGTCAAGTCGGGGCGAGTCCATTGAGTTGGACTAAGCCTCGGTCGATCCTAGTATGATCAAGACCAGGTCTGGTCTAACTCGATTAAGACCAAATCAAGTCGAGTAAAATGAAGTCAAACCATGCTCAGGTCGAGTAAAGTCAGACCGGGGTAGATCAAAGCGAGTTAGCTCGAACTTAGGTTGAGCCAAGTCAACTCAGATCCAAATCAAGTTAACTCTAAACAGGATCACATTTAACTGACTTGAGCTAGACCCAACTTGGATTAGGTTCAAGTCGAGATGGGTTTAGGTGGCATTGAGAAAAATCGAATCAGGTTTGACCAAGTTGAGTTTAATCGGACAAGATATCATATTAAAGTCACGTCGAACTAGATTGGGTCGAGACCAAAATATGAATTTAAAAATATAAAAAATTACAAATTCTAAGTAGAATTCAAAATTCTTTAATTCTAAATAATTCAATTACTCTAATAATATTCTAGATTCTCAATTTCTTTAAAAAATTCTTAACTCAAAACACATATTTTACCACAAAACACTTCAAATTCTCTTAAAATATATAACACCCTCTTCATTCTTATTCATTTGTTATTGCAACGTTTTAAAATTCACTGAGTAACAGTCACATATCCGTGTATGGGTACTCTAACAAGTTTTCTCCTTCCACTAAAACCAGACACAAATTTGTCTTTGCGTATGATTCCAATAACGTGTGAGTGTAGTTCACTAACAATATACACCAACTAAACATTTTTATAATTGTGTTCTTCTTCTACCTTGATCCATTTGTATGCACAGGACTTTTCTCCACACTTGTTTATCTAATGAAAAACTTCATGACAGTCACAGTGACAGTGTCCCTTCACAGAAGAGGACCCCTCTGGTGAAATGGTAACATGCAATACGGCGGCAGAAACGCATATGATAGAGTGCCAACACTTTCTCCAAACCATTTCCTATTCATGCAAACCCCATCCAACACACAACTCTCATATCTCATCTCACCAACAACAAAACAACTTCAAATCATCAAAACTTTTTATGTTAAAATATTCAAAAACCTGTGACAGAGGTGTCGACATGGGAGTTGATGAGAGAGGTGGATGTGTAAAGGAGGGGTCAGAGGCCCATCATTGTCTCAATTATCAGCGTGACTGAGAGAGAGAGAGTACCTGTACATCAACATACATATACTACTACAACTCTATCTATCTATATCTATATATTTATATCTGTATCTATATAAATGTATATATCTATATAATATGTGACGCGTCATTCTTTAGCTAACAAACAAAAAAACCTGCCACAGTTTTCTGCTTCTGATAGTAGTCAGCATGATGCAGAGTTACATTGATATTCGGTGATGTGTTATAGTAAGCTATAATATTATAGCACGTTTAAGTTGGTCAAATCCAGCTTTCAAATTAAAAATAAAAATAAAAATTATTTAGAATAGTTTTAGTTTAAAATTAAAATTTAAAGTTTATAGGTTGTATAATTAATTTGACTGAATTAATAAAAATTAATATATATATATATATATATATATATATATATATATATTTATGTTAAGTCAAGATATTGTTATTGATGGGTATTTATAAGTTTTTTTATAATAGTTGAAAAAAGAAAGGAAAATAAAAATAAAAATAATTTAAAATGGGGCAAATTTGTCATTTACACATAATATCCAAAAATCTTCTCTTTCTTCCCATTTTTACAGATAAATTTAAATCACCCATACCAAATACCTAAAATCATAAAAAAAAAAACAACTTAATTCTTTCCTTATAAGCTGCAGTTTCTTAAATAAGAAAAATTTGACCTTGTTTTATGATGTGATTGATTACTTTTATATTAAGTAGACTAGTAGTATGCCCTTTAATATTGTTTTAATACATACTTTATTAATAGTTTGAAATTTGTAGAAAATTATAAAATTAGAAAAAAATTTGTCAATATTAAAAAATTATTAAATAAAAATTAATTTTAAAAGTAAAAAATATTTAGTTACAACAATTTTAAAAATTAAAAAAAAATAAATTAAATTAGTTTATATTATTGTTAAATAATTTTTAAATTCATATCTTATTAGAATCTAAATAATTAATATTTAAAATTTTGTTAGTTAATTAAATATCAATTTAAAAATTATTTAATAATAATAAAAATAAATTATTTTTTTAAAAAAATAATCTTTAATTTAATTAATATAACAACTAATTAATTTTTTTTATCTAAAATTAGTTTATATTTAATAATTTTTTATAATATAATTTATACATTTATACGTTAAAAAATTTATTAATAACAAATTAATTATTTAATTAATATCTTTAAAGGATTGGATATAAAGAGAGAGAAAAATGATGACCATAATAATATATCATGAGTATGTCTGAGTGTATGTTTAAGTATAAAGATTTTATTATATTATAATAACATTATTTTTCTTTTATAAAAATATTTATGATTTATAAAAAAAAAAAAAAAATCTGCGTGAATATGATATTAGCTTGATTTGATCAAAGTAACTACTAATAAACTCCCAACATAATTTATAAAATAAAAAACTTTTTATTTATAAATTGTACAGATATTATATTATACAATTAGTATTAACATTCATAATAAGTTTCAACATAATGTGTGATTGTTTGAATGAATGTTAATTTCATTTTAATTTTATGAATCTTATCATTAAAAAAATTATTAAATAAAAATTAATTTTACAAATTAAAATAATTAGTTATTATTTGATTAAATTAGAGAATATTTTATAAACTAAAAAAATTATTGATATTTAAAATATTTTTTATTATTAATAAAAATTTATAAAATAATTTTTAAATTAGTATGTAATCATTAACTATAACATCTCTATTTTTATCTATATTTGCTATATTATGCTTGCAATATCTAATTAATATATAAATATAAACATACAGTATTTTTTCATATTTGTACCCAAAAAGATATCTCTCTTCATAGGGATTTAATATATACATAAAAGTCTACAAATAAAACATTTCTTGTTCACTGAAGAGCTCTATCACATGTGCAACTTAAAGAAAACAAACACAAAACAAAAGACAGGGTAAACTAGCTATTTTTGAGAATTCTAATATAAATTTGCTTTCTAAAAACACTTAATTCATCAAATTCTCATAATTTGCACAAAGTCATCAATTGTATATCACATTTATCATCCACATTATTTCTGTCAGATTTCTACTGACTCACATACTCAGACACTCGACTCTACTTTCGGAAGACTCGTGTATTGAAATTAGCATCTAGAGACCTGCATTTGTCATACTACTCATTGTGAATCCACACAGTTATGCGCATAATCAATCTCAATATCTCATCATCTCATATGACAGGGTAAATCCATTTGATCGGTTCTAATTAGTTCTTTCAAACCTCAGACTCAGCCAAATGAATCTCCTTCAACTCTCACTAACTGAATAACTTCATCTATGTGACATTATATCAGTAGAGTCAGGATCGTCTCATTCACAGGACATTCACAAATCAATACACCCTAATAACAATCTCAGCAAAGTATTTCCTTTCCTGAAAATACTATGTCTTCATTACACTTACTACCATTAGTTTTATTTTTTATTCTAATAAAAAAATGACATTAAAGGAAAAAAAAAGAAGAGAAAACAATAACTTGTGTTTTGCCCTAACATTTAAAAGTAAGAAAGAGTTTGGTATTGAATTATAAAGGCAATTAATAAAAGGCTGTGGCTCCAAATGGAGTTTCCGAAAGAAGGCATTTTTGTGTAGCACACGTTTTCCCAAAGTAATGGTTTTCACTGTTGAAAGTGTTTTTGAAGCATTGAAAGTGTGACGAAAGGGTTTGTATGGTGGGTTGAAGGAAAGCTGCATGAACACAGTGAGAGCACCAAAATGGCTGCACACAGATGCTGATGCTGCTCCTCTCTGTGTCAAACTTGTCATGTTTGTGTGAAAATCAGGTGCCACGCACGTGCACCCCAAATTCCACCAACCCAAATGCATACATAAGGCTATGTTTACTATTATGGCAAGAGAAACAAAATGTTATTACACTTCAAGGAAATTGTTAAACAAAATTTAATTTTAAAAATAAAAAATAATTAATTATATATTAATTAAACTAAACTAAATATTATTTTATAAATTAAAAAGTTATTAATATTAAAATAGTTACTATTGTTAATAAAAAATTATAAATTAATATCTAATTAATTACAAACTACAATTACATAATAATTTAAAAATTAATTTAAATTTTTTATTAATAATAATAAATATTTTAGACACTAATAATTTTATAGTATATAAAATAATATTTAATTTAATTAATATAATAATTAGTTATTTTTTATTTTTTAAATTAATTTCTATTTAATGATTTTTTTAAATATTTTATCTACTACTCTTTATTTGAAATTATTATAAAAAAGAAAATAATTTCTGTTTTATTTTAAAACTTGATGTGTGTTTTTTATGATTATATATTTTTTTGCATTCACTAAAAAAACACATTTTAGCTGAAAGTGTAGCTCATAAAAAAAGACAACAAAAAGTGTAGGTCATAAAAAATAAATATAAAATATTGTGTCAATTATTGAAACATTTAACCCACACCAATAATTATAAGAAATTAAAACAAGTTATTTTCTATAATCGGAACACAAGTTGGGATACCTATGTATTTAATGTAAATGTGTAAGTTGGGACACTAATATATTTAGCTTAGAGAATTAAATTATATTTTGTTATGTGTAATGTAGGTCTGACCAACACTAAATTGACGGGAAAATTTATGTTAGTTTACCTCACGCTAAATTATTTATCGAGAAAAACAAGTAAACTATTAAAATGCTCATATGATGAAATAACTTAAAATGCAAAAAAAACGTGTTCTTCTTCCAAATCTGTCTCACATCTTCGCTTTCTCACAAATATTAAAATGCGCAAAGTGCGTTCTTCTCCCAAAAGCCTAGATCATCGTCAGGACTTGGATTGAAAATCGTAACTTTTAAGTATCACTAAACTATTATGTGAACATTTTGTGTAAGTTTAGTCTACTTAAATATTCTCAGCCATTTAGTCTCACGCTAAATTTTTAGCTCCAAAGTATTAGCTTCAATTTTTCTAGAACACTAGACTTATGCAAAAAACGATTTTGCGTTGACTTTTGACTATTTGTGTTTGTATATGACTCACGCTAGTTGTCCTGTTTTTTGTAGTGATTGAAAAAAAATTATTATCCCATCAAAAGACTCCATAAAAATATTATTCAAATTGTTTTCCAATAACTAAAGTGAATTATAAATGTGGTTGTTAAAAATAATATATAAATTAGTAACTATAAATAAAAGTATTTTAGTCTAAATTTATCTAGTCTTTAAAATTCTTCTTTTATAACTCTAGTAATTAGGACTTTTGACTCTTTAAATATTCCTTAAACTTTATGAAAAAATTTAAACAATAAAAGATTAAGAAATATAATAGATAGTACCTTTTAAGTAATTGAAAATATTTAATAAATTATATTTAGTATTTACGAATAAAATTTCATTATAAATTTTACGAATAATTCACCTAACCTATCGTTCAAAATTATTTCAATTTAAGTTTAAGAAATTTGTATGTTTATTTAAAGTAATTTTATTTATATTTAATTTCATCTCTTTTCTATCTATATATTTAGCTAACCTTAACTTTCATTTTAGATTTAAGGTCAGTGATTAAATTAAACATTTGTGTTAAATGTTGAATTGTCCGATTGGATAGTTTGGAAAAAATATTTTTCATAGTTTTTTACACATTAAATCTAGCCATAACTTTGATGTAGTTTTGGTCCAAACCATTTAATTTGTTCTTTGGGTGCAAACTTGATTTTGGTGCATTCTTTATAACCACTTTCATTTCGTATACTTTGAAGACAAATGTGAAATGCTACTAAAATTTTATTAAATTTAAGATAATAGATTTAATTTATTTGTGTTAATGGATTATGAAAAATGTTTTTTCTAAAAGCTGTAGGGTCTCACATTCAATTACAAAAATGAGAATCACATTACATACCGATGACAATGGAGTTTGCACTACTGTAAAAGATTTTAAAGACGACAATTTTAAAAGCCTTACAATAATAGTTTCCAAACCATTGTTTATGGAACCGTCGTTAAAAAATTATATGACGGTTTAACCCGTCATCATTATTCTTTCATAAAGATAACGATTAATAACACAAATCATCATTGTTATGACTTCCAAATTAACGAAGTTTTGGGTAAACTATCGTCCTATTTCTCAACCAGACACAAAAAAACAAACAAATTCACCTCATAGACAAAGGTTAGAGCAAAAACTGTCATCGTTTGACTTTCGAATAACAAAAAAAATTACCATATAGACGACGATTAAGACCAAAATTGTCATCTATGTATAATATAGACGGAAATTTTGATTTGAACAATCTTTTATGTTGTGTTTTTTTAGTTCAGTTTATTTATTTAATTTTATCCTCTTTATTAACGTGTATTCAATAAAACCACTAGTTGAATTTAGAAATATCATATAAAAACAAATAATACTCATAAAAAAGTAATTAACACATCAAATCAAATTGTAAATTAATATGTAATGTCAAAATTTCCTAAAACTAAGATTAATGAACATAAGAACAATAAATAAAACAACAAATGAAATTGTAAACTAATATGTAAAGTCTAAATTTCCAAAGACTAAAAACATATAAACTAAATCTAAGATTGAAGAACATAAGAAGAGTAAATAAAACATCAAATCAATTGTAAGATCATCTCGTCACATAATCAATTGATTCGAAATCGAGTGATTGACTATTGATAAAATACCGCAACACATAATAAGTTAAAATTAGACCATAAACTAAACACAGTTTTTGATATAAAGAATTAGTTAAATGTGATTATCTATTCCTAACCTCTTTCAATATCGGCTCATACAACGACTGTCATCCATTGCATTACATAATAGTCACACGTTTTCTTATTGCACTACAATTCAATAATTACGAACTTAGTGAAGATATTTATTTTACAAATAAAAGAAGGAAATTATTTAATGAAAATTACAAATAACCTTAAGGTACAACCATATCAGCTTCTGGTACCTTGCACTTGGTCGACCCCTGAAAATGTTATATCCAGTGTAGCAACTAATAAAAAAACACTCGTTAGAAAATTTGTGTGCAATGAGATACACATGTGACTTCTTGTGCAATGAGAAGAACCACACAATCAATGTTGATCATAAAACCATTCATGAAGGTTGTACTAATAAAATAACTTTCACTCATAAGAAAATTAAGTCTTGTATTGAGTTGACAATAAAAACTAAGAATTTTCGAGAAATATAGCAACCATAGGACAACAAAACAAATAAAAAAAAAGTTTCAAAAGTCATGAACTTTTGTTATTTATTTGATAAGAAGTACATGAAATTTGGAAGACACGATTTTCTTAATTACGCCTTGAAGAACCTTGTTCTTCTTGACTTTTCTATATATATGTCACTTGATTTGTTTGGTGTTTATTTTATGAGTGTTTGGTCTTAGAGGAAAAACATGAACCTCAAAACAATAATAAGCCTGTTGTCCAGAACCAACCTTGTAGATTTGAGGACAAATCCTTTCAAGAGGGTGGGGGTGATGGAAATCGTCCAATCACAAAAATCCACAAACACCCACAAAATAAGAAGGATGAAGACCTAGAGTTTGTTTAAGCATTTACTAACACATATGGGCCTAATTGGGCTTTTTGTTTATCTTTGTAGGCCTAATCAAGAGGACAACTCTAGGATGAAAGAATGTACAAAGCATCCAAGAAGACCTCCAAGTCATCAAAACTTCAACTATAGCTTTTATCAGAAGCCACAAGAAGATTGAGTTTCAACTGACTTGAAGAGACGAGTCAACATCATTTTGGGCCCAAAATTTAATTTAAATAATTGTTAAAAGTAGTTTAGGATTTAAGGGGTCTTGTTCTTGGTAGCATATAATAATCAGGCCATGTAGTTAGGCTAAGTAGTATAGGTTTTGGGCCTTGTATTTGGGTCTAAAGTAGAATAAGGTAGCATAAGCCATCTAGGGTTACATTTGGGCTTCTTTAAGCCTAATGTAGACCCTAAAACATCAAAGGGAAGGAGTAGACACACAAGGGGACAGTAACTGCACTTAAAAATCATTTAACATGTGCTTCACATGGAAGAAGGCATGGAGAGTGTGACTAGTCACATGACACACTCTCATTGGCTCTTCTAGATCGGGTTTTTCATTTGAATTTGAATTTTCTTAATTTAACTCTCTTTTGGGTTGACCCTAGCACTATAAATAAGTGTGCTAGCCACTTGTAAAATCATCTTATGAATGATAGTGTTATGTTGCCAATTTTTCATCCTAAACACTTGTTTAAGCTCACTCTTTAGGGTAGTCTCCTTGATAGCCTCCCTAGACTATTTCTTAGTGAATAGGCCTAACCTTTCACTAGGAAATCTTGCACCTTTCCACTCCAATTCTTGAATCGTCTCCTTTATTCCTCCACAACTTTCACAATCAAAATGCAAGTAAACATACAAACATGGAGAAGAAGACCATCAGAAGACCTTTAAAAAGCTTGTGATACTCGTGTCTGAAATCTAACCCTAAGAAGATCAAATTGTAAAATTATTTGGTGAATAAGTTGACACAAGAGGATACAAAAACCTTTACAAGCTATTTAGATAGGGAGAACTATAGAGTTGATCATCAAGATACAATACCTCTTGATCGATGCCAACACATCATGCAACATCTTTCTGGGGAAGCCTACCCTTAACTGATTGGCGACGATAGTCTCTACCCTCATTTGGAGATGAAATTCCCCTCAACATCAGGCGACATCATTATCGTATAAGAGGATAAGAGGACAACGAAAGATTGTTATGTTGTTAGCTGAGATTATTTGGCCTACCAGAATCAAACAAGTATGAGAAGGGACCATACTATTGCTTTGGTTGACCATGATCCAGGATAAATGATGTCTGAGTGGAAGTTAGGGAGGATATTACTTTGTTACAATTATGAGAGAAGAACCAGTATACCCAAATTCGGACATCACCTATCCATGAAAGCCACCGAGAAGATGTGACAGATCAACATACCAAAGACTAATGGACAAAGTCTTCAAGGGCCTTATTGGACAAAATGTCAAAGTGTATGTGAACAACATGGTTGTCAAATCTGAATTTTGTGTTCGACATGTGGAGGATCTTGATGAAGTTTTCGTCTCGCTTAGAAGAAGCAACATGAGATTGAACCCCAAAAAGTGCATATTCGGGGTGGATGACATAAAGTTAATTGATTTTATACTCACTCATAGAGGCATAGGGGTCAATCCCGACAAACAAGTTGTCATTGAGATGAGAAGCCTAAAAAACTTGAAAAATGTACGTGGCAGAGACCGTTAATATTTTACATTATCAACCTGACCAAGATCATGCTTGGTCAACACCATCTTGATAAACCAAAACAGAAATAATAAGTCTAAAACAATCTCGGAAAACCTCGTCAAACACATATTGGGGACCTAAAACGAAAAATACATAAAGAATAACTGAAACCGATTAGAATATGCTAATCAATTTGTACTGCCAAAATAACCTTGAAATTCGTGTTAATGTAAGTTTACTTAAATGATACCCTCACTCACCTCTATAAATATATTGACACCATCCAGGTAAAAGTTATGTTTTTAATAACATTAAATAGTCCAACCATCGAATACTGATTTTAGGTTTGGAGATCATTTTGCAGATATATTCACTCTTCTTGAGACCAGAGAGTAAATCAACAAGTAGGACAACTAGATCAACAACAAAATGATACATTCTCATTTCATAAAAAGTACTTACTAAATATTAAAGATATCTTATAGGTGTTAACTAAAGAAATTAATAAATACTTAAAAAAACAATAAAAAAGAACGTTACTAGTAAGTAACGCTATACTAACTCAACTTTTTAAACCAAAATCACTTGATAAATTTATTTGTCTTTTTAAATAAGACTATATAATTGTCTCTTGTACTCAAGTTCTTAATATTTAGGATGACAAGGGTCGGGTCGTCAACCCGCCAGCCTGCATTGGCCCGACCCTCCTAACCCACCAACCCGACAAGCACAGGCGGGGCAGGGTGGACTAGCCTGCCATCCCGCCCTTATTTATTTTTGATACTTTTAAAGAGGAATCTCATGTTTTTGGAATTAAAATTTGTGGGTGTCAATGTTTTATATAGAATTTTATTTACGTTAATTTTTTATACATAATTTGATTCAATAAAGTATTGTTGATATTTACTTTACTTTGTTAGACATTAAATCTTTTTTTATTAGAATATTAAAGTTTGATTCAATTTTATTGTTCTCCTTGCATTTTTATTGTCTAAAAAGTGATATCAATGATTACAACCAAATAAATAGATTCAAAAATAAAAATAAAAAAATTGATTTGTTTTGGAAAGTGAGGAGTCAAGCGACCAACTCACCCTATGACATGACGGGTAGGGTTACCAATTTCAACCCATATAATCTTGATGAGTCAACCCGATCAACCTCGGTTTTGACAAAAAAGTGACTGATCGAAGCAAAAGAGTTGAGCTCTTCTTAATATAGGACATTTCATTTTAAAAGAAATACATTATTTTTTATAAGTTGTTTATAATTTTTATAAAACATTAGATTTATTTTTCCCTTTATCTCTATAAAATTATTTATCAATGAATAATGAGAAGACTTCATAATGAGGATGAACTTAGTACATTAATAGTACTCTTTTTAAAGAAAAAAAAGTTGAATTAATTATTTTTATTATGTTATCATAGAAGTACATATTCTACAATTAGTATTAAGCCAAAATGCATCAGGATTAGAAAATATCAATGCTAACATTAATAAGACAAACTACATTATCGTTATTCTGTCACTAAATTAATTAATTAGTTTAACTAGTGCTTCTCTTTTAGTATTAACTATGGTTAACTTTAGAAAATTTTCCTCTTTTTAAGTAATTTTTCAATTGGTACATTCAATGAAAGACCAGAACAATATATGCCTGCCGTGTGTGTACCACTTCTTACACTTAGTTTTCAAATACATTCATGTCACAAATGTACTAACCAAAAAATGAAGTTGAACATTAAATTTAATTTACATTTCACAGAAAATTAAAAAGATATAATTATAAGAAACATATATAGTATTATTTCACATTCACAAATTTCTTTTGGATACAACTACACTTTGTTAACCAAGTTACCATTCCATTTATGAAACTGTTTTGTACAAAGCTAAAGTTTATGCTCCTAAAGATACAAAATTGCATGTACATGCCAGCAAAAGAGAGGGGTAAAAAGGTAAAAAATAAAATAAAAATTAAAGTAACATAAAATAAATAAATAAAAAAACTAGCCTAATTGCATGGGTACTAATTCCTAACTTCGTATTTCTCCTTTCTCCTAAAAAAAAAAAAAAAAAAAGTTGCATATTTTTTTTTTTGGAGGGTAAGTGAGGTCTATGAAGTGAGAGTGATGACATGTGAATTGCATTGATTCTTGTTCTCTACGGTTTTCCACTGTGAGGCAATGTCTTCAGCGATCTTGATTGCATCACACGATGTTCCTTGTATTCCTCTTCTGGTGAACCCCACCGTATACAATCCCTGCTCCCCTTTCCACCCATGGGGAAAGGGCGTTTTCGGCATTCCATCCTCCGTGAAAAAATCAGAACCCTAAAGTAGCAAAAAAAAGTTGAGTTTTCACACACAGAAAAAAACATGTCATAAAGAGAATTAAAATAGAATCTTGCAACATTACTTTTAGGAATATGCATGCACACCCTTTACCCACAGCACATAATCTGATTATTAATCGATTTGAAGCAAAAGTTTTACCTTTTACTGCTTTTCTCTGTGTCTTCCCTTAGAAAGAATCATTTTTTATAATATTTGGTGATTGTTTAGTAATAGAAGTGAAAAAAAAAAGGTTTTTGTGATGAAGAAAAAGGGAGTGGTAGAACCCAAGAACAGGGTAGGAACTGATTTTATTCTTCATCTTTGGAATGAAGAAAAGAAGAGATTTGTAGGTTTGTGCAGTCTGCATGTGTCCCAAGCACAGACAGTGACATGTCATGAGTGGTTCATGATAATAAGATAGAGCTAAAAACGTAACACAACACAACAGATCAAATTCTAACCTTGAGCCAAGTAGGCACGTTGCTTTTGTACCCTGTTGCCAAGATTATAGCATCGAATTCCTTTTCTTGTCCATCCATAAATTTGGCACCTTTTCTTGTTATCTCCTTCACACCCTCCATCACCTACACAGTCCCATTCAATGTTACCCTCAACAATTCTCAAAATTCACCTGAATCAACAAATTGGGATCACTTCATTTTCCACACACAGCATACCTTAATGTTGCCACATTTGATTTGTGCCACTTGACCCACATCAAGAACTGGGGTTTTCCCTGTGGCTAATTTGAGCTCTATTGGGCCTGTTTTTGGCCTTTTGATGCCATAGTCATTGGTGTTTCCCAACATGAAGTTGGTCACAAGCAAGAGTATTTTGTCTACAATCTTGATTGGAAACAACTTGTAAAGAGCCATGGCTATGCCAAAAGTTGAGAATCCAAACATCTCCCTAGGAAGCACATGCACCTTCAATCATTCAAAGCATGCAACAAAGTGAGCAAAGAGCATACTCTCCCCAAAGTTGATTGTTAGTTACCCAAATGGGAAAAAAGAACATAAATGACGTCAATTTCATCACACTCTCATTATTAACACTCAAATTTAACCAAAGGAAAAAAAAAAAAAAAACTTCTTTAGTCCATCTACAAAAAAGTGATTTTATCCATGTTTTTTTAACCAAAATTGAAATTTTCACTCCAATAACTTGGAAAATATTTACACAGGGTCACCCAAATGAAAAAAAGAAAAAGAAAACACAAGTGTCACTAGTAGTCTTTACTCTCTTCATGGTAATGTGACACATTGAAAGAAGTATTTTTTTGTTCATAAAGAAGAAAACATAAGTTAAAGTTTTTAAAGAAATTTATTTGAATTAACTTCTGTCAAAAGGTGAGTTGTAGAAGTTGAAGTTTAACTTTGCAAAAGCATTTGTTTGTACTGATATCTGTGTTGGGTGGTGATGAAAAATTGAATGAATAGAAATGAGGGTGAACTTACTGTATTTCTTGCAACCATGTAAGGCAAGGCATTGTGTCTGCAAAGGTCCAAACTAACTTCCATTCCTGAATTGCCACACCCAATGACCAAAACCTTCTTGTTTCTGTACTCAGAGCCAGACTTGTAGACACTAGTGTGAGCAATGGAGCCAGAAAAATGGTCCATCCCATGAATTCGAGGAAGCACAGGCTCAGCATTCTCCCCAGTGGCCACCACAAGCCAGGGAGACACAAGCTCACACTCCTGAGTCCTAACCACCCAAAGCTGTGACCCTTTATGAAACTCAGCATACTCCACAATTTGGTTGAACCTGGGGTGGATGTTGAAGTGTGAAGCATAGGACTCCATGTAGGATATGAACTGGTACTTTGTGGGGTACTTGGGGAAAGTGTGGGGAAAACCCTTCAAGGGAAGCTCACAGAACTGCTTTGGGAGGTGGAGTTTGAGACGGTCGTAGGTTTTGTTTTGCCAAAGAGAGGCTATGCAGTTGCTTCTCTCAAGAATCACGAAAGGGACTTTGTGCTCTGAGAGACAAGCAGCCACGGCTAGGCCTGAAGGTCCGGCACCTATGATGATAGGCCCATGAACATGCTCTTGTTGGGGTTTGCAAGAACCCATGTAGATAGGTTTGTTTGTGTGCTGTAGGGAGAGAAAAAGGCAACAACAAGAAGAACAAAACAAGAGTAAGAACAAAAGGTGAGAGTTTTGAAGTGGTGACTGAAAAGTGAAGCCAAACCTCGGTTTCTTGTGGGAATTTAAAGAGTGTGAGTGGGGAAGTGGGAAAGTGGGAAAGTTAAAATTGTAAAAGATTTTAATGCATGGGAAAGAGAGAGAGAAGAAGAAGAGACTCTTTGATTTTTGTTTTTCTTTTCTCTTGTGCTGGTGTGTTATGGAGGCGTAAAGTTTAAGGAAAGGATTTGATTCTCTTTCTGTCCAGGCTCTTTCTTCTTGTTTCTATGCAGAAGGCTGTTTGAGAGAACTCATATAGGAAAAAAATGGGTGACAATCTCATATATATATATATTGAATATGTAAATTGTGTTGTTAGTCTCACAAGTTTCAATTTTATCAGTTGAGTTATCTTAAATAAAGTAATACCATTTTCTGATATGTTTGGATGAATAAAACACTGCAAATGCTATATTAAAACAGATAGAAGTTATAATCAATGAACTGTTATGAAAGGACAAAAGTTTACATTGAGGATGCATTGTTGTATTATCTATTGGGAATGGTTTTTTGAAAATTTGATTTTATTATGGGAATGAATATTGAAAGAGTGCAGCTAGAGCTAGGTAGGCACTTGCACATCATACGATTAAATTTTTGTCTTGTTTTTTAACTTTGTCACGCTTTGTCAGGACTCTGTAGTTTCTGTGGCCCCCTTTTATTTTTCAATTAACAACTTGTATTCTATCTAGGACTATCCTCACACCCCCTTTTCAATAACTGTAATTTCAAAAGTTGTAACAAAGACATTAATGTTTTTTTTTTGTTTTTTTTGTTTTACTGAGGTGATGGTAAAAACTTCTTGCTTTGGTAAATGGGATTGTATGACTGCTCAAGGTGACCATGAATGTATACTCTTCTCACATATTATCTTCATTCCCCCAACTTATCTACATTTTAAAATTTCTACACATGAAAGCATAGTTAGAAATAGTGGAATAAAGGATATAAATTGGTGTGGGTGATGAGAGTGTGACATATGTGGATAATGGGTTTGTAAGGTGGTGAGTTTGAAGGGTGAGAAGGAAGATGTTGGAGGCATTGAAGGTTCCAAAGTGGAAGGAGAATGATAGAGGAGTTGGTGTGGTGGGGTCAAAGTTGAAGTGCATAAGAGAAAGAGGAAGAGAAAGAAAGTGTTAGTGGTAGATGAAGAAGAGATTCTAAGTGAGTGAGTGAGTGAGAATGGTAGGCACAATGAAAGTTCCTGCTGCATGTTGGGAAACACCGTGGATACTTTCTTTGTGCGACAACCGTCTCCTTTTTCTACTTCACTTTCTATACTTTCTATATGTATTTTTCATCAATCCCTATAGTTCACTACTAAATTTCTTCAAATTAAGTATGACTTGTTGGATTACATGTCCCACATCGGTGCAACTTCAATCTTGGAATGGTTTATAAGTTAGATAGAAGTGTATTAAAGTAATTTTTGTTTGAGACTTTTGTTTTTCTCTCTCTTAGTTTTATAGTTTTTTAAGCTTATAATTTAGATAAAAGTGTATTAATAAAGTAAAAATAATTATACATTAACAATCTATCTTTTTTATACAATTAGATTACTATCATCAATATTATCATTTTAATATTTTTTATATAATTAAATTTATCCTTTATTATATATATTTATATATAAATCTACACATTAAAATTGTATACAACTAACCATCATTTTCCATAAAGTAATGTGTGTTTGAGATTTTTGTTTTTTTTTTTTAATTTTATTTATTTTGCTTAATACATAAGATTTTGTATTGAATATAAGATTAGATTTAATGAGAAATAAATAATAAATAAATCTAATGGTGTATCTAAAATGATTTAATTTTATGAAATTAGAGTTTACATTTTATGAAATGTAATATATTATTTGATAAAAAAGAAATAAACTAAATATGTATTTTAAAAATGACTTAATTTCATTTAATTCAATAAAATTAAAATTTATGTTTATAAAATATAACATATTATTTTGAACAAAATTGTACAAAAGAATGTGTAATTGGAGTTGTGATAAGAAAGAAAATATTTTGAAGAAGATTTAAGTGAATGTAGTGATGATCGAACTAGTTAAATAATTGATAAACAATAACGAATTGTATAGTAAGAACAAAGTTATTTAAATGAAACGAAATAAAAGATAACAATAAATAAATAAAAATAAATATTTTAAATTACTTAGAAAACTAAAGTATTTTAATAATTTAAAATAGATGAAGACATGATATATACATAGTATTCATATTTTATTAAAAAAAATAAGTATTGTATATACAAATACCTTTATCTTAATCAATACAAAAAATTTCTTCTCAAAATCAAAACAAATTCGATGTACACCCTTAATATAAATTTATTTACCATCTACAATTAGTCTTGCTTAACTATTAACTAAAAATATTCTTATCATTTAATTTTATGAATTGTCAAAATCAAAACAGATTCAATCTTAATACAAATTTATTTACCATCCACAATTAAACATTCTTGCTTAACTATAAATGTTCTTATCTTTTAATTTTATGAATTGAACCTATCATTTACTAGTGGTGTTTTAGGCTTACAAGTCTTCTAGTAGTGTTTTAGGCTCTAATAACTAACATAGAAGTCTTGTTAAAGTATAAAGAAAATTATTTTGAATCTAGTAGGTTTTTAAGCCCTACTTACTTATCTGTAATAAGAAAAATGCCAATTATACACTTTTTAAAATATGTTTTACACTAGGAGGTTATTTTTTTTTATAATTACATATTTTAACAATTTTTGTATTTATTTTTTAATTGTGTAATTTTTAGTAAAGTTTAACCTATAGAGAATATGTTTAAAATATTATGTTGATAAATATTATTTTTAACTATGTTTTTTTATTTAATCTTTGGATGTATTTTTAATTAAATATTGATTGGTAAGTTTAGTCACATGTTGTGGTCAAGAGGAGAAATAATTCTAGTGAGATTCATCTTCTACGGATTGATAATGAGGTTATTGAGGATTCTAAACTCATTAAGGATCATATTTTGGACTTTTATAAAAATATTTTTGTTGGGTCTATTTCTAATGTTCAGGATACAAACAATACAATATGGAAGATTTTGTTGGTACTTATATTCCTGAGCTGGTTTCCTCTTAGGAGAATATGATGTTGATTAAATGTCCTGATTTTTTGCAAATCAAGAATGTTGTTTTTAATCTTAATGGTAATAGTGTTCCTGACCCTGATAGTTTTGGTGGTGTTTTCTATCATTCTTGCCATGAAATTATTGGGACAGATGTCGCAATATTGTTCAATAGTTTTTTAAACAAAATTGGATTCTCCCTAGAATGAACAGTAATGTGGTATGTGTTATTCCTAAGATTCATGGTGCTTACTCCATTAAAGATTACAGACCAATTGTTGTTGCTAATTTCAAATTTAAAATTATTTCCAAGATGCGTTGGTCTTTTCTCTGGAACTTTGCTTAGAGCAACATGCGTTGGTCTTTTATCCGGAAAGACAGGGTTCTTAAATCAAAATACGAGTTTAGAATGGTTCATAGATCCTCATCTCTTTGGCCTGAAATTAAGCAGTTTTATTCTACTATACTTGATAATACTTCTTGGACTGCGAAGTAGTTTTATTAATTTTTGGAATGATAAATGGTGTTCTACTACTTCTTTAACAAATATTGCAGGGTTATCTGATGGTGCTAGCATTCCAGATACAGTCTCCCAATTTTGGATTGATTGTAATTGGAATATTCCATTGTCTTTACAACAAATGTCTCATTTTTTTAATCATATTATGGTTAGGGAGGAACAGGATATTCCTAATTGCATTCTAGATGAGTCTGGTCATTTCACTCTTAAATATGATAGGACTTTTTTCTTGGAACCAGGACTTCCCTATGGTTTAGGTAAATTCATTTGGTCTTCATATATTCCGCCTTCCTACAAATCAACATATTCAGAATAAAGGTTTGCATATATGTTCTATGTGTACGCTTTGTAAAGTACGGGAAATCTATTCAACATTTATTTTTTGATTGTTCTAATGTTTTGCATATTTGGAGTTGGGTTCGACAGATTTTTCTTACTTCTCATTTCTCTAATAAGAATGATTTTCTTTCTTTTACTAAGAGTGATGGTAGTCCTTTGGTTAAATTGATTAAGTTTGTTGTGATAACTTTTTTTTATTTGGATGATATGGCGTATGAGGAATTATGTTAGATTTTAGGATAAGATTGATTTTTTAGGGCTATTTCGGTAATTAAAGATTTAACTTATCTAGTGGAAAATTCGTCTAAAGCTTCAATGAAGAATGATATGTTGGATTTCAACGTGATTAAGTTTTTTGGTATTAATACAACGTCCTTTTCTTGTTAGATGGGAGTTCCCTTCACCAGACTGGTTAAAATTAACATTGATGGGGTTGTTAGGGGATATCATGGTCTTGCTACTTGTGGAGGTATTTCCGTGGGAGTATGGGGAAGTTTATTAGTGTTTTCTTTGCGTTTCTTGAAGGTCAGACTATTGTGGTTGCTGAGTTTTATGGAGTTATACATGCTATAGAGGAAACTCAAAAGATGGGGCTCACTAATGTATGGCTTGATTGTGATTCTGCCTTGGTTTGTGCGGCGTTTTCTACTAGGACTAATGTTCCGTGGTTGCTTTGTAATCGATGAAATACTTGTATTAATTACTGTGAAAAAATCAGGTTTAGAGTTACTCATATTTTTTGTGAAGGGGATGCGTGTGCTGATAAGTTGAATAATTTATGAGAATCATTTCATTGGTATAATAGGCTTCCATCTAGTCTGTTCTTAGAATTATTTATGAATATGTATAGTTTATCTATGTATCGTTTTTATTAACATAAGTTTTGATATAGTCCCCATATTATTTTTGTATTTTCTTTCTTTTTCTGATTTTTAATAATACTTTTTTCATGTGATGGCAGATGATTGTTGTTACTTGAGATGTCAACCTAATTGAGATGTCAAGTTGCATAGTAATACCTAATATGAAAACTTTTATGTAAAAAAAAAGTTTAGTCACATTAGAAAATTATATCATATATTTGATAAGTAAAGTTGTTGATATAATTTAAGATGAACTTAATACACACATTTGTAGGACAAAAATTAAATTTTAATATGCAACCTAGCTTATTAATTTTAAGTCTTATAATTAAATTTGAATATCATTTACTTTATTTTCAGTCATATTACCAAAACAAAATTAGTTCAAAGTTAATTTTGTTTAAGAAGTTGGATTCCAGATATGGACAGAAAACCACAATAACATCTTGTATTATTAACTTTTTTTTTATATGTGGAATTATATTTAAAGATGTACAAGGTTGCATCACAAATTTTAAATGATGAATCTAAAATAAACCTTTTGGAGCTAAATCCAAGAAAACACATTTGTTTTCTTCCCCTGTTGCATTAATGTAGTTAAAAGGTTCAAAACTCCAGACAAAAGAAAAAAAAAACAAAAAAAGGTTGGCTTTTAGTTATTTGTTGCATTTGAAACCTTCAATTTTTTAAACTTACCTTCAATTCTATTTTTCAAAAAGTACACCAAAAGTTGTCAAATCAAAGCACCTTACATTATTAATTTTAACAAATTGTTATTTCCTATAAATAAATTTATGATCAAACATGATTTATTTTAAAATATATGGAACAAATTTTGCTGTTGGCTTTCACTTGTTTCACTACTAAAATTATAATTTTATTTTATTATAAATGAAAATGTTAAATTATAATTTTAACTTAATATTATTTATTTTTTATCAAAAATTCACATATTATATATTATTATGAATCTTAATATTCTAAGTGAACTCATACTTCAAATTTAATAATCATATATCATTACATTGTAACTTTAGTTAATGAAATTTATATTAATAGTTAAAATATTAGGATGGTTCAACTTTTGTTTGAGTTGTTTTGAGCTGCATTTTTTATTTATTATTGTAATTTTTGGTTTTTTATATAGGTTGAAATACAGTATTTATTTATTTATTTTATTATTTACTAAGAAAAAAACATGAAAAATAACTTATAAAAAAATTAATACTAAAATATAAAAAGACTAAACCAAATTCACATTAAAAAAACATATAACCACAATTTCACTGAAGCGAAACAATTATATAAAACAAAAATACGAAAATTGATACTTATTACAAAAAATATCTAGAATAATAATAGAGAAAGAAACTAGTCAAACAATTTAACGTCTCTCTTTTACTTTTTTTTTTTATATAAATCTATCATTACTATTTCTTGTAGTAACTTACTCTTAAACGATTTATTATACTTAAAATTGATAGTTTCACAACTTTTTATACATTTTATCTCTCTTTCTCTCACAATCTAATGAATAAAATGAAGATAAGAAAGACTTGACAAGAGTTTTTCTTAGGGATTGAACAGTGTTGAACAGATTTTAGATTATTTAACTAAATTCATCAATTTAAATTATTTTTTGATGAGATGTTTATCAATTTAAAATAAGAGAGATGTGTTTATCCAGCTCCACCTAACCTTTTAAAGAGATAGACATAGGAAAGAATGTAGATGATCAGAAATGGTAAAAAGAAGAAAAGAAGAAAAATATTATAGAGAGAAACTCAGAAGCTAGGATCCTAAACAATTTGCATGCACGTACATAACAGCTACAAGATAAGATCTGAATAATGGGAAAGGAGAAAAAGCAGCAACATGTGGCTATACATTAACCTTGCTATGTCACAATAAAAAGCCTATTCATCTAAGCTAGTAGATCTTCACAGAAGAAGAAGAAGACCTAAAGAACATGCAGATATAATAAGCTATAAATGAAGAAATGAAATCTGTATATATAATATATATGATATCATTTTGGATACGGGGATCTATAGGAACAGGTAATTGGATTCACTAGCTACAGAATCTACTTTCAAAATTATATCAGAGCTTCTTTTTCTTATAATCCTTTATCCACTTAAATAGGGCAAATTTAACATCAAATTCTTTTTCAAACATTAGTATTACTAAATTTGTATCATTATTAAAGTCACCTTAAAGTCTAATATATCATCAAATGTTGATTTTTTTTAAAGTGTAAAATTATTTTTAAATGATTTAACTGTTGATAGAGTATAGGTTTAATCAAGTTTAAGTTGATGCTAAATATTTTTTATTTTTTAATAAATAAATAGTTGTTTTAGTGTCGGATTAACATAGTTTTAACCGACTATAAGAGAATCTGCTTAATATTAGATATTAATAAAATAGGCTAAACCAACTCTAAGTCAATTATAACTGTTTTTTAACAAGTAAAAATATATATGTTACTGCAAGATTAACTAAAATAAATAAGGTTATCTTTGAGCTAGTTCCCACTAATTTTATTTATTGTTAGTATTTATATTTATTTTTGTAATGGTTAATTCGACAGTAATTTCATTCATCTTATTGTTTATTTTTTAAGTTAGTATTGATTAGGTCAACACAAATATAATATAGAGTTAATATTTATTTAAGTTAGCGTCGATTAAGTTGACTCTAGTTTATATATTATAAATTTGTGTGCATTCATGAAAACAAATAAGAACCGTAGATTATTTTTAATCTAAAGGTTTAGAATTATAATGTGTCTTAACACGGTATTACACTTTCACATTAGTGCATGCTTCATTTAACACATCAATACATCATTCAATCACATTATATTTTGAAATTTTTAAACACTCCAAATATATATAAAAATTCACTTAACAATAATAACCAATAATGAATTAGGTTTTTTAAAAAAATAATATTAAAACAAATGGCTTGAGCGAAAAAAAAATCGTTTGAGTGAAAATGAACCAGCATGCACCTAGAATTTCCCCATTTTCGCTTAAACGAAACCTCATTTCGTTTGAGCGAAAATGGACCCGAGAGTACCTCATACTTTCATTCAAATTGTTATTTTATAAACCAAAGTAAAAAATTCCCTACTAGAGTTGGATAATTACTCTAAATCGACATCAAAACAATCAATATTCAACAACATTATCCTTTAAGTGATTCATCAAACTATTTAACTATGCTCTTTGGATTTGTCTCACTTAAGTAGTGTGAGACTACTAAAATGAGGAGACATTCCTCAACTATGAGAAGTAAGGACGCTTATGCGAGAGATCAATCATATCATAGGTGATATGTGTGTTGAATTGAATTGATTGTGTCTAAAAGATAGTAAACTTTATTATTATTTACTTATTATTTGAATAAATCAAGTAGGTCTACAATATTTGAAAATATTTTTGTATATATTTATTTATTTATTGGATTTTAATTAAATGACATGTATATTTATTAAATAAAATGATTTTTTTTTTCATTCTAAACAATTTTAAATATATTAGTGTTGTTAGAATTATATAAATCATATGATTTATATGATTTTTATGTTGGATTGGATTTTTATTACTACACCAAAAACTATAAGTAGTAGTTATAACTTTTAATTAACGTATAATTCTATCTACTTAATAATATAACAGTTTAATTATCACAATTCAATTGAAACTTGAATGGCATAAGCTATATATAACATAGTACATTGATACATCTGATAACATTTTATTCATTAGAGTATATAAATCATTATTTTATAATAAAAAATGAAGAATTGATTTACAAATATTATTTAAAAGAATAATTTATACAAAATTTATATATCATGATATTTTAAGTAGTAAATTTATCTTTTATTTTGACAAATAAATGTTATATTAAATTTTATAAAGTATCCTTATATTTTATTATTTAATTAAATATATATATATATATATATATATATATATATATATATATATTTATATTTATTGGTTCATAACTTATTTGTATGAACCAATAGACCCTATGTTAATAGTGTGATGAGATTGATATCTATAAGC
>Ga0123342_1001502_pt1 | contig 39236 bp, 17 predicted proteins | sample Turbeawhitnodule_FD_89960 | JGI IMG/M metagenome (GOLD analysis project Ga0123342, IMG submission 89960) | Root nodule microbial communities of legume samples collected from Mexico - Turtle bean Mexico white nodule | ecosystem: Host-associated > Plants > Roots > Nodule | place: Mexico: Nepantla...
GAGAAGGAATCTTTTTGAGTGGGAAAAGAATTTAGTGTGTCTACTGTCTCAGGAAGTTCAGGGTGTGAGCTTGAATTTGGAGAAGGAAGATAGCTGGGAGTGGAAGGAAGGGGAGGAGGTAGGCTATTCGGTTAAAACTGGATATCTCCGTCTAAGGGGGGGCTGAGTAGGGGAGAGAGAGGGGGAGTTTATGAAGTTCTGGAAGTGTAAGGTTGTACCTTCTGCACATGTTACGGCGTGGAGGGTGTTGGAAAATAAGTTGGCTACTAAGGCTAACTTGGAAAAACGTGGGATCACGGTGGTAAATTCTGTGTGTAGTCTTTGCGGGGTGGAGGAGGAATCTAACACTCATCTATTCTTTTAGTGTAGTTTTGCGTGGCGAGTGTGGAACCTTTGTTGGGCTTGGTTGGGCGTGCAAGGTGTGTTTCATAATGTTCCACTGCTTAATTTCTCTCAGTTTAGGTTGAGTAACGTGTCTGTTTCGGTAAATGAGATTTGGGGAGTGATTTGGATCGCGGTCGTCAACGAAATCTGGAAACATAGAAACAAAGTAATATTTAGAGGGGGTGTAATAGACGTATTGGAAGTATTCACGTTGGTGCAACTAAAGGCATGGGCTTGGGTTACTTCCAAGTCGCGGGATGCAATCTTTTCCTTCTCTGATTGGTGTGTTGATCATTTGGTCTGTATGGAGATGATGTTTTGATGCCTTGTTTGGGTATAAGAGTGAGGGTTGTAGGCGGTTCTTTTCGGATTTATTTAAGTATTTAGGAGTTGGCGGGGTGTGTGTTGTGCACAAGGTTAAAGGTCGTATGTTTCGTATAAGGGTTGGGTCACCCTTAAAGTGACTCACATTTATTCATTGTTTATTGCTGATAAAAAAAAACTTAGTTTATGATATTTCTTTGTGATAAGGTGTTTGATGATAAGAATAAAAAAAACAAATTGTTAAAAGGTGTTTCAATATAAGAATGAAAAATAAATGGTATTTTTGGAATGCATTATTTTCAATTCCGGATTTTCATTTCCAGAATAAATGGTATTTTTGAAATTTTTGAAATTGTGTTGGGCGCAGGAAGCAATTGCCAAATGTGGATTCCATACTTGGCTCTCAATCAATCTTACATAAGGCCCAAAATTCATCAATTTCACCTTCAGCAGCCAACCATGTGACCCAATCCAAAAACTAATGCAAGTCCACCAAATGAAATACTAAAGATATATTTTTAGTATAATAAAGCAACTAATCACAACACTTAGCACTATCATCAACACATGATATCTTACATGGATTAAGATAGGAACCACACTGTCACTTTGAATACGAAGTTACCTCTTAAGATGATTATCTCTATTTAGAGGTGTCTTAGGAACATGTTGTCCACAAAAGATAACCTTAAAATTAGGAATGTGTTGACTCAAGGTTGTGTTTTGTGTAATAAGGAAGAGGAATCAATGAATCAAATGCTTTTCAATAGTAAAAAGGTTCACATGCTACTGCCTTAACCATATCTTAGTGTTAAATAATACCCAGTATTTTTCTTAATTTAAAAATTATAATTTTCAATTGGTTTTGAGTGTTAATATTTGAAGATCATAAGGAAATACATATATTTTTTCTTTTTTCTTTTTTTATTTGTTGGTTGTTGTATTGAAGAGAAGCATGATATGAAATATAATGTGAGAATGTGAGAAAAAAAATACAAGTATAGGTAAGTATATAAACAAGCTCTGTGCCAATACACCAATGCACTCAAATGATGTCTTCATTATTAGTTTCAAGGAATGTTCCTGACATTCTTAAAGTACAAAAACAAAATATTCATTGGCTTTTGGCACGAGTTTTTAATTATAACACTCAAATTTGAGATATTATTTAAGCTACGAGTGTGTATTGAAAGTATCTATTACCATAATATTACATTTTAGAAAAAGTATTAAACTATTTCTTCTGAATCTTGAAATGCTGTCATTAATCTACATCTGCTTTATAACATTAACAAGAAAAACTTCTAAAGGAGCATTATCATGAATCACCCAAATCACTGTCTATCTTTTAATACATTCCTTTCAAATGTATTGAAGTTAAGGTGTTATTTTGTTTTTCATGCATGACTTGAAAGTTAAAATGCTCACCAATATTAAACATTAGAGACTTGAGTTACAAAATTTACTTACTAAGGCAGCTTCAGTCATATGAAGTCCACAGTGCAGTGATTGAAGAGAAGTGAGGGTAAACAAGCCTAAGAAATGTCTACAACAAAACATATATTGATCCCTTATGTAGGATTTTACATATTCAAGCAAGAGAAGCCTCAGCTTGTGCCCTGCACTTGCCTTTAGACTCTTGTATGATGTGTTTAAAGGTAATAATAATAATACTCCATCTCTTCTGTATCAGTACCATATTGCTTCTAGTTGCGACTTTTGCATTTTTCCATGGCTCTTGGTGCTGCAGGAATCAAACTTAGGTAGGTAAGTACACTGTAAATTTGGTTTGATGATTTATTTAAGAACAAAAGAAAATGCTGAAGTGTGAACTCTGATTCATATTGAAAGTATAAAACCTTCAAGGGATGATGGACATTTCCATCATTTTAAGAAAATATGGTAAGATGATAATGGAGTCAAAGTTTTGCAGCTAGAATGATTTACACATCAATACTCCTCACTCATTTTCATACCAAAAGAGTTATCTTCTGATTTGTGTAAACTCGCTTGCAATTCAGTGGCTTCACACACTTGTTGGCTCTTTTAAGTGTTGTGGATATCATTTTGTAGCATTATGCAATGGAGTTATATCATGAGTGATGAGTTTATCAATGCTACGACAAGATATAAAAGAAAGCACATAGATGTATGTGTCAGTCTCACCTAGTCCAATTGCTTCAGAACTCTTCATTATCCTCAGCCTCTTGCATGAGTCAGTGAACATCCTAAAAAGCAACAACAACAACATCATTTCTCTTATTCTCCTTTGTTGATTCTGATATTATTAAGATGATAAAATAAATGTCTTTGTAAAAAATCATAGTTTGACTCATTAACACCAAAATGGAAATGGAATCAGAATAATGCATAACAGAGACATAATATGCACTCACTCCCATGGAACATCACCAACTAGCATCCAATCACCATCCTTGTCTTCATAGGTGAGAACATATTCTGAACCATGAAGGAGATCCATCAATCTACTTTCACTCAGCTTATCTCGACCAGAAACTCCATGAGAACCACATTGACCTGCACTTGTCATTGGTGAAAACAGTATCAGAATCTGAAACATACAAAGCATTTTATTGGTAAAGAATTATTTGACCTATTCATAGCACTCCCGTAAATATTCCCCCAGCTCATGGAACCAACCAGCCTGAGCCTGTGACATTGGAAGACTTAGGATCCTGATTTAGTCATCCACATAGATCTAAAAGGGTGCCAGTTCTGATCATGATAAACTCTTTATACTTCTCTCATCAAAATCAAATCAAGAGAATGATTGGTATAACCAGAGAATATTGAAATTTCAAAGCTATGCTTAATTTTATAGTAAGAAGGTAACAACAACTTTGATTGTAAATTGCTAGTAAAGAAAAACAGAACTCACTGATTGTAAAACAAGTAAACATCTTTTCCAGGGCTGAAGACAGTTCCATGTAAGTTCCAAAGATTTTGAGATCCACTTTCCTCAAGTATGGAGCACCATCCATGCTAACTTTCACATAAAGGCATCCAGATTTGGCTTCTGCATCATCATCTTTCTTTGGAAGCTGAGTGGCCATTGAGTTCTTCCTGAAAGATCGGATTGGTGGCCATCCCACAACCTGTTCCCTGATTCAAGAAACAGAATAGCCCCAGTTGAGATAATCATCTATGCAGAGATCAGAGATCATAACTTCAAAACAAAAGGAACCCAATCACTAAGCTTTCTAAGGGAAATGCATAACAAATAAGAACACAGGGCAGAAAAAAACAATAAAGTTTCACCATGAAAATTGAACCATTGGTTATAGGACACTGAATAATCCCAGGAGTTCAGTAGAAAGTCATACAGAAAAGCAAACAATTGATAACCCAGATGAAGAAGAAAATTTACAGAACAACCAAAATAACCTAGATCATGATTAACATACAAGGAATACCCCCTAAATTACATAGAAAAGAGTTAACAGCTTCTATAACACTAGAGAGTAACATGATCACATAATTAGCAACAAGAAGAGTTAATGAACTCAAAAACCTCGCCTTGATAGACTTTATTCTCCCTTCTTCTCAATTTAAAATTCAACCAAATAATTTTTTTCAAAGTTAAAAAAAATAAATCATTTACTGTCTTTGAATTATCCCATTTTCTTCTTGATTCCAACATTTTCTAAATATGCACACACATAACTGAGAAAACCATAAACAGGACAGCACACAAAGTGAACAAATATTTTGACAAAGAAAACATATTGAATACAAGTATACATATATTATGTGATGATGCTAAAGGAAGATGGTGCTACTTTGCAGCAGGAGCAGATATCTGAGGTTTCTTCTCATTCAATGGTTTTGGAGGCAGAGGAACTTTATCTTTAACAACAGATGTTTGTTGGTTGGTAGACTCAGCCTTGCCAGCACTAGCACCAACACCCCTTGGTGAGAACAAGCCACAATCTTTTCCCAACCCCACCTCAGATCCACCATTCCCAGAGAGAAGCCACTTCCCAGAACCCCCATCAATGGTGTCTGAGAAACCCCTCTTGGCCCCAGACACCAAATTCTTCACCATGCCTAAAGGGTGCACATTCCTTTCTTCCACACCCCCATCTCTCTCAGGTGACTCGGAACCTGGTAAACCAAGCCTCAGCTCAGTAGCCTTGAGGTTCAAGCCACCACTAGTCCTCTGGGAAAACTTGTCAGAACCTTCCATTGCAGGAACCTCTGATAAGCCTACATAGCCTTGTTCCAGTGGCACAGACATCAAACTCCAGCTCACACAACTACTACAGTTTCAGTTATCCTCAAATATGGAAAAGAATCAATAGAGAGGGAGATGGAAACAGAAACTGAGACTGAATAATCAGAATTTAACAGTGGAAACAAAAGATTTTCTGAGGCTTTCTATATAAAAACTCTATGCATTCTGCTGTATAAACTGATAGTAATGGAGTTGTATGTGGTGTAACAAAAAAAGAAAAAGATAAAATTGGAGGACCAGGGAGAATGAGAGACTGTGATTGCATTTACTATACAAAAGAGAATATGGAACTGTGTATAGCTGTTTGCTTTATTCTTCAAAAAAAATTAAATTTTGCAAGAAAAAAAAAATCCTTTGAAGAATGTGCTTTTTCTGTTTTCTATAATTCGTGTGAATCTTTTTGTGGGAGACCACTCCGACAAAGCCCAGAAAGTCCCTGGCATACTTTACTCGTTTCATTATTCCTTTTGCAAATCAATTTCATTGTCACTCATGGTTTTACAAGAAATTATTCTGTTCATCATTCTTTAGTTTTGGATAATTTATTTAATTGTAGCAATTTATATCACTATCTTATCATACTCAAAAAAGAAGACTAACACACAATTAATATTTATAATCAAACAGTACTCGAATTTAAATAACTTAGAATTCAATTTTTAAATTTTCAATCACTCATCAAATAACATGGTTATTCTTAAAATAATATAAATAAACTATATAAAGAATGCTACTTTAGAAAATATTCTCACAAATATCTCTCCTTATTTTTCTATAGGTTCAAGTTCAGGCATAAAGAAAATTTCTTTAATGATAAAGATGAGTCAAATATAAATAAATTAATTAATTAATATTCAATTTGTGTTATTTCTATTATTTTAACATTGTCTTAAAAGTATCATATAAAAATAGAATAGAGTTTGTATAATGTCTAACAAGTAGAAGAGTTTTGCTGTAATTATTCAAAATTTATCATGATAGCATCTATTGTTACTTTTATCTAAAATAAATTTAAGTGTATTGTATTTATAAAATAAAATAAAAACATTTCATTGTATATAAGTGGGTGCAAATTTCATCTCTTGAGTCAGTGGGATTGAATTAGACTTAAAATTCACTTCTTAATATGGTATCAGAGTCATTTCGAGTCTATCCTAGCGATTGTTTGTTGAATTTATCAGGGCACCCACTATCGAGTGACCATCCATAATATGTTATCCCACCAACGAGTTGTCAGTCTCAGCGTGAGGGGTGTGTTAGAGATCTCACTTCCACTATAGATTAGGACATTTCATTGTACCTCATGAGCCGATTTTATGGGATTATGTTAGGCTTAAAATTCACTTTATTGTATTTATAAAATAAAATAAGTTCTAGAAATAAAGAAATTGTAAGAAATAAAAAGTAAAAGAATTAAAAGTTAGAGTAATTTATATTAAAAGAATGTTATGTTTTGTTGAATGTGGGCCAAAAGATTAGATGCAGTGGAGGCATCGTTTGGGCGAAAGACATCTGAGGCTTCAAAAAGGAAGGCAAGGAATGGCAGGAAAATGATGGGACGAACAGTGTCTTCCAAAAAGCCAAATTTTCAATGTGGCTCAAAAAATTATAAACCATAAAGAAAAATTAAATTTTATATAAAAAAAATGGTGGAGAAATTCTTGCTTTATACGTAACTTTGATTAATTTTTTATCTTATAAAAAAAGTATTGTATGCTTCACTACGTTTTTTTCATTTTAAATATTTATTATTTTAAAAATTAAGAAATCCTTATTATTTTTGTAGTAATATTCGCTTCTTGGTATCTTATAGTTGAATACGTACTTACTATAAATACATTCAAAATAATTTTAAAATGACAGTTTTGTAAAAAAAAATAGCTATTATTATAAAAACTTGTGTGATTCGTATAGTAAATGGAGGGGAGGCACGAGGTGACATAACACATAACTTTTAAGATATATTTGAAAATATTAATCAAATCTAAAGACTTTTAAAAATAATTTTTTAAAACAAAATAAAAATAACTTTGAAATAAAATAAGTATAAACCAAATTCTTTCTATTGCTTTGTACGAGGTCTTGATACAATATATAAATAACCATATGTATCAACACGTTTTCATTTGAATTGGTTTAAAATTTAAATACCCGTTTTAAAAAATAGTCTTCATTTAATTATATATACATATATATATATATATATATATATATAATTTTATCTCATTTATTTATATTTGTTATATTTATATAATCATAGTAATATAAAATTAACTTTACCAACAACTAATGTCAACATGAACATTTTCTTAAAAAATCAAATTCTTTCTCATTTGTTCCACAACTTTTTAATATGTATATGTATATATAGATAAAGAATTTTATTTATAGAATAAAATTTAAAAACCAAACCAATAACTAAATATATTTGAATTTTAATGAAATGGGTATTATGTAAATTAGAAATTTAAAAGGATCTTTTTGGAGACAATAAACTAATAACCAATGATGAGAATGATGACAAATTGACAATGCAAAAGAAGAGAATTCCAAGTAGAACCCACATGGGTCCCACTTGTGAAAATTCTTAAGTTTCATAAATTATGATGGACACTCCACTAGATTCTACTTTCTTATTCAAAATGGCTTTTACTTATTATCAAGTTTTGTTGTGATTTTGTCTTCTCTTCTATTACTATCAAATTTTTATGGTGGGTTGTGTTTGCCAATTGCCATTGCACTTTTGCTATATAGTAGTTAAACCATCCTTTTAAATGGATAAGAAGAACTTACTCTCACTTTTTTTTATTATATGTTACTCCCTCCATTTCACTTTATTATGGATGGTATAATGATGATTAGGTTATATTTTGCATCTTAATTATTTAAAAATTTAATTATTAACATTTTTTTTAAGTTCCTATACCAAAAGTGATTTTTTTTTCTTTTTCTTGAACCTTTAAACTTCTCCAAACCTCTGTACTTTGACTCTAAGATCTCCTTTCAGAGGCCGCAGTTATCCGTATTCAAATGTCAAATCCATTTTTTTAAGAGAACAACATTTAATAGTCTTATATCTATAATACTAAGTTTTCCTATTTCTATTGATTCACAAACTTTTTTCCATGAGAGCCAAACAATTTTTTTACCCTCTGAACCTCAGTTCCATAAGAATTTTCTTTGTAATTTCACTATCTCTTTCATCACAATTTTCGACATTTTATGTAAAGACAAGTAGAATAGAGAGAGATGACAAAACTGATTTAATTAAACATAACTTATCTGTCATAAATATAAACTTACCACATTTCCATCTGTCTAATATATTTCTTATTTTGTCCAACACGCCTCCCATAATATACCTCTTCTTTGACACCCCAACCAACATTCCCAAATATTTAAATGGAATTTTCATCGCATTACAATTTAAAATTGCACAAAACATTGAATCATACTATTTTTAACACACACCCCTCCAATATTAGTCTTCTAAAAATTCACGTAGCATATTCACCTTAATCATCTTATCACCTATTTCCAAACTTTTTATATTGTAAGTGGAGTATTTTTATTTTATTTGTAAAGTAACAATGAACATACACAAAATGCAAAGTGGAAGAAAGAAAAGTAAAAAAATGAAGTTCCAAACAAGGACTTAAATGATGTATAAGTAGAAGATAGGGAAATGATTGTCATAATCGCAGGAGAGACTTTGGGTAAGGGATAGGAGACAGCATGAATCTTTAAAGCATCACTTCCTTGACCCCATCTACCATTATATTAAACAACCACTCCAATCCCAACCTCTTTCTTTTTTATACTTAGCCTTATATGGATTATCATAAAATATAGTAATGTATGAATAATACCCCACTCTCAACATCTCACACACACCATCACATATTTCAGTTTTTTCTACAAGATTCTCCTTACTCAAAAACCATTCTAGTCCCTGAAATTTGTGGTTGTTCATTGCTTTTGAGATATAAGAGGTATGAAAGAAGAGAAATAAAAATTCAAAATAATTTCTACTCATAAAAAATATGTGTGTGTGCAAATCGTCTAGTACGACCACATAAATCTAGAGATAAATCTAACCCTACAAAAGTAATGTGAAAGAGACATTGAGTTTATAGTAAAACTCCATAAAAGCTACTACTAGAACTACATGACCATTACCAACAGCCATCAAACCCTGTTGCAGAACTTGATGAAACCATGCATAACGTTCAAAAGGGAACAACTATATCAATTAAGATCTCTTCTGCTTTGGAAATTAATTGCTGTAGTAAGGACCATTCATCATAGTTATTATACTTGAGAAGTGATATATTAACAACTTGTATCACTTTACTACTCATCTATTTATCCAAAATTTCAGTTTTTTTTTTATGAAATTTTTTTTCATATCATAAATAATAGTGTATACTAAAAGTTTTCAATGTATTATTACTGATTATACCTAGAAACTTTGATATGTAGTGTGAGGCAATCATATCAATTATATAATATACTATAGAGTTTCAAAATTTAAGCATATGTTGGCACCATCATCACTTATGATTAATATTTTTGAACTGATATGCATAGAAACGTTTTGATTGATTCTATTCTGAAATTATCATTTCATGACTTGGTGTTCTTCCAATTTCATCATCATGTGGCGTAGGGAAAGAATGCAAAGTTACTACAAATTTTCAAAGCAATAATATTCGAAGAACAGCACTAACTGATGAGGAAGGTCTTGTTTGTGCTGAATGGAACTCCTATTCATGCACCTTTTTCTCTGAGGAGGGTCTTGTCATCCTTCATGTAAGGCAAGCCTTGAACCTTGTCATCTAGCTAGCACACTCTATGTAGTGGATACTGCAAAAAAGCCTGCAGGGTTTTAATGCATTCCAACTTGCATTTCAATTTCAACCATTTGAGTTTGAGGGGCCCCTTAGCATCAAAGATAAATTATTGACACTACTCATGCCTCTGCACTGCACCTCACTCCATGCACTATGATTTAACTTGGAACTTAAGGATCACCACAATTCTATATATTGTAGCATGCAGCTGAAATCTAAGGGATGCTTTTTTTCAGGTGCTGCTGCAACGTTACTGTATGGACCCATATATGATATCATATATATGTTTTTTTTTTCAGGAACAGTGATTATCATATGTATGTGTGACTGTGTCATTATGATTGTTAAGGAAAAGTGGAATATGGTTCTGTAATCAAAGTAACACATCTAGTTTTCTCTTGTGTGTGTATCATGGAATCGACAAGAATCCCTACCTTGTATTGTTTGGTTTTGTATAGAAAAGTTGTTAGATTTTCATTTTTTTATCACCAAGAAAAGATATATTAAATATGATCCACTTTAGGGTGGTTCAACCCTTTTACAGAACAAAGAAGACATATACTTTAAGAAAAAAAAAATTCTAACTGACTACCTTATCACAACTCGTTAAAAATCGACTTAAAATTCAAAGATATCAACGTCGTCTTATCAACAACTATTAATTTATTACATACATACTAGGAGTTCAAGATACCCATAAAAAATAAAAAACTCGCTGATGATACATTTGACGAGATTCAAAACAAAATCTTAACATATACTAAGGAGATTTCAAAATAGTTTACTATTATCATATATACTGACTTCAAATATTTTAATCTTAATAAAAAAAAGTCTACTATTACAAGACTCATAGTTATAAGTTTTGGCTCTTGCTTTCTAGAAATAAAACTTTCATTACAGTAAGAACTACTGCGACTTGTAGTATCTCATCTTATACAAAGAAACTGTAACCTGATATAATATTTAGAAAATCTAAACAAATACTCAGATCTTTCATCTCTTTTTCTTTTTATCATATCACATTATTAATCATATCAAATGCTTATCCTCCAACTCTTTCTTGGTGCAGTACAGGAATAAAGATATTCTAAAGTGACTTTTTTTTAGCAACATTGATGTTGTGGCAAAAGAATATATATTTCTATTGCAACAAAATTTGAGGTTGTGCTAGATTATATGCTAACAAAAGAGTGACTAAAAGAAGTGCTTGAATTTAGGTTGGATCATGTCCAATGGCAATCCCTTGTGGCCCCATCCTACCAAATAAATGAAGGCCAAGTTCAGCATTTACCTAATATCACACGTTTTTATGGAGTTAGTGAGTGGTTGGAGTCCCTTGTTTTGTTCTTTGACGTTATGTGGTCCTTAACTCTAAATCCCTGAGAAGGTGACAATTGCTTCTCTCCTTTGAACTTTCAACCTAAATTGTTTTATTTTTTTTTATCAACAATAAATAATATATACATGTTTTTTATCGACAATAAAAAATAAATTAATATGAACCACTTAAGGGGTGGTTCAACCCTTATACATATTCATGACACAACATTTTCACAAAACCCCTTCCAGCCTACCTAATCCTTATATCCTTAAAGTAAAAAACACCCTAATCAAAAGAGATAAACTTTGCATAATCTCACTTAATTGACAACATATAAACCATAGGATCAATACACCACTCAGAATAAGTAAAACAAGTAGAACCAGATTTAGATGTTATCCAAGACCAAACCTTTAATTGAGCCAAGGTGAACATTTTTTAATGGTCTATCACTCCACCTTGGAAAATATGCTTATTATATACATAAGAACCACTTGAGTGATGATCTAACTCTTATACCAGAAATCAAAACAATTAAACAACACAAAACCTTCCAAACTACTACAAACCAAATTCCACCAAACTAACACTGACACAAACAAGTTAAATCGAGAAAAGATAAACCAAAGGAGCAAGACACCAATCAGAATAAGAAAAGCAGACAGAATATCTTAATACCTTAACCTTTGCACAACTTGCATTCTTATTAAAACTTATGAAACAAGGTGTATAAGGATTTTGTTTAACTGATTTACTGAACTTATCAGACATAAAAATGCTAGGAATCCATAAATTATTCCTAATTTTCTTTGTGTTTAATATGGTCACAACTAGTTTTCTCATACAAATGCTAGGGATGGTTAGGGATCAAAGTAAGGAAATAGTCAAAAAGATGCACTGAAGTAAGACGTATGGTCAAGCTACTGTGTGTACCTTTTGTTTTTCTTACTGTTTTGTACTGTTATAGTGCAAAAAATAATCAGACTGTCTATTTTGTTCTTTGTTTTTTATACAAGAGTTAGAGTACCTTAATTCATATATTTTATTTTTGATAAAAATAATATAGAAATAGTTTATTAATTTTTATTCTGCAGAGAGAGAACAAAAAACACTAATGTTTATCTTTTGTTTAATGGATATGATTCTGCCTTAATATATATATATATATATATATATATATATATATTATATGTATTATTGAACTTTCTTATTTACTTTTACTTAATATAAATTTTTAATTCATATCGAAATCCTACTCAGGAGGTTAATAAAAAGGGTAAGAATTTTTTTTAATAGGGTAAAGGCAGTGTTACAAATAAAAAATATGCTGCAAATAGCAATAGCTTAAAAATATCTTCATTTGGAGCAACAACGTTAGAATCTTAATAATAAAAAATGTATAATTAATAGTCAAATTATAATTTCTTTTAGGCAAATGCTCCCTCCACCCAACACTTTTGAACCTGCACCCAACATAATTTCAAAAATTCTGAAAATACACTTTATTCTGGAAATGAAAATCCGGAATTGAAACTAATGCATTCCAGAAAAATAAATCTGGAAGAGATTTTTGTGTTCTGGATATAAAAATCTGGAAAAATATCAAAATCTCATTCTGGATAAAAAAATATGAAATTGAAAATAATACATTCTGAAAAAATTTATCTGTAAGAGATTATTGTGTTCCATAAAAAGAGGTCTAGAATGTAATTTTATATGTACCCCATTTTTTTAAAGGTATTTTCGTTTTTTCTTCTATGATTGGGTGCAGTGATATGGTGCAGGAAGCAATTGCCTTTCTTTTTACTTAAAAACATAATAGTTCAAATCATATAATTGAGTTATAATTTGTTCTGCAACAAAATTTCCAACTAAGGCCCAACCCAATGCTGCCAGTAAATAAAACCATTATCAAGTGTCTTGTGATCTACCAAATATTTTTTTTCCATGAGGATAATTTATATAAAAAATTATGATTTATGATACATTTTTTACATTTAAAACTCTTAAAAGAGAAATATTTTTTATATTTTAAAATTGTCAAACTAATGTATGCATGTAAATTGCTATTATAAGTTGGCTAAATCGTTTATATATCAAGAAAATAGTCATATTACTAATTAGGTTATTTATCGAGAGAAACATGTCTCCATAGATCTCGATTTTATGTTTAATAAAAGTGCTTACTTCAAAAATATTTTATATTATTAATTATTCTTCAAATATTATTCAGTTTATCTTACAGAATATATACTTTTGTCATTTATATTAGTTTACAATTTTTAAATACTAACTTTTCATGATTTCATATTAAATTATTGGTTAAAGTAGTATATAATATTAAGAATATAAATTAATTACCTCTGGTCGAACAACTATTGAAAGAAACGGATATTGTTAGAGACGATTATGGACCGAAACCTAAGCCACTTAACTTGGGCTTTTGAGAGAATATACCTGGGCTCATTAATATAAGGGTTTTTCTTTTTGTACCCAATCAAATTCAAACCTGCACTATGAAATGACAAAAATATTCTTTTTAGTTTTTAAATAGGGATAGGGAATGCAGATTTAAATGTATTCTGGATTTAGTTTTATAGTGTACCTGTGTGGATGTCGGAGCCTGAGTAATGTTGATCTACTCGATACACAATTCGATGTTGTGTTGATAGTCTCTGAATTCTTCAAAGCTCTTCCTCTCTTACGCGCGTGCTCCGTCGGTCGGAGGGGTACCTGCGATTGCACTCCGACGCTCAAGTTAGTGCTAGTGTTATCTCTGTTCTCTTAGGATATCAAAAACGTCCTTTTTCTCCCTTCCGAAGTCTTGTTTATAGGTTGACTTAGACCTCCATTAGTGTGAGCCAGATAACCAGTTCACCAAGACGTGTGTAGTGGTCCTCAGGTTGTGTGTAGTGGTTTCCTGATATCACGGAAATGTATTCGAAGTGCGTCTTTGACCCATTTAACGCCAATTATAACTGCTTCTTTGCCACATATTTATTGTATTATATTATTAATTCATGTCTTCGATCGTCCGGGGTTCAACCGGTACATCTAGAATAGAGTAGACTTTTCAGAACAACTTTTTGTGATAATCTTTATGAAACATATTTTGGACTTTGTTTATGAAATCACGTATTATTTGTATTTTGGATTTTTTTTTTAAATGAGATTTTGGTTTTTCAATTCTATTATGTAATTTTATTTCTTGAACACAAAACAAAGTATTGTGGATTTCCTTTTCCAATAATGTATTTCTCAATACCAGAATTCTAATTCTAGAATACACTGAAACATGCAAGGACAATTCTGAAATTTCAAAAATTGACAGGTGCAAGTTCGAATTGATTGAGTGCAGAAAGTAAAAACCTAATATCAAAACCTGAAGAATCCAAAATAGAGTTGGGCTTGATGAGATTTCATACCGTACAACTTTAGTTTACTTGTTACTAATATTTCATACATATCTCTTTTATAACAAAAATTAACTTTCAATTTTATTGATTTGCAAGACCCCATAAAACATACATTGATTTGTTAAGCTTATGCAAAAGGGTAAAATTATATATGATTTTAGTGTATAGTAGCTAGGGCAAGCATTTGCAATTTTCTTTTATCAATAATAAAAAATAAATAAAGAAGAATCACTTTAAGTGATACAATCCATGTACAAAATCGTTTCGAAATGAATAATTTTTTCTTTCAAAAGTTTGTTACTAACTTCTTACTAAAACAAATAAAGTCACACCAACATAAAAAAAAATCACTTACTTTTAATCGAATAATACAAATCAAGAGATTCAGATACCGATCAGAAAAGAAAAAACAAATAAAAAGGACTTTAGATGTTACTCATGACTAGAACTTTAGTTGAACCATGGAGAAAAGTAAATTTTAAATTTTGTTACTATTTCTTATTTAAGTACTTTTATCTTAAAAGCTATTTTGATAAGTAAAGGAAAAGTAATTAATTCAACTGAGCACAGTGTTAAGAAGATATAAAATGCTCACATGCATGTTGTTCCTTCAATTAATTATGACACCTTTTGTAAGCACAGTTTCTTTAATTTCATTAATCCCTAAATACACTCTTTTATAACTTTGTAGTTAGAACAATTTTTTTTCTTCCAAATGTGTTTTCCTTGTTCTATTAAATCACACTTTAATTTAATTCACAATATTAAAACTATTGTTGGTTTAATAGTAGTGATGAACTTTTGTTGATCTTTTTCTCTCCACATAATTACATAATAATAAAAATAAAAGTACATGAGAATCATAGTTTCAATAAAGAACCCTGGTGTAAATTTAAGACTTTTAAATTCGTTAAACAAAACTTTAACATCACCGACTAAACCTAACTTTATGTTTTCGTTGGATTTTTTAAGAAAAAATAAATTAAATATTTAAGTATATGAATTAGAAGTCTTATATTGAATGAAAATTAAAGTAGAAGGATTTTATCTTTTATATTCTCATCAAAATTTTGGGATAAAAATGAGTTTTGATATTTAATATAAATTTAATTAGGGTTAAATATTCTTTTCATTCCTGTATTATAACACGAAATTGATTTTCGTATCTAATTTAAACTTTAAATCATTGAGGTGTTTGTAATATGAAAATGATTGTAATAGATCATTTTATATGTGAAATTAGTTCAATTTGAGGTTACATTTCATGAACCCATTGGAAATATTTAAAGTGAGCATGAGTATATAGTCAAGACAATAACAAATTTTTTTAAAAAAGTAACAATCTTTGAAAATTACAATCATTTCACATACACAATTGTTCATTCTTATCATTTTCATACTACAAGTATCTAGATGGTCTAAATTTTGGATCAGGAAGGAAAACCAATTTTGTGTTATAATATAAAAACAAAAAACATATTTAACTCATTTATTTATAATTCATTGGAATAAATCATTTTAGTATTTTTTTTAAGATTCCAACGTAGATAAAGAGAAAACTCTCAAATCTCAATTATATTCCAGTATTATCTCATATTCATTTTTAAACCCTAAACCATAAATTTTACTATAAACACGAAAAATATTTCTTTCTAAGATGTGAAAGATTGTTCTTAATTTTTAAAATTCCTTATTTTTGAATTATTGTTAAAAAAATAAATAGATATTCACTTATAGAAGATTCCTCCATCTCCATATTAATTAAAAAAAAATATAAATATTAAGTAAATACTTTCTTTCGAGAATTGATTATTTATAAACTTTTTAACCTAATAAAACTATATAACAAAAGGTATACTCTATTGAAGAAAAAAAAAAACTTCACTACCAACTCTCAATTTTTAATTTGGTACTTTAGAAGAAGAACTAAACTTGGTTTTGATATATGAAATAATGAAGCATTAGTGATATTTTTTTATATAAGTAAGAAAAAATTGGTAACCGTTAGTGAGTAGAGTTGAAAATTATTAATAAGATGGTATAAGTAGGGTTAGAGTATAAAAAGGAATTTGAAAGGGAAGCACTTTTGAAGTCAAGAAAAGTCCTCAAGTGGCCGTGACAAACGTAATATTGTTGGAATAAGTCAAAACAAAAATCCGTGACACGAAGAAATGATTGATATTATGATTAGGGTGTGTTTGGTTAAGATAAATAATACCACACTCAATGCTGAATCTTCTTTTTCTATGTTAAAGTGGGGAGCATAAACAATTTCACGTTTTGTTACTTCCCAATTAAGATGTGTACGCACCAAGCAACTCACCACAATCCATTTGTAAACACTCTTATCATCACTTTACACTACAATTCAACATCCAACACTTTTCCAATCTTATCATCTTCATCTAGGAAATTTTTCTATCCATATTTTTTTTAATCTCACTCATTCTCAAACTAGGTTGCGGATTTTACATTAACTAAAGATAAAAACATTTTATAGTATATAAGTGGGTGTCAAACCTTATCTTGTGACCTGATTTTGTAAGGTTGAGTTAGACTTAAAGTTCACTTCTTAATATAATATTATATTCATTTAGAGTTTATCCTACGAGAGTAGTTGGACTTATCAAGTCGTCTGTTATTGGATCACCCATATACACAAGTTGGCAAGTCTCGACGTATTGAAGATCTCACATGAACTAGGGATAATGAGATTTCATAGTATATAAGTGGATGTAAACATCATCTTATTAACTAATTTATAAGATTAAATTAATTTTGAAGTTTATTTCTTAATAAATGGGTTATATCATGTCCATAATTGTTGTTTTTACATGGAAGAAGAAAAAAAAAACCAGTTGTAAACATATAATATAGAAAACTAGTTTGTAAAAATTTTGAAAATTGAGTTTTTACTACTAGAATATTACTTCATTTAAAATCTGGCAAATATCAACTAAAAATTATAAAATATATGTTAAGCAACAATCTTCAACATTTTTTTTTTTTTGAGACTACTTTTGGTAAAGCTATTCAATTTGATCAATTAGGTCAATACCCTATTGACTTTATCTTTTAATTAATTAATTAATTAATTAATTAATTAATTAATACACCTATTTAATTAAAAATGGCGTTAATAATTTCTGTTAAACAGAACACGGTTCAAGCGCTAGAAGCTAATTAAGATCAAATTTCCCATGTTATTTCATCAAACATGGAAGTAGAGAAAGGTTTCGAAAACTTGCAAGAAAATTTAATATCACATATATTTTATCATCAGTGATCTATATTTTTTTTTTTACATTTTTTTCATTTTCATAAATTTTAGGAACCCGTAGATATAATAGCGTGATAATTTTTTGATACTGATGAATTAATAAAACATTTGATAATTTAAAAATATAGAAAATATAAAAATGAAATAATAAAATAATAAAATTCTTAAAATAACAATAAATTAATGATAAAAATGTGTAATTAAACTGAATTTGTACATTCTTCAAAACTTTTAGATGAACCTTAACTGAATTAAAATTTAACTTTTTTTATCAGCCCGAAAATATTTTTACCTTAATTTTAAAAGATAACAAAATTAGTGTCTTTTTCAATGAGAGCTTTGCCAAACTTACCAACAAATAAATATATGTTGAACTATACTAAATAAATAAATAATATATATATATATATATATATATATATATATATATATTGCTTGCATTATTATTCTAAATGCTAACACGTCTCATTTGCAGCTATATGTTGAACAGATACCTCTTCGTTCTCTCAACCAAATAAACTAATTTAGTGCATATTTTATTTAATATCAAATAAAAAAAATATAAACTTATAATGAGTTTAGATTATAGTTCGATAACTATGATTTGATTGAACAAATAAAAAAAAATCAGTAATATATATGTTTTCAAATCGTGTTTCTGATTAAAACTTATATACAGACATTCCCAACAACAATTTTGTTAAACATGTTACTCGAAAATAAATCTTAATTAATTCATTATCCATGTGTGTAAACTATAATCTTGGTTTGAGCTATCAACTTTTGTTTTTCAGATGGATCTTGATGGTAAATAATGAGAATAATAATAATAATAGTATTAATAATTAAAATATATAAATAAAATGGTAAGAAAATGTGGTGTGATATATGAGATAAGAATGACATAATAATGACATAGTATTATTATAAAAGAAAAGATAGTTTGATGAGTAAAAAATGAAAGAAGAATGTGAAATAATTAGAAAGTGGGTCCATTGTTGATTTTAGAGGGAGAGGGGTCGGTGAGGCTTTTTTGCTTTATAGAAAGGGAGGGAAAAGTGGGGCATGGTGGGGCCCACTACTCTAGTAATAGGAAGAAGATAGAGAAAGAGAGAGAAAGAGAGAGAGAGAGAGAGAGAAACATTTGAATGAAATCAGTGTCAGAAATGAAAAGCTCAAATGGAAAAGAGTTGTGTTTGTATACAACTCTTTTAAGGACTATAGTCCCCTCTTTAGGGACCACAAACCCTCCCATGCTTTCTCATAATCACTTCTTTTTTCACTCCCAAACCTCTCTAAGTAAAACTACCAATAGTGTGGATGAGAGAAGATCAAATAAAATAGCTACTTAGGTTTGGTGCAAGAGCATAGAATAGGATAGATATATTTGTTTTAATTTAATTTAATTTTTTTATACTTTTGTTTATCATTTTCATTTTTTTATATTTAACCAAATATTTATTGAAAATCTTCCGTTGAGTATATATAATAATATACCATTACAAACTTCACCTTATGAACCAATTTTATAAGGTTTAGTGTAAATATTATCTTGTGAATCGATTTTATAAGGTTGAGTGCAAACATTATCTTGTGAGCCAATTTTATAAGATTGAGCTGTACCGGTCAGTACCGGACGAGTCGGTCTCATGTTTGGTGACCAACCGACCGAATTAAATAACACCTCAAATTACAATGAATAGCAAGGATACATAACCAACACTATAAATAAAACTCTCTACGGAGGTGTAAGGTATGTTTTTACCAATTATCAATATACACTCTTTACACAGAGTATTTACTTGATCGTTAGAGTATCTTTTTCATGTCACTCTCCGACCGAGCATCAACAATTAAAAGACGTGACTTAAAAAGAGGGGTGAGGTGGCAATCAACACGTCAGCAATTATACGTTCAGTTTCAGGTACTATCTAAGCCCCTCTTTGTCCATACCGATACATGAACTAAATTTAAAGTCTACTTTTTATATTAGAATAATTTATAGTCTATTTTAGCAAGACTTTATCATCTAAAATTCAGTTCTTCTAATAATATTATAAAATAATTTAGAATCTATTGTATTAAGTATATTATAAAATAATATAAGAATCCATCCTTCCACACATGGATGAAAATTTTTCTAGTAAACTTTACTTCGAGAATCATCTTTATTTACAGATATTCTTTTGTATATGTATCCATTGAACCTGGATGAAATTGCCATCTCTACTGAAAATCTAAGATTTTGGTTTATGCAATGATGCACAGGGTAAAGTGGCTTTGGGTGTGAGTGAAAGTTGAGGAAATTGTGTGCATGCTAACTTGTAAGAATCAACAAGATTATTATATATTTTGTGTGTGAAAAAATGTAAGTGAAATTGCGAGTGAAGAATTATCGTGTGCCTGTTACAGACTTAATAATTCAACATATTAATTTTAAAATTGAAAATTAAATAAAAGTCACATACAATTAAGAATTAAAAGATTAAAATTAGGTTAAAAGAAAATTAGACACTAAAATAACAGATAATTAAAAAAATAAAGAACTAAATCACAGATTTTGTAAAATATAGGATCAAAATTATAACTAAACCTGTATATTTAATCAGATTGCTAAATTTAAATATTCACTTAAAAATATAGAAAGGGAGACAAGAAAAAGGGAAATATCTAAGTGAATAATAAACAAAACCTAACAATCGTTTTCAGTGGGAAAATTTGATTTTCACGTCTTTGTTTATATATAATTCCTACATTCTTCACATATGATATCATCATATTTGGTAGAATATAATATCTGTTAATTTTGTCTTCTTATATATAATTTGGAAACTAATACAACTTTTTCTTTTTTTATTGCAAGCCCAGAGGCCGGAAAGTATATATAATTTTTTAATGTGATTAAAATAATTGAAAGGGGCTCATTTTCTCACTTTCTAGCCTCACATCAAACTTTTTAATATTAAAATTATTTTTTAAGTGAAATTGTTTGTTAAGTGGTTAGATCACTTTGAGAATTCATTTATTGACATGATCCTTCTTTGAAATTTCATGCAATCATTCCACATTACTGGTTCAAGTGAATGTACAAATCCTTGTATAATTTCACTTTTTTATGAGAATATTTAGATTGATGTTTTGTTTTGATATTTGTAGTCGATCGAGTGTATATTGGTTTATGGAGAAAATGTTCAGGCCGATTGAGAACATTTAGGTTGATATTTTTGTATTGATATTATGATTGATGTAAATTTAGGTTGATGTGGAGAACATTCAGGTCCATGTTGAAAATATCTAGGTTGATGTTTGATTTTTGCATCTTGGTTGATGCAAGTCTTCGAGCATGTTGGTCCACACTGGTTGAGAACATCTCAGTTGATGCTTGATTCGAATATTGATACCTGACTCTAAGATTTCTGAAAATATAAATTTCATTGGGCTTCCCTTCATTTTTTTCCTTGCAACATAGGGCATCCATCAAATAAGATCATCTCGATTAAAGACTCTCGATTTTACCTTTGCATTGTACCTTCTCAGCCTCCTCCTTTGCAATTTGTCTCTTTTTGTCCCCTAATTTTCTCTTTGTACCGCTTTGATGTCCGCTTAACTTCTCGGCCTCTTTCTTGTCCAAGACCATCTTAGCTCGAGCATTGTTTCTAAACCCACACAACTCTTGTAACTGCATGAATTTTGCAACCCTCCTTTATAGCTTGTCTAGGTTAGTGGCTGACTTCGGTAACAAGTCGTGGCCTTAAGGTCGTTACCATGTGTTGTAAGGCCACATCGAAACTCGAGATTTAAATATTTAAAAGTATCTTTCAAGAACCTTTTTATGCCCAGTAGTGTATGGATCCTAAGACTTATTTAAAGATAATTAAAAAGTAAGTACTTTATTGGGTGGTTTTTATGGAAGGAAATTCCTAAAAATACGAGAAATATGTGTGCTTTTTTTGTTTTGCTTTTAATTTGTATCTATCGTCTTACATTAATTATATAAAATTGTTATTTGATAATACTTCTTGTTTCCCAATATATATACTCAATTTGGCGATATCATGGAGTAGCGATGATGTATACTTGGAGTACATTTTGGAAACATATTTGACCCCAATGTTTATATTGGTTAGTGAAACTTAATTATGCAAATTGATGTTAATGAAATTGTAGCCTAGCAAATTGGTATAGGTGGGGAATGATTGGCACATAAAATAAAACAAAAACCATATCTGGATAAGACTGATTGAAGCCTTGAAATGCGTGCACGCATACCCAACAAACAATAATAATAGCTTCGTCAAAAGCTCATGTTCATGTTCATGTTGCAAAACTATCATTTTCCTAAACAACCTGTGACAATTTCTGTTCGATTTTTGGTCTTCTGATAGAGATATCAACTGTTATGTTATGGTGTTTCATTCTTTATTATATTTTCTCTTCCATCAAAATTTCTTCTTATTCTTATCTTTTTCTTCCCATCACTTAAATTCCACAACAAAAATAAAGTAGACGTTGATATTTCCCCTCCCATAAAACATTATTTTACGTAATAAACAGCATTGATAAAAGCATATTTAAGTACTTTGATATTACTGTCCCTTCCATAAAGTTTTTTATGTTGTTAAGCCTTTTCACACCACCAAAAATTCTAGGATGATGTCATTTGATTTCACCTGAACTTTAGTACCTAATCCTCGTTACTTATGAAGAGATTTGTTAGAGAATATATATATATATATATATATATATATATATATATATATATATATTTATAACCTCCACACAAACATGAAAATAATAATGGTTTTGCAAGGTGTTACTAACCTTGTAAGAACACTAGTAAATAATACAAAGACTTTAAAACAACCATAATTCCATTTTTTTTATCATCTACTGCCTTAAGCTGTTAGTTTAAGAAACAATAAAAATATTAAAATTACACGTATAATCTTTTAAAAATTTAATACAAACATAATTAAGTAGGTTTTTCAATTTTAAAAGGGTAATGATTGGTGGTTACTTTACACCTTTATGATTTTGGGTTTTTAATATGTTGTTATACTCTTGTTAAGGGCGGATATCTATTGGATAAAAATAGTTGATAGCTTTTGTTGAGAGTTTAAGATGATTGAGGTGAGGTTTCTGGTCTTATATTTTTATTTATTTCTTGTATAAGGGTTGTGTCGTCCCTTAAGTGATTCATATTTATTTATTATTTATTACAAAGAAAAATATATATAAAAGTATAAAAGATTAGACACCTCCTTTCAACATGTTCCTTTATTTAATTGTGTTATATCGAACATGAAATAATATGAATTATAAGATATTTTGTTCTTGTTTTGGAGATCATTTATTTACATTCATACCATTTTACTACTAGAAAATCATTAAATAAAAATCAATCTTAGATATAAAAAGTAATTAGTTGTTATATTGACTAAATTACATATTATCTTGAAGACTACAAAATTATTGGTATCTAAATTAGTTTTAATTATTGATAAATAGTTTTTAATTGGTATATAATTAGCTACCAATTATTTAGATTCTAAAGTTGGTTGTCAAAACTTTAGTAGTTAATTAGATACAAATTTATAAATTATTTATCAATTATAAAAACTATTTTTTTAGTCTCTAAAATATCTTTAATTTAATCACTATAACAACTAATTATTTTTTTCTCTAAAATTGATTTTTATTTCATGATTTTCTTGTACGAAAATAAAACGAGATACTTTTCTCTTATAAAGAAAATGAAACACTTCAAAAAATTTCACAAGCTATTCTAGCATTTACATATACACTCTTATTTTCTAATCTATGAAAGGAGACTTGCCACACTATTTTGAACCCATCTACTGCTATTAGCAGAAAAGATAAAGATTGATTGCTTCATGTCTCATAAACAAATAATGGGTTATCCTTCTTGTCACACTCAATTAGCTAGTAAGAAAATACGTGTAAATTAGAAAACAAACATGCGTGCAAAAAACTGAATCCAAAGTAAAGAAAAGCTTAGCTTTTTAAACTGGTCAACTTTTAATCATCAATGCAACTGGCGTAGGAACTTTGTTCGGAAATAAAAAGAAAAAGTGTGCATGCAGACAAAGGCATAAATGGATAAAACAAACATTATGCACTTTTATAACTGTTAATCAAGTTTCAGATAATGATTTCTAAACTAATCTAATGCATGCTGTGTATATCAACTACCTGAGTTTATGTAATGTTCATTATGTTAAGCCTGATTAATTAACTTTAGCTGGTTCAAAATTTGAGCCATGAAAAGTTAAAGCAGCTAGATATCGATCAGTAGTGGATCTCATATTAGGAAATCACAAGAAAAAATGAAGTGAAAGCAGGAACACAGGCGTGCTTTTCTTTTGTTTCTTACCTAAGAAGATAACCAAATTGATTTCCATTTATAGCTTTTCTTTTTGGTGCCCCCTTGAGAAAGGGGAGGAATGATGCTAGGGTTGTCCTTTAAATTATGAAAGGGAACTAGGAAGAGGGCTATGTCTAGCTTTTGTGGCATGAAAAGCCATGTTTGTTTAGTTGGTAAATAAGCCTTCTTGGGACATCAAGGGGAATAATAATGAGATTTTTTTTAACTTCATTCTAATCCATGTCATAAGAGGAATCCAATGAAGAAGTGTTTTATTTTTTAATTCCCAATTTTGGGGGAAAAGGAGGTTCTCACTTTGTATTCATTATTCGAGAGTACTAGTTGAACTACACGACACCTAAGAGTAAAAGGAATATTAGAGGAAGCAATAGATAATGGTTTAATTTGTTCTTATAAATAGGCTGATCAATCTATGTCAAGGTATGTATTTATTATTAGTGCAAAAAGACTCATTTACGACAATATATTCACAACGTTTCTATTGACAAACGTTGTCCATCAAAGTGCGGTATCATTTTCGAAATTAAAGCGAGTATAAAGCGGCGACTATGAGTTAAAGCATCGTTTTATACCAAAGCGTTTGGTCTTTTTTGTATACCAAGCGCTTTGGTTTAAAACGATGGATTTACCTTAAAGCCATCGTTTTACAGTCATTTTATTATCCTAATTCGTAGCGCGTCACTTTGTTTTCGTATTTTCTTTGTCTTTCTTCTTTGCTTCGTGCTCTCTCTGCTTCTTCTTCTTTTTCATCTTCGAGCTCTTTGTCATTGTGTAAGTTTCTTTCACTCACTCACCATTGCTTATTTGTTTCTTTTTTTGTTTCTTTCCTCCATTGTTGGTGAAGGTTTTCATTGTCTTCCACCACCACTGTCTTCATTTGTTGTTTTCTATGTCTTTATTGGTTCTTTGCTGCTGCTAGTCGTCGCTGCTGCTGCCGTTCACCATCGTTGTTGTTTGCTGCCGATGCTCTTCACCATCACCGTTACTAAGATTAGGGCACCGTGTTTTTTCTCATTCAAAACATGAATAACTGTAATTTTTTTAAATGTTATTAATTGAAGGGAATAAAATGACATTTTTTACCATAGTCCAAGTTTTAGACTGAATGTAACACAAAAGTTAAATAGCCGTCTTCTTTGCTTGAAGAGAATAGACTACACACTGAAAAACAACTGTTAGAAATTCGTTATTTTAAAGTTAAAATGACGGTCATTTTTCACCTTTTCTGCACTAGTGCACTATGTAACAAACTCTAATTTGAGCATTAGAAAGTGACTTTTCACGGTAAAAAAGTCATAAGATCATTAAATATAAATCAATTTTAGAGATAAAAAAAAAAATTAATTACTATATTAACTAAATTAGATATTATTCTATAGATAAAACTTGATAGTTAATTAAATATTAATTTAAAAACTAATTTATAAATTTTATTATTAATAAAAACTACTTATCAATAAATTTTTAGTTTCTAAAATAGTATCTGATTTAATCAATATAATGACTAATTAATTTTTATTTAATAATTTTTTTTAATATTTGCATATATTTCTTAATTCTAATCAAAAATCAACAACTAATACTATTAATATATACTATATTATTAGTGTAAACTTTATCGTCGTAAGATTAATTATATAACATTGGCTTGATAAAAGAAAATAAGAAAAATAAAAATCAAATAGCGTCGTTCTGACAGATGTATAACAGCAACTATATTTTAAATTGTTTTATTTTAAAGACCGTGCATGTAATGCTATACAAAAGTAAAATAGTTTTTCAGTCACAACTCCTTCACCCAACGCCTACCTTCATAGCTTACAACTCCAATATTATTTATTTAAAAAATTACTGTATAACTTTATGAGTCAATGATCAAATTACAAATGCGTTACTATTCACAATCAGACCAATCAAATTGATTTAAATTGTAATGTATGTTAACCATAAACATTAAAATTTAGAACTATAAAGAGAAGTAGAAAATCAATTTTAACAAATATCTCACTAAATTTTAAAATGTAAGATTTAAGAAGAAGAAATGGAAATAAAGTGTGATCCAATTTATAGGAATTTACTATAATTGAAACAATATTTATTAAACTCGGTCATGAGATAGAAACTCAAACAACACTCACATAATAAAAAAAAATCATCATAAACCTCACTTCTTTAAAACAAAGGTCAAGGGTTAACTCTACATTTTAATCGACAATAGATAAATAATGAATCAAATAAATTAGACCATTTAAGAGATAATCGAATCCGTATATAAAAAAAAGTTTTAAACTTGATATAAAAGAGTCACCAAAACTTACCATCCCAACCGTGAAAAAACAAAAACTACAGAAGACATATTACACAATATTTGCTAAAAACCTACACAATACTTTATTCATGCATAATAATTTTAATAACAATAATTGTTCATAATAATTTTAATAACAATAATTGTGGTAGATGGTGACAATAGTATTGACAAAAATGATAATGATAATGATCAATATCAATAATAATAATAAATACCAAATGTTACACTAATTAAAATGATGATAGTAGTAAGATAAAGAAATTAAACATTATTCATTTGTATAAATTAAGTGGAACAAATAGGTTTTTTAGAACTTTAAACATATATATGATCTTAATATATATTGTATTTTGTATACATATTTTTTTGTAGTTTGTGTTATTTGTACTATGAAATATATATATTTTGTATAAGAATGTGCAATAGTTAAAGTATATCTGATTCTTCGTGAAGTTATTACTAGAGCAGGTCTTGGAGAAACTTTTTTGTTGATGTTAGTTTTTGGACATAAGAATAGGTTGTTCTCTTAGATTTTGTAGGTTTGGTTGGAAACCCTCTCTATTGGACCCTTTCTCTCTTTGTAATAGGGTTGGAGTACCTTCAAGTATTCTATATTATTTTATTTATTTTTTGCTGTTAAAAAAATAAAAAAAAATGAATCTGTTGGTATTTCAAACAATGAATTATTATATTTTATTGTATTATAATCATTAAAGAAGTCTAAGTAACTATGAAAAAAATTATCTAAAAATAATAGAATCTTAACTAATTATGTATATTTTTTCACTATTTTTAACTAAGAAATGTAGACACAAGAGAGGCAGCATGCATGGTTCACATAAAGAGAGAAAATTCTTAGAAAAATTAGATCATAAACAAAGGTTAAGAAATTGATTGATTGGGCATAGTTGAAGTGGAAATCAAAGATGAATAGGAAATGAAAGGAGAAGAGGAATATATGACAAAGAAGGTGAAGACAAAGAAGGAAAATAAAATAAGAAAATGTGGGTACAAAAGACACACAGCTTCCGACAAAGATATGAACATTAAACCCTTCTCAGCTATTCTACCTTTCTTTTCTTCCTTCCTTTTTTGACACTTCCTATATCTCAATTCTCAATATCAATATCAATACACAAAAACCTATAATTTATAACTTCTTCCCCATAACCTCTGTCACCACACTCTAAATTAGCTCGAAAATTAAGGGTTTTTTTGTTTCTTTGCGACATCAAAATGCGGCACGAGGGAATGTTTGCCTGTGGAATTAATATTGAACTCCACAATAATACTATTGTAATTCACTTCTCATGCCAAAGGAATAATTCCACCATTGGTTTTTGTTCATTATTCATCTCTTTTTTTTTTGTTGTATCTGATTAGGAATGTTCATTGAAACTAGAAGTCGCAGGCATGTGTGTTTTTTTGGATATTTCTTTGCTTATTGTGTGGTCTATGTACTACGAGTGAATGAAGTTGGTATTGACCGATCATTGAAAGTTAAATTTTTTTTTTTTTTTTTTAAATTTCAAATTGAGTAGTGTCAATGAAATTGATAATTAGATTTGGGTTGGGTAGAAAACAGTTGTAGAAGAATTGTGAAAATATAGGAATAAGAAGATTTTTAAAAATAGCAGGATAAATCATAATGAAATTTTTACTTTTGCGCAGTTGAAGGTTTGGTCTTAAGTAAAATCCAAAGCATGCGGGATATGTTTTACCTATTTTTTTGTGTCTTGAGTTACTAGTTTGCATGATGTCTGTAAAAAATTATTAAGAGGTCTAGCTGATAGATACGTTTTAATGGTTAATTTTAATGGTTTATCTTATAAATATTTGTATAAGAGGTAAGGTGTAAGGTATTTTTGTCTGTGTAACGAAGATTGAGGAAAAAAATACTTAGATTAATCGTTTGTATAAAGATTGAACTATTCTTAAAATACTTCTTATTTATTCATTTATTTTTACTAATAAAAAACGAGTAAATTCAATGCTAGAAAATTCTACCAAATATTCAACAATGACGAAGGAAAAATCTATACACATGACTTTCTATCTCACTTTTTTTAATATCCAAATAAGAATAAGAAGTTTTTAACACATTCATTTCATCTGTATTTAAGTTGAACTTTCCAGGAACGTAGCTAAGACGTTACGATAAAATATACAACACATATATAAATAACTATCACTATCAGATTTAGATTGTGATCTTGGTTGTTCAAGTAATTGTATAACTAACAAAGTTAATGAATGACACTTTAAATTTATAAAACATCAATAATTTAAAAGTAAAGAATAGCAGATATGAAATTTAAACAATAATTAGAAGATAATTAAATAAATTTTGAAATAAATAAAAAATGAAATGTTACTATATTAAATATAAAAACATCTTATAAAGTTATAATGATGTTTGGTGGATTTTACTTTAGCTCATTTGGGAAGGAGATTTATTGGGATACCCAAAAAGAATGTGTAAAAGTTTTAGGTGACAGTTTAAAATTGATGGAAACTGGGAACTAAATTCTTGGAGAAACAAACATGAGCAATGGCATGCCCTAGACATTGACCTCTTTGGTGTGTGTGATGTCAGTTCAAGCTGTTCCTCCTCTATGTAATACACTTTCATCGATTCGAACCATTGTCTTGTCCAAATACTATTATCTTCATATTATTCAACTTATTTTTCTGGGTTTCTTTTACTGGTGTATTCTTTTTAAATCACTGAAATTAGATTGATTTTTCAAAAATTTATAATTAAAATTTTAGTAAATAATGTATATTTTAGAACGAACTTTTGTACAACAAAAACTTTATATAAGGTGAACTTATGCAATTAAGAGCAGACTAAATTTCTCTTAGTTTAGGATGTGTAATGTGTCTGCTTGGGTAAATGAGGTTTGGGGAGTGATTTGAATCACAGTTGTCAACGAGATTTGAAAGCATAGAAACAGAGTAATATTTAATGGGGGTTGTAATAGATGTATTGGAAGTGTTTGCTTTGGTTCAACTTAAAGACTTAGTCTTGAGTTACATCCAAGTCTCAAGCTGCGTTTTTCTCCTTCTCTGATTGGTGTATTGACCCTTTGATCTGTATGAGAATGATGTCATGATGTATTTTTTTGGGTATAAGAGACGTGTCGAGAGAAAAAAGTTAAAAATTGTGTGCTCTGTATAAATGTTGAATCACCTTTAAAGTGATTCACATATATTCATTATTATTTGTTGATAAAAACTTCAATAAATCCAAAACCTTAGTTTGAACCATATAATAATTTCATTGATAATTTGAAAACCTTTAAAGATATATATAATTGTGAATGTGATTATATAAAAAATAAGGGTTATTAATGAATGATTACCCTTTCTCGAGTATATCACCTAGCCTATAACAAAGGAATCATGCAGAACAGTAGTTATGTTTTGTACCCTCCATCAACCAAAAAAACTGATGAGCCTGAAAATATCATTGATGAAAGTCGAGAGGTATTTGATATGGAACTAAATTGAAAAGCAGGTCAACAACCTCAGAGAGATACATCACGTTTTGAATGGCATGTGGAAAGTAGAAAGAAAGAAAAAACTTTTGGAGCAAGCATACACTCTGAAATATGTATAGAACTATAGAGAAATTAATCTTTAACCTTTGAGTTGATGTAAAAATGTGTTTATTTAATGAGTACTGTTTTAGGCCTTTCTAGTGCGCCACGTTGGTAGATATGATAGGGGAAAAATGTTCTCTAGAGTGATTATGCAGTATATTTGCAATTTTATAATTATGGGAATTCCTACCACCTTTTTCTGTCCCACTTTAAGATAAAGCAAAAGCAAAGGAAAGAAAAGAAATAACACGAAAGTGAGAAAGAAAGAAAAGCAATAAAGAAAGGCAAAGCAAAGACAAAGGTTCTCAAAAACTCCATAATTATTCAAATTTAATTCCTTCAAACGGGTCCAAGCAGTGGTGTTCACCCTACTTAATCAACCCTTTGGAGGACCTATCAAATTTTCTACAAAGGCAGTGTTTGGTTGGGACACCAAGCAAAGAAAGGGAAAGAGAAAGATCACAGAAAGAGAATAATAATACATCTTTCTTTCTTTGCAAACAGCAGCTGAAAATTTTTCTCAAAAGGAAGAAGAACAAGAAGAAGAAGAAGGCATGAATAGAGGTGTTCTTCAGAGCTCACCAGTGCAACAAATGATCACTGGAAACCCTAACTGGTGGAACATCAATATCAATAGCATGCCTCCACAAGCTCCTCCTTTCTTCTCCACCACTCCTTCAAACTTTCCCATCCCTTATGCTCCCACTTCTCTTCCCTTTCCTTCTTGGAATGAGAATCAAGAGCTTCCTGAATCATGGAGCCAGCTACTCATGTATATTTCTCTTTCTTTTTGTTCCACTCTACACAGACACACACACAAAGTAAACTAAACTAATAACATGGTTGCATGGAGACACTTGGTAAATATAATATCTGTGTTTGGAGGGTTGGAACACCATGAAATCCTAAAGTTATGTTAGAACATTCTGAAGTGTCTCAATTATTTTATTTTGAAAAAAACAATCTGTGTTTGGTTAAGGAAGGATCAAAATCTAATTGTTTTTGCCTTGTGGTGATGTTTTTGGTTATAGGAGTGGGGTGGTGGATGAACAAGGTAAGGTTGGGATGGGCCAGTTTCAGAGCAAGAAGTTGGAGAACTGGGAGGATCAAATGCTAGCTCAGGCTCCAAACGCTTCTCTTGTTGATGTTAAACAAGAAAATTCAGCTAACAGCTACGTATATGGCCATGGAAACGAAGAGCTTCAGTCATCAAAACCATCTTGGTCTCCAAAATCATGTGTCACAAGTTTCAGTAGCAGCATGTTAGATTTCTCTAACAGCAACACAGATGCAAGGCATCCACCACCAGATCGATCTTCTGAGGTAAGATTTCATACACAGAGATTCCTCTAGACTAATTCAGAATCTACAATCTTCTTATTTCATTACCTTTTCCCTTCCTTCTTTGTCATATGGGATGCAGAAATCCACTTTTCATCAAACTTTACTAATCAACACCTTTAAATTTTACCAGAATTTTTTTTTCTTATTTTAGAGTATTTAAAAAACCATTTTTTATCAGCAATAAACAACATATACCTATGAATATATACATATGAATATGAATGGATAATTAACCCACCATATTTTTCAGTGAGTATATACATGCTAAAGGCAAGATCTTCTCTATCTTTTTTGGTTTGAAACCTAATGGGTTCTCTTTTTAATTCTTTCCACAGGTTGTAAATCAAAAACATGATTAATCACTTCTATATTCCCTAAACCTTGTTTGAAATAAAATGAGTAATATACATATATATAGTTCATATACTTTACCAATGTTTTTACATCAGTTAATAAACTAACAAACTAGTACACAGATTCTCATTTTGCTGCCTTCTAGTTTTGAAAATTTCAACCTAATAAAAATCTCTTTCTTTCTTTCTCTAAGTGCAATAGCAGTGCAGCTGGTGGGGCACTGAAGAAAGCTAGGGTTCAACCCTCTGGCACAACACAGGCCACATTCAAGGTAAAATGCAAACTACCAGGCAGAAACTTCCAATCTCAACTCTCTTTCAGGCATACAAACACATGTGGGGTGTAATTGTTGTCTTTCTTGGTTGTCTAATTCCCAATCATGATTATTCTTTTTCTCTTGCTTCATCGTCATTTTACCATCTAAGAATGAGAATCAGAAACAGCCACATGAAACAACAAAATATAACCAAATTTTTAGCATGTGCGCGTGTACGACATATTTATATGACTTCCTCTTCTCAATTTCAGGTCAGGAAGGAGAAGTTAGGTGACAGAATTACTGCCCTTCATCAGCTCGTTTCCCCATTTGGGAAGGTAACACCCTAACTCATTCAAATAACACTTTTCTCAATGAAAAAATAAATCATTAACTTGTCCAAAATTATTATGGTTTTCTCTTTCACACACCCTTTTTGAAAAGAAATTATTAGACAGTCCAAGACTATAATGGTCCCCACTAATCTATATAATACATAATTGAGCATTATTAGTGTTACATATATACAACATGATAAACTCCTTATAATTAACAATTTAGTTCTTATTCACAAAGCTTTCTGTTTAATTATATGGGGTGCTGATAAAAAAGTACATGAAAATGTCACTGAAAAACTCTTATTAAACTAAATGTACATGATAACAGCATCAACATTCTTTATATAGAAAAATCCAATAATAAAAGTTTACCCATCCACATGTTTAAGAAAACTGGAATAGACAACTTTTTGCAGTTATAATTTTTTCCTTCTCTGGTTCTCTCTCTTCCTTTGCCTTTTGTCCATGATATTTTAGAGAAGAAAGAAAAGGTTGGTTTATAGCATAATATATAATTATGACTGGGAATAACTGTGGTGTGTGTGTGTGGTATATTTCACTTTTGCAGACTGACACAGCCTCTGTCTTGTTAGAAGCTATTGGGTATATCAGATTCCTTCAGAGTCAAATTGAGGTGATGTTTCTTCTCCGCTCTTTACTTTCCCAAACAACCACGAGCCACTGATGCAAACTGCACGCTGTTAAAGCTTCATTTCACATTGGAAGATTGAAATATAGATCCAATGTATATATATTTTCACAACAAAATACATAAAAAGAGAGACCACTGCACAACACAACTCATATCAGTATACTATAGAAAATATTGTTAGAAAAATGTCAGACGAATATTTAATATAAGTTTTCATATTTGTATTATTCCAATATCAAAAATTAAATTAGTATAAAGTTGTAAATATGCTCTCTTTTCCCCATCCTTTGATGCAGGCCCTTAGCTTACCATACTTGAGTGGTGGACCAGGGAATGGGAGGCAGCAGAATTCTGTAAGCAACAGCATAAACCAGTTTTTGGTTAAAAATCTAATTGAAAAGAGTGGTTTATCACCATAATTGTGTTTATGTTTACTTAATTTAAGTTGTCTAAAAAAGATTAGCATGTACTTCCTTGTCTTATATTATTTGTCTTTTATAATGATGAATGTGTGTTAAAAAAAGCTATTAATTACACAAGTTATGATGATACCTTTATTAGGATATGTTTTAATATTTTAAAGTGAGAAATATTTTAAGATGAGAAAGGAATAGGAGCATATATATAAAGCCATTTTTCACGTCCCAAAGCAAGAAGAATAATCACTTTCACTGTCTTCTCTCTCTTCCTGCATCTCTTCCCCTTTCTGCTTCCTTCTTCTCTGCATGTGCACGAGGGTACTAATTAATGAGTAATTATGTGACACTTATTGAGTCATGATTGTGATTATTTATTTTTAGGTTCAAGGAGAGAAGAATTGTATATTCCCTGAAGACCCTGGTCAGGTATGCTTTTTCCATTGGATCAATTAACCAACCTCTTAAAAAGGAGGTTGGAGATTTTGCATTTTGAAAGAAACTACACCTTTATCTTTACCTTCTTCTGTTATGTGAGAAAAAAAATATAGAAGTAAAAGCTTTATCAGATATAATATTGTTTAAAAGAAAACAAAAATTGTAAAGATATGCTTATTAAATTCCTATGGCGTTTTGCTTTCTGATGCAGCTGCTGAATGAGAACTGCTTGAAAAGGAAAGCAGCAGGAGAACCGGTAAATGTTCTCATAAAGTTCCATCATGTTTTATCTTTTGCCTTTATAATTGAAATATATTTTTTAGGATTATATTTTTATCAAAAGTAATAAATAAATAAATATGTAACAATAGTGAATCAATCCTTATACAACTTACTAAAAATAGCTAACTATCAAAATCCCAGCAAAATTACTCTGAAATCAATCAATCTACTCTAAAACAAGAAGCTCCAAAACCATAAATCATCAAGCTAAAATCAAATCTAAATTGAATTTAAGTAAACCATAAGTTCAACACTAATCTGAATAAAAAAAACAAACAGATAAAATTTTAGAAGAAATCTAAGACCAAGCCTTCAATTGAGTCAAAGAAAAAGTATCTGAACAATCAGTCGCTCCTTCTCTAAAGAAGAACTTGTTCTTAACACACCAACAGTTATGCTAAGAACACAGTTATGTTGATTACATTTTTAAATTTATTCTAATCTACATGCTTTGAATGTTGTGTATGGCTAATTAGGATACTCAGGAAGAACAACAGAAGGGGCTGAGGAGTAGAGGGTTGTGTCTGGTTCCTGTGTCATGCACACTGCAAGTTGGGAGTGACAATGGAGCAGACTATTGGGCCCCTGCCCTAGGAGGGGGCTTTCGTTAGGAAAACTTTACAATTAGGGCAGCATTTACATATAGATATGGTAGCATGCAGAGAGATAAATTCATGGAAATGATATAACATCATGAGCAGTCAATCTGCTAAAAAAAAAATCTAAGGCTGATTGCTCATGATGCTATACTTCATTCCTGAATAAAGTGTGTGCTAGCTAGCACTGACAAGTATTTGCCAGCCCTTAGAAGACTTCATAATTCATGCAAATCAAGCTTAGTTTTCTTTGTTTTCGTTAGCTTAAGTAAGATGGTGCTACGTACTAATGCGTTATGTTTCAATGTATATGCAATATTTGTATGATTAATCATTTGAATTTGCTACTCTTTTAGCAGCATTAATTGAACTGATCCATGACCATTATTATGCTCACTTACATGTTTCTTGTGGTTGTACAACTTAGTATTCTGTTTCTGTCTATTTGGATCATTACAGAAACTTGGGAACGATAAAACATTGTCGTCATTAAGCATATCGAAGCTTGTTATAGCCCAAACTTCACGATGAATACATGCCATGAATAAAGTTTAGCTAATATTTCTGAGATTTTTTATAGACTAGAAAAAATAAAATAAATATAATCCTTAGCTGTGATTCGACCCTTATATATAGGAAAAAAACATACATAGTAAAAAAGACAAAAACATATATTTTCTTACACAGAATTCAAAAAAAGGCTTCAAGTGCCTACCCTGCAAAAATTAAATAAAAGTAACTTAGAATTCAAGGATCAACTCCAGTGTTCTAACAATAATTTTTAATTGAGTGCATACATACTAGAGGTTCAAGACATCAGTTAGAGAACGAAAAATTCACTAATATTACCTTTAACGAGATAGATTTAATACCAAACCTTAATCAGTATCAAAGAAAAATATTCAGAAAGAAAAATATTCAGAAAGCTAATATTCCCGAGTACTTAGTTTTGTAAGCAAAGGCAAGTTGTTGAATCGTTTGTTATTTATTAAAAGAAATTACAAGTGGTTAATTAAAGTACCGTACTCGTGCTTTTGAGACTCTTTTAAGTAGTGATCTTCACAAACTTTTGCTTGTTATTACGGGTGCCATGTTTGTGTTCCTCGTACGTGGATGAATGGACGTAAAAGGTTTCATATATTCGCTTGAAACACACAAATACACACTCACATGCACTTGTCTATGGTTTGTTTTCTTTAATACATAAGCAACGAAATTATTAAGTGAAGGTGCCTAGGGTCCTCCAACCCTAAAATAGTAAAAAGCTCTTAGGCAAGAAGATTCAATCACAATTAAAATAGTATTAGAATCATTTATAATCTATCTGAGTGAGAATTTATTGACTTTATTAAACCACCCTCTATCGGACCGCATCACCTATTATACAGTCAAACGCACGAGTTGGTAATTAGGTTTCACTGTGAGAATGTGTGGTAGAGATCTCTAATTTCTATTTTAATTTAATATATTTAATATTACTAAATATATGACTAATTTTCATTGCTTGAATAATGGTCTCCAATCAATAAAATCACTAAATGACACTCTCTTCTGAGAAAAAAAATTATATAAGTGTTGGGGTGCTTCAACCCTTTCAATAGAAAAAATAAAAAAAATTATATAAGTGTTGGGGTGCTTCAACCCTTTCAATAGAAAAAATAAAATAGGACATGTTTAGACTTAAAGATGACTATTTCTTTTTGTCAATGTTACATTTTCAGCACATGTCTAAAAAGATTATGTCATAAAATTATTCAAAATATTATATATATATATATATATATATATGAATGATATATGGCCATCCATTATAATGCGAGAGAAAGAAAATTAATCATAAGTGATAGTTTAAATGTACATTTGACTGTTAACAAAGATAATAATAATAATAATAATAATAATAATAATAATAATAATAATAATAATAATAATAATAATAATAATAATAATAATAATGAAAATAGCAAAAATATCGCCATTATGATAAAAAAAATAATAGGATAAATATGATGGGAACATTTTACTATATGTATAGATAGATAAACATGAGAAAAACAAGAAATGTAATATAGGACTGTGTTTGTTTTTAATGTAATATGGAGGTCCAATCAAGTAGTCTTATCTCAAACGGTTTTGCATACAAGTTTAAGCATCTTTTAAATATTTTAATTTTTTTTTATTTTATTTTATTCAATAAAAAATTAAAAATATAAAAAAAAATGAAGGCAGGGATTAATTAATAGTTAACTTGGTTGGAGAAACATTAATAATTTGTGAAAAACCGAAGAATTATATGTACATATAGGCACATAGGTGATGATGACAATAATTGAAACTTAAAGCCCTTTTGCAGGAAGTTGTGTAGACATATATGAATCAGCTACCATGAATGTGACAAAACAACTACACGTCACTTTAAATTCTGTATTTACTTATCAAATCAAATCTTAAAAACAACAAAATCTAATAAGGTCACCGACAACCAAATCAAACTACGTATCTATCTTTATCATTATCAAAAAATAGTATCTTATGCGTTTTTTATTTTTTTAACTAGATTTTAAATTTAACTCAACCTTATAAAAATGTTTATAACACTAGACTTACACGTGTCATTATAAAAAAAAATTATTAAATAACAATTAAATTTAACTACAATAAATAATTAGTCATTATATAGACTAGATTAGATATTATTTTAAAAACTAAAAAATTATTGATATCTAAATGTTTTCTATTATTAATAAAAAATTATAAAATGATTTTTAAATTATTATCTAAATTAGCTAGTACTAATATTTTAGATTCTAAATTAGTCTCTAAAAGACTAATAGAAACATAAACTTAGTTTATAATATAAAGCAGTTAGTAGCTAAAGATTGATAGTTAATGGTTAGATATCAATTTAAAAATTACTTTATAATTTTTTATTAATAATAAAAACTATTCTAGATATCAATAATTTTTTTAATTTATAAAATGGTTTTTAATTTGATCAATATAATAACAAATTATTTGGTCTCTAAAATTAACTTTTATTTAATAATTATGTTGGAGTGTACACTATGAAATGTTCTTATTTGTAGTCGAGGTAGGATCTTAAACACTTTTCTTTCAAAAAAAACATCATTGATTTCTATTCTATGGTCATAAACATTGTTTAATCAGCAAAATAAATAAATTAAAAACAACATTTCAGAAGTGTTTCAACCTTTATAAAAATAACAAAGTTGTTTCTATCTGGTATCTATGGTCATGAATATGTTGATAGAACCTCCATCCCTTGGGAAAACAAATGTGTTAATTAGGTTTAAAGATGTGTTTTAGTTGAAGAAAGTGTGAGAAAAATGTTGGAAAAATGATGGACGGCACCGGCATAGGGTTGACAAAGGAAAAGATGATGTTGGTGGTGAAGAATGAGAGCCAAATATCAAACACCACGCGAGACCTTCCTCATTTCCATTGCCCAATTATTCTTCCTTTTGATCTTCTTAGATGTGACATGCATTCTCCATCATAACTTCTTTTCTTTCATTTCTTAGCTCATCTTTCTCTTTCTCATAGGACCTACCTACTGTGTTTCAAATAATTCAAGGTTTAAAATGTGTTGGCTTTTTATGTAATGAAATTCTTCAAAAATTCCAACCCAATAAATCATAAATAAATGAATATAAAAAAAATATTTGTTTGTAATTTTTTTTTTATATTATTCTTATCTAATTGGGACTTTCAACTTACAATTAGCTCAAATAGAGTCAAAGGTGAAAAATTTTAAAAAAATAACTATGAAAATGAAATTAAAAGAAGGCAAATTCTCACTACATTTCTTATTTCCAAACCTACCTTATGAGTATATGCTAAGATTTTTCATTTGCTTACAAAATTTGTAACACTTTTATTATAATATAATATGTATTTTAGATTGTATAATTCATAAGTTATTATCGGATCCAGAAATATTTTTTCATTTTATAATCTGAAATGAATTTTTAAAAACAAAATATATATTACGGATTGTAAATTCAGAAAGTGTAAATAAAAAAAAAGAAATAAAATTTATGGATTGTAGAATCCATCGGTTATTTTAAGCACAAAATGATCTTTTCGTCTTACCTATATGGAGGTGCAGGAAAACAGTGTCAATATGCCACACTTTTATGTTGCGTGAACTTCAGCCCAAATAGTTTGGACCTTGTACTTTCTTGGGCTTTATGTTGGCCCAGTACAATATGATGTGATAATTTTAGGGCAAATTCTTCCTGCACCATATCAATTTTAAGACAGCTTCTTCCTGCACCTCCATGATTTCTTCGGGCACCTCCATAAAATTTAAAAATACCAAAATTATCCTTCAGTAAAAAGATAAAAATGAGAAAGGAAGTTACTTCGTGTGGTGGGGTGC